>Ga0137395_10001321_pt1 | contig 11462 bp, 10 predicted proteins | sample czobulk216metaG_FD_108283 | JGI IMG/M metagenome (GOLD analysis project Ga0137395, IMG submission 108283) | Vadose zone soil microbial communities from Angelo Coast Range Reserve, California, USA - czobulk2.16 metaG | ecosystem: Environmental > Terrestrial > Soil > Vadose zone | place: USA...
CCGCAAGGAAATCCATCGCTTGAAGCAGCTTTTGGCAGAGAAGACCCTGGAGGTGGATTTTTTCAAAGGTGCCTTGCAAAAAGTCGAGGCTCGACGCCAGAAGCGCGGCGGAACTGGCGAGACGGCATCTACGAGCAGATCCGAGAAGTAATACTTTTGCAAGGCAGCCTGAGTATCGAACGCCTGTGCCAGTTGGTGCCGGTCAGTCGCAGAAGTTTCTACCGCTCGCTGAAAGAGCAGCAACCTGCTGAGGAGGAGCTGGAGGTGCGATCTGCCATCCAACAAATTGCCCTCGAGCATCGCCGCCGTTACGGTTATCGACGAATCACTGCGGAGCTGCACCGTCGAGGAATGCAGATCAATCACAAGCGTGTGGTGCGGATCATGCGGGAAGATAACCTGCTGGGCCTACAACCGCAGCGCTTCAAGGTCACCACGGACTCGAGCCACAAGTTCGAGGTATATCTGAACTTAGCTGCTCGGATGAAGCTGAGCGGGATCAATCAGCTTTGGGTAGCGGACATCACCTACATTCGGCTGAAGGCGGAATTTGTCTACTTAGCGGTGATCCTCGATGGGTTCTCTCGCAAAGTGGTGGGCTGGGCTCTGGATCGCACACTAGCCGTACGGCTCACCATCGGAGCGCTGGAGCAAGCCATCGAGCGCCGACAGCCCGCACCCGGTCTGGTGCATCACTCGGATCGGGGATTTCAATACGCTCACGCGGGATATATAGCCATCCTCGAGAAGCACCACATGGTTCCAAGCATGAGTCGGCCGGCAAACCCGTACGACAATGCCAGTTGCGAAAGCTTCATGAAGACACTGAAGCGGGAAGAAATCTACGCCAACAAGTACGATGATCTAGAAAATTTACGAGCGAACATCGAAGAGTTCATCGAACAGTACTACAATCGGCAGCGGTTGCACTCAGCGCTGGGCTATCGATCCCCGGAAGAATTCGAGCAAAAGACCGAATCCCAGGCCGAATCTCGAAGCGCGACAATGGAGTTTTTTGAGAACAAAGAGAACAGCAAAAAGAATTCTAAAGGACTGCTGGGGAAAGGGACTCAAATGCCGTCCCCTTCCCCAGACCCCTTCTCCTGCTAGGAGATGCAAGAACGCTTTTAAGAAAGCGGAAGCTGTGTCCAAAAAAACTGTGCCATCTTAGGGGTTCACCCCAGCGATTTGTGTACAAGTTGTGTACAAGAAGGCGGGTTTGAAGGGCCTGAAAATGGAGCTAAGCAACGCAGAATCAACAACAGACTCTTGAGCTACAGGACCAAATCGAGGAACAACTTTAAAAGTTTAGCAGGCGGACGAGGCCTGGCACAACTGCAACCTCTTCGCCGTATCCCTGGGGCGAAAAACTCAGCCGCTATTGTACAAAACCGACGTTCGGGGCCGGCGTGCTCCCTTCCGGTGATTCTTTGATGTTCCCAAACTGCGCTTCGTACCGCGCGAGGTTCTCCCCCAGCGCCCGCCAAATGCGTTTGGCATGTCCCGGGCTGAGTATCATGCTGTTGAGCAGTTTTCCTTGCGTGCCGTTTGGAAAGATATAGATAAAATTCATGGTGAACTCTTCCAGATTGTGGTGAATCATGACCAGGTTGCTGTATTGGCCCTGCAATTCCTTCTCGTCCGCTTTTATCTGTACCTGGCCCTGCACTGGCTGCTGTTGATCCATTTCGTTGCTCTCCCGAAACGCTGAATCGAAGTTACCACAAGCCCCTTCCGTTCGCTTGCTCACGACGAGCAGTCCCGGGTTCCGCTAACTCTGATGGCAACCAGGACAGGGAGTCCCATTGACAAGCGAATGTATTAAGTGTAGTTTAGGATTGTTATTTAGCATAGTTAACTTCAAACATGGCACGAACGGTCCCGCCACAACTCGAAACCGACCCACCCGTCATGGGCGCAACCTCCGACGGCTACTACCCATCCGCGGAGTTGCCCCCGAGAGCCGCACTGCCTTCCTTGCCGGAATCGCACCGGACCATTCCTTTTTCTTCTGGAGCGTCATGGTTCCGCAAGATTCTGGCGTTTGCCGGGCCGGGCTATCTCGTCGCGGTCGGTTATATGGACCCTGGTAACTGGGCCACGGACATCGGCGGTGGGTCGAAATTCGGCTACACATTGCTGAGCGTCATCCTCATCAGCAACCTGATGGCAATGTTCCTGCAGGCACTCTCGGCGAAGCTAGGAATTGCCACTGGGCGTGACCTGGCGCAGGCGTGCCGCGAACACTATTCGCGCCGTACTGGCATATTTCTCTGGGTGGTCTGCGAAATTGCCATCGCTGCCTGCGATCTGGCCGAGGTTCTGGGTTCGGCCGTCGCGCTGAAACTTCTTTTCGGCCTGCCGCTCCTGGCCGGCGTCCTGATCACGGCATTGGATGTGCTCATCGTCCTGGCGCTGCAGGGGCGTGGTTTTCGTTTGGTTGAAGCTTTCGTCGTTACCCTTATCGCTTCGATCGCTGCTTGTTTTGCTTACGAAATCTTTTTCGCGCACCCGCTTTGGCGCGAAGCGGCCATCGGTTTCATTCCGCGTGCCGAGATTCTCCGCAACCGGGACATGCTGTACATTGCCATCGGCATCCTTGGCGCAACGGTCATGCCGCACAATCTGTATCTCCACTCCAGCATCGTGCAAACCCGCAATTTCGGCGCCTCCGTCCGCGACCGGCGTGAAGCGGTGCATTATGCCGTCTTCGATTCGACGGTGGCGCTTGGCTTTGCACTTTTTATCAATGCCGCGATCCTGGTGCTTGGTGCCGCGGCTTTCCACACGCGCGGACTGCACAACGTCGCGGAAATCGCCGACGCGTACAAGCTTCTCAGTCCGGTCCTCGGCGCTAGCCTCGCGAGCACGCTCTTTGCGTGTGCATTGCTCGCCTCGGGGCAAAACTCGACACTCACCGGGACGCTGGCCGGGCAAATCGTGATGGAAGGCTTTCTGGAGATTCGGCTCAAGCCCTGGCTGCGCAGGTTGATCACTCGCTCGATCGCCATCATCCCAGCCGCACTGGTCATTGGTTTTGCGGGGGAGAACAAAGTCACATCGCTGCTTATACTCAGTCAGGTGATTCTCAGCTTTCAGTTGCCGTTCGCAGTGATCCCGCTCATTCAATTTACGGGCGATCGCTCCAAGATGGGCGAGTTCGCCAATTCGCGATTCACATCGGCCGTTGCCTGGGTGGTTGCCGCGGCCATTCTCTTCTTCAACGGCGAGCTGGTCTGGCTCATCTTCCGTTCTTAGTTCTTAGCAGGAGCACAATACGTTACCTCGGCTAACGGGTTTGCTTTTGTTGTCCACTCCCTTGTGCGAGAATTTTCCTGGTGGCCATGCCTACGGACGCGCAGCCCAGTCTCAAGACCCGCAAAATTCTACTCGCTTCGCTGCTTGCCCTGGCTTGCGTCGCGCTCGTTTACTCCGCTTTTCAGAGGGACAAGCCGTGGGTTGTTCCTGAGGAGGCCAAAAAACGGCAGAATCCACTCGCGGCTTCGGAGTCCACTCTGAAAGCTGCCAGGGGAATTTACATGGATGAGTGCGCTCAGTGTCACGGCGAGCATGGCAAGGGCGACGGCCCGGAAGCTGCTATGCACGATCCTTCCCCCTCTGATATTACCGACACCAGGCACATGAGCACGGTAACTGACGGCGAAATCTTCTATCAAATCAGCGAAGGCAGAAAGCCGATGCCTTCGTTCAAGAAACGGTTGACTGAAGATCAGCGGTGGGGGCTTGTGCTGCTGGTTCGCTCCTTTTCCGCTCCCGCCGCACTTACAAATGGAGGGAGCAACTCCGAAGCCGTAAAGAACACCAAACCGTCCGCGAAAAAGTGATAGTTTGCGGGTAACCTTGCTTCCCAAAATCTGTGGCGGGATATATCCTCAGTTGGCCTTTTTCAGACTCTGAAGGAGACTCATGCGCAAGATTTTGCCCTCTACGCTTTTCCTTTTTGCCGTGTCACCGCTGGCCTATTCGGCGCCAGGCGCTGTTCGCTGTGGCAAGTTGCTCGATGTTCGCTCCGGCCAGATGCTTAGCGACCAGACGGTGGTGTTCGACGCTTCCGGCACAATCACCTCTGTCAGTGCGTCTTCCTCCACCAAACTTCCAAACGGCGTTACGGCGATTGATCTTTCGAATGCCACTTGTCTGCCGGGTCTCATCGACGTACATACTCATCTCACTGGCGACCCAACTGGAAACGGATATGCCAGCCTGGGCATTTCAGTTCCGCGTGAAACCATCACTGGCGTAAAGAACGCGCGTCTCACGGTACGCGCTGGATTTACGACCGTCCGCAACGTCGGCGCGAGCGGGTACACGGACGTGGCGCTACGCGATGGCATTGATGCCGGCGAAATCGAGGGGCCGCGCATGCGCGTGTCCGGTCCGCCATTGGGGATTACCGGAGGTCATTGCGACAACAATCTCCTTCCTTCGGAATTTCATCACAAAGCGGAAGGCGTGGCGGACGGCCCGTGGGCGGCGCGCGCCAAGGTTCGCGAAACGGTTAAGTACGGCGCGGACCTCATCAAGATTTGCGCCTCCGGCGGAGTCCTGAGCAAAGGCGATCAGCCCGGCACGCCGCAATACACGCTCGAGGAGATGCAGGCTATCGCCGAGGAAGCCCACAAACTCGGGCGCAAAGTCGCGGCGCACGCGCATGGAACGCAGTCCATTAAAGACGCCATCCGCGCGGGCATCGATTCCATCGAACACTCCAGCTTGATCGACGACGAAGGCATTGCCCTCGCCAAGCAGCGTGCGACTTATCTGGTGTTCGACATTTACAACGATGACTTCATCCTGCAGGAAGGCGCCAAGGCCGGAATGCTGCCGGAGTCCATCGAAAAGGAAAAAAAGATAGGGCGTCTGCAGCGTGAGAATTTCCGCCACGCGCACCAGTCCGGCGCGAAGATCGCCTTCGGCACTGACTCCGGAGTGTATCCCCACGGCGAGAACGCAAAGCAGTTTGGGAAGATGGTCGAATGGGGCATGAAACCTATCGAAGCCATTCAGGCGGCAACGGTGAACGCCGCGGAACTGGTTGGTTGGGGCGACAAGATCGGCACACTCGAAACCAATCACTTTGCCGATCTAATCGCTGTCAGCGGCGACCCTCTCTCCGAAGTGCACGTACTTGAAGCAGTCAAGTTCGTGATGAAGGGTGGCACTGTGGTCCGCAACGAATACGCCGCAAAGTAAGCAACTGGCAACTCGAACCTTACGTTGCCCGCAATCCATCGCTCTTAAAGCGTATTTGGTTCGTGACGGTCTTTCTCTTTACGCCGTCGCCGCTTTTACTTGTCCCAGCGCGGCCGCGACTTCGTTCAAATCCGGTACGACCGGAATGTCATAGTTCTTGAACCACGCTATTTTTCCGGCTTTGTTAACGATGGCGATCGCCCGGCCGGTGATTCCTTTGTCCGCCAGATATACGCCGTACTTCTCGCTCGCCGCTCCGCGCGGATGAAAATCCGCAAGCAGGGAATACTTGATTCCCATCTTTTCTGCGTACGCTTTGTGCGACCACACGCTGTCAACACTGACGCCGAGCACTTCCGCGTCCAGCGTTTCAAACGCTTTCATCTCATTGACGAAGCAGGCATGCTCACTGGTGCATGTCGGGCTCCAGTCCAGCGGGTACCATACGACTACGACATTTTTCTTCCCCGCGAAATCCGAAAGCTTCACTTCCTTCTTTTCCTGATTCATGAGCGCAAAATCCGGCGCCGTTTGTCCCACTGCGATACTCATACACGTTCCTCCTCGGTCTCGCACATCTCACTGAGCATCTTACCCAATCCTGGCGCCTGGCACCAAGTTCCAGTGCCTGCTTTTGGTTGCCCTTTGCAGCAGCACCTCTGTCCTCGCCAGCTCCCATTGCGTTAATTTTTCCCATCTTTATTATGCCCGGCAGTACACTCTGCGCAGGAGAAGTCTATGGGCGCCGAAGCCACTAGGCGCGCTTCCATCATGCCCTTGCGCGAACTGGTCCGTTTATACCTCTCAAGGGCCGGCAAATTTGGTGAGCCGGTCGCTCTTTCAGCCTTCGAGCTGAAGAAGGAGGAGACGGAGCGCCTTTTTTCCGGTTACGACGAGGACTATCACATCAGCCGATTCTTCAAGTTCTCTGAGGCCGACGGCGAGAAATTTTCGATTAATGGAATTCCGGCCACGCACGTCTCTCTCGACGCCGAGATCCGATCCATCCTCTGATCACCGATTTTCCGGGAACTTTGAGGTTATTGCCACCGTCAAAATACTTCGAGTAATATCGGACTCCGATGCCAAGGCGCGTTCTACTCTTCTTGTTTATCCTGTGCGGGTTTGTGCCCGTTTCCCGAAGTGCTGATGCTGTCGCGATCAGAATCCGGCAGGTCGGGCTGGAGAATATCTACGCTCTGGGCGACCAGCCAACGCTCGTGTCCTTTGATGTTCGCAATACCACAATGCAAAGCATCCCGATCGTGCTTTTCGTGGATGAAGTGAGCCTGGAAAACGATGCGAGATCCGTTACGACTTCTATCCAGTTGCCGATTCTGCTTTCGCCCGGTGAGGAACGCACTCTCCGCGTGCCACTCGATATCGTTCCAGGAAACAACGGTAAGCCAGTCATTTATCTGGAAGCGCGTGACGCGCACAATCTCATCGTTGGGCGGACAGCACGTCTCGTCGGCTCAAAGACCGACGGCCAGATTATCGGATTGATTTGTACTACGGCCGATCTTTGCCGCAACATCCAACAATCCATTCTTCTGAGTGGGAGTCCTGAGGAGCAAACGCACAAGTCGCAGATGCTTCGAATGATCCAGTTGTCTGAGCCGCCGTCGGAAGGCTGGGCATACGCGGCGGCGAACACCGTGATTCTCGCCGCACCGGTCGCACGCCTTTCGGATGCGCAGCGCCAAGCCCTGGAGCTTTTTCTCCGCAACGGCGGCACACTCGTTCTCATCGAAGATCAAGTCGCCGACGGCATTTCATCCAATCCTGGTACGAATCCCGCCTCCAGCAAGCTTTCGCTTGCGGATTTCAATGCTTTGTGCCGCAACTCGTACTTTCTTGAGCCTTACCGCACTCGTTTGCCCTATGGAAAGCCGTTCCGTGTGGGCCTCGGGCATCTCGTCCGTGTTCCATCGGTCGCCGGTAAGGAATTCTCGTATTATTTCCGGCCAATGGGTTTTAGCGCGAGTACTCCGGAAGAGATCTGGCATCAGTTCCCGACGAACACCCGCGACCTCCAGTCGGCGGACGAAAATCAATCGACTTGGCTGATGAAGCGCCTCGGTACCAGTTTTCGATTTCCCTCCTTTTTGGAAATTCTTCTCTGGATGATCGGCTACCTTCTCGTGGTTGGTGTCGTCAATTTTGTTATTCTGCGGCGCTTCGACAGGCCGGAATGGGGCTGGCTCACGATTCCTGCCATTGCGATTCTCGCTTCGGTTCTTCTATATGGCACTAGCGCCCGCCACCGGCCACGAAATTTTAACCTCGACGACATGGTCGTCTACCGGATGGATAATCTCAGTTCGCTCGCCATCGCGGAAGCTAAAGTCCGTGTCTCTTCGCCACGCCGTTCGATAGTCGAACCAGCGGTTCCCGCCGATTGGGTTTTTTCGCAGCCCCGCCGCGCTTATGGGGGAATGATCGAAGGTTCTGGTAATCCCGGTCCCGCTAATGCGGCCTACGTGAGGCAATATGTGCTCGACAGGTCTTGGGAAACCGGTTTGTCTCTTCGCAAATGGTCCTTCACCGAGCTCAATTTCAGTGGGTTTCGCCGCTTCGCAGGGACGATTTCTCGAGACTCGTCGGGACGCCTGCACAACGAAACTGGCATCTCGTTCGAGCAGGCCATCGTCGTCGACCAGACGAACGTCTTTACTCTGGGTTCTTTACCCGCCGGTGCCACGGTCGATCTAGGCCGGGCCACCCGCCTGAACTTCGCAAATGAGGCGGGCCGTTCCGTGAGCCGCCTACCTGACTATCCAGGACCGCCCTTCCCGTTCCACAAGCCCGATAACGAAAAAAATAAAAATTGGTCCGAAGCCGAGGCAAAACAAATGGAAGAGGAGTGGGACAGACTCGACACGCAGCCTTTTTCGCTGCCCGAACTACTGCGGGGTTGGTCCCGCAACGGCGAGGACGTCTTTTCCGAAACCAAGGCCGTTTTCTTCGGTCTCAGCGACGAAGCGACACTGAGTCCTTCACTTCGTGGCAAATCTCCTGACCGGAAATCAGCTTCCCTCATGGTTGTGACATTTGGGGCTTGGCCATGATCGAAATCGAAGCTCTTCGCAAGTCCTATCGCAAGGCTCGTGGACTGGATGGATTCTCGCTTCATCTGGAGAGCAACGAACTGGTTGGTCTTGTCGGGCCAAATGGTGCAGGGAAGACCACTCTTATCAAGATTCTGGCCACATTACTCCCGGCGGATTCCGGCTCTGTTCGTGTTTCCGGCCACGATGTCTCCGCAGACCCGGTTGCTGTCCGCGCTTCGCTCGGCTATCTGCCAGACGTCGCCGGAATATATCAAGATATGCGCATCGGAGAATTCCTGGAGTTCTTCGCCGATGCGTTTCGTTTGAAGGAGCCGCAGCGTACGGCTGCCATTGAACGGGCTCTCGAGCGCGCAGGCCTGGCCGATCGTCGGAAGGATTTCGTTGAGCATCTTTCCCTCGGTTGGAAGCAGCGATTACTTCTTTCCAAGATTCTCCTTCACGAACCCAAGCTTCTTCTGCTTGATGAGCCCGCCACTGGGCTGGATCCCCTCGCCCGTATCCGGCTCCGTGAGCAGCTGAAGCGTCTCCACTCCGAGGGAGTCGCGATTCTCATTTCCTCACACATTCTTACCGACCTCGAGGACATTTGCACGCGCATAGTCTTTATCGCTGACGGAAAAAACGTCCTGGAAAGACAAACCGATGCGCGTGCGGTCGGCCTTCCATCCCCTACCGTTACCTGCGTATTGGAGTTCGAGGGATCCGCCGAGATGTTGGACCGCACGATCGCCAATTTCCCGGGTGCGCGGGTCCTAGAGAAAAGAGGCGGTTTCTTGCATATTGAATTGTCCGGCAGCCCGCAGCAAGGTTCTGTCTTTCTCGGAAGGCTTCTGGCTGCGGGGATCAGCGTTCTTCACTTTGATGCGCGCGGGCCCGGCCTTGAGGAACGCTACCGCCGCGCTTTCGGAGAACGCACCCCATGAGGCGTTACGTTACCAACCCCATGATCATTAAGGAGCTTCGCCAGCGACTTCGCGAACGGCGCTCCTGGCTCCTTCCAACTCTCTACCTCATCGTGCTCTCCGGCATCGTCGTATGCGTCTATTATTTCAGCATCGATGCCGACCGTCATCTCCGTGGCGCTGAGGTTCAGGGTGCCGACATCGGACAAGCAGTTTTCGTCGCCGTTGTCCTCACACAGATCATCGTCCTGTTGCTGATGGGACCGGTTTTCAGCAGTGGAGCGATCACTATTGAAAGGGAACAGCGTACGCTCGCAGGACTGCTGACCAGCCTACTCACAGCGCCTCAAATCTGGTGGGGAAAGTTCGTAGCCGCGCTTCTCTATCTTCTCCTTCTGCTCGCCAGTGCGATACCTCTTCTGGCACTTCCTTTTGCATTCGGAGGTGTGGAGCCTTTGGATCTCGTCAAGGCACTAGGCTCCACCATCCTCACGCTTGCCAGCATCTGTACTGTCGGCCTGTGGTGTTCTGCTACGTTTCGCCGTAGCGTTCATGCCACCGCGTCTTGCTATGCAATTGTCCTCGTTCTCACCATTGTCACCGCAATCGCGTTTGGCATGCTGTACGCTCACTGGCAGCAGGGTCATCCGGGAACGCCTGGTCCGCCCCCTCACATCCAGGCGCCACTTTTCTTGAACCCTCTCTATCCGTTGCTAACATTGATTGACGAAGGCGATTTCCGTTTTTATGTTTACCCTGTATCTTCCTGGCTCCTATTTACAGCGTTGGGGTGCCTCGCCGCCGCCTTTGCTATGCGCCGCCTGCAGCACTCCGGCGAACAACTGTAGGATTTCCTTAAATTGAATTGTGAAAGACACTTTGAACGGAGATTTTGTGTGAAGCACGTGTATTTTCCTTCTGCGGCATTCCTGCCCTCTGCGTTCCCCCAGAATTTCATTTGAAAAACGGTCATTTTTGACTACGCTACATCCGCTTCGGAGGTGGCCTGATGTCTGGTTCCCCGTCTCTCTTGCCGGAATCCCGTCTCGGCAGCACCTTGCGCCGTGACGCCTGGTGGATCGAGATTCTCGTTGTCGTCGTCGTTCTCGGCGGTTTTGGCGTATACGCCACGCTGCGCGCCTTCGAAGGAAACTACTATTTCTGGGGGCCTTACCTCTCGCCCTTCTATTCACCGCTGATCGACCCGGAGCATCACTGGTGGCCATTCTCGCCGGCACTGTTGATTCTCGCTGGACCTCTCGGCTTTCGCGCGACCTGCTACTATTACCGCAAAGCCTACTACCGCGCGTTTTTCCTCGATCCGCCCGCTTGTGCCGTCGGCGAGTCTCCCCGCCGCAATTATCGCGGGGAAACCGCGTTTCCTTTCATCCTCCAGAACGTCCATCGCTACTTTTTCTATCTCGCGGTTCTGTTCATCATTTTTCTTTGGTACGACGCCATCCGCTCTTTCTTTTTCGAGGGCCATTTCGGAATTGGTGTCGGCACGCTCGTCCTGACGATCAACGTTTCTCTCCTTTCGCTCTACACGTTTTCCTGTCATTCGCTCCGCCATCTAGCTGGCGGCAAGATTGATTGCTTTTCTTGCGCGAACTTCGGCCGCTCCCGTTTCGCCGCCTGGCGCTTCTCCACATTTCTGAACGAGCGCCACATGCTCTTCGCCTGGTGCAGCCTCGTTTCGGTGGGTTTCGCCGATTTGTACGTGCGCATGGTAGCTAGTGGCGCCATTCGTGACCTGAGGATTCTGTGACGGCCAACCGCGAAACGCGCGAACACGACGTTTTGATCATCGGCGCGGGCGGCGCGGGATTGCGTGCGGCTATCGAAGCGCTCGCGCAAGGCGCTTCCGTCGGTGTGGTCTGCAAATCGCTTCTCGGTAAAGCCCACACAGTCATGGCCGAAGGAGGCATTGCCGCGGCCATGGCAAACGTCGACGCTGCCGACGACTGGAAAACGCATTTTCGCGACACCATGCGAGGCGGAAAGCTGCTCAACAATTGGCGTATGGCCCAGCTTCACGCCGAGGAATCTCCTGATCGCGTCCGCGAACTCGAGCAGTGGGGCGCTCTTTTCGACCGCACGGAAAATGGCGACATCCTGCAGCGCGCCTTTGGCGGCCACACCTTTAAGCGTCTCTGCCACGTCGGCGACCGCACCGGCCTAGAAATGATTCGCACGCTTCAGGATCGCGGCGTGCAGCAGGGCATCGACGTTTACATGGAGTGCGCCGTCACTCGCCTCTTGACGAACGACG
>Ga0137395_10001322_pt1 | contig 11453 bp, 8 predicted proteins | sample czobulk216metaG_FD_108283 | JGI IMG/M metagenome (GOLD analysis project Ga0137395, IMG submission 108283) | Vadose zone soil microbial communities from Angelo Coast Range Reserve, California, USA - czobulk2.16 metaG | ecosystem: Environmental > Terrestrial > Soil > Vadose zone | place: USA...
GAAGAAGCTACAGTCTGTTGGCCGGCTGTGAGGGACAGGCCAACGATTGGTTAATGCTGCTTGGGACCCGAGGACGATTTCGAGTCACTATGACCGCCTCGATCGCTTGACCCGCTATGCGACGAGGATGAATCACCATGCGATGAAGACGAACCCCCATGCGACTCCGAGTGAGAGGGTGGACTATAGCGCGGAGACTCACTCCTTGAAGGAGGAGAGTAACGCGGAGTCTCACTGCGCTGTGTTGGCGGCGGAGAGTAACGCGGCTCATTGTGAACTTCTGGCGTCCGTGCCGGAGGCGGTGGTGTGGTCCGTTCCTGATTGCGTACGTCAGGTTGCCGCGGCGTTACGATGGGGCGGTGCAATTCCAGTGGAGGCTTGCTTCCGCCGGAGCGATCACCGGAATTCACGCGGTCATTGCGGGTTGCAGGCGAGTCGATGGACCTGGTTCCGCGATCGTTGCTTGAGTTGTTTGCCGGGAACTTCTGCCACCCGCTGCGGTCTTCCTGCGTGCGCGATGGTGAAGCTGGCGAAGTTGAGGCGGGCGTGCTGTCAGTCCGTGGAACACGGCCCTGGTCGTTCGACCGCGGAGAAGGCGCGCTGCCCGTGTCTCCAGTGGCACGGCCTGAAGGCGGGCCAAACTTGTTCCATCCGCCGCGATCACCGCGCTTGTTGTCCTGCGCACCGTTTCCGCCGGAGGCATTGGCGCCGCCAGCGGCAGGATTGTTGTGCGTCGCGCTTTCACTAGCGCCGGTTGAGGTGTGAGCGGGATTATCCTTGGGGACGATTCCGGCGTTGTTCGGACCATTGCCGGCGCCGAAGCGCCGGAAGCCACCGGGCGAATTATCTCCATGGCTGTCGTTGCCAGAGCTTGGCTGCTGCGCTGCGCCGCCGGTCGTTGTAGCGCCCGTGGTTGATTTATCAGCCGTTGATTTGTCAGTCCGGGGCACTTGAGCGATGCCGGTTTTTGCGTTCACATTGCCGCTGGCGTTACCGCCGATATCGCGGCGATCCACGTGTTCTGGGCCGGCGTGAACATCAGTTCTCACATTACCTTGCGCTCCTGAAGACGATGCTCCCGCAGCTTCCGGCCCGACCACGCGCTGAACGCGCTGCATCTGGTCATGAAATGATTCTGGTCCAGCGGGCGGCTGATGCCGCGTATAGAACCGGTCAACATTTTTGGGCTGCACGGTCACCGGCACTTGAAGATTGTCGCGGCCGGCATGCAGACTCTCTCGCGATGGGACAACCGGGAGATTGGCCGTCATCACGCTGGATTCGCGCAACTCATGCTCATCCACTCCATGGCGCCAGCCTTCATGGCCGCCACGGCCAAAGTTTTCGGACGAGACGCTGGTAATGGAACCACGCACACGCGGGTTGGTGAGCGCCAAGTTGGCGTTGGAGTAATAGGGCTGCCGTCCACGCACCGCCAGCGGTTGCACGACGTTATGCACGTTGGTGACGTTTGTGATGTTCGTTATGTTGGTCACGTTGGTGATGTTCACCACGTTCACGCGATTGAAGCCGCGCCCATACCAGGGATAAAACGGATCGTGCGGGCCCACTGGGAACCATCCGATGGAGCCAAAGCCGAAACCGGAGTGGTGTCCAAAGCCGACGAAGAAGACAAACGCCGGCGACCAGATCGGACGATAGCCCACGAAGACCGGGCCCGGCCACCAGCACCAATTGTCACGATAATAGAACCACCTTCCATAGTGATATGGGGCCCAGCCCCACGGTTCGTATGAGACCCAGGTCCAGCCGTAATAAGGTTCGTACACCCATCTTCCCGTTTGGTATGGGGCCCAGGCAGCCTGCTGATAAGGCGACCATACGTTGCCATAGCCGGGAACCCATACCCAGTGGCCATAAGCGTCAAGGTCGTTTACGCCGGTGTAATAGCGATTGGTATTTCCCCAGCTATGCGCGTCGCGAATCACGCTGTCCCGATCTTTATTCCAGCGATCCCAATCGTCTTTGCCGGGCGCGCTGCTGACTTTATATTCAGGCTGGTCGGTGCCGCGGATGGTAATCATCTCGCCTTCTTTGACCCGCGTGCTGCCCTGGGGCGTAGTGATCTCGGCTTCGCCATCGCGGACAATCACATCCGTCTCCGCGTCCGAATTCACCTGCACGCGATACCGCCCATGCCTCAGCGGGCGCACCGACACATTCGGCGTATCGATCTCCACCTCAGCCTCGCTGCCTTTCAGCATGGTGTAATTGGCATATCCCTGCGCGACCTGTATCTGTATGTGAGTGCGTGTGAGGTCGGCAATTTTTGCCTGGCTGCGTGCTGCCAGCCGTAGGATGTTGGCGTAATCCAGCTGAATTTCCGTGCGCGACTTCTCCCCTGTCGCCACCTGATCACCGCGCACCAGCGGCGCATTAATCGACGTCACCGCCCAATCGCCCGTATCACCGCGCTGCATCGACACATCGCCATGGATCAAGCTCACCCTGGCCACGTCCGGCGCGGGGCCATCGCTTGCCGGCGCCGCTTCCCCGTTCGGTCCTGCCGGATAATCCTGCGCCCACGCGCCCGCCATCAACCCTGTCACCGCGAACAACCAGATTGCTAAGATTCGTCCCGTTTTCATAGTCCCCTCGCTCGCTTGGCGCGGCGATCACCCACCGCCGCGCCTTAACTCTTCCCTTTACAGAGTTCAACCCTTGCCTTGGATAAAAGCATGTCCTATGCCATTCCACGGGCATGCCGATCTGCTTGATTTTGCTTGGTTTAACGAAGGGTTAAGTTATGTAGTAAGGCGCGATGGTGGTTTTCAACCAGTCCAGGCGGTGGATTTGGGCCGGGGACGTATTGAAGCCACGCGGCGTAAAATCGCTGCGTGTCCACCTGTCATCGTGAGCGAGCGGCGCAGCCGGGAGTCGAACGAACTAGACTGGCGCGCAAGCGCCTTCCCTGAACCTTACCGCTGATTAACGCTGATGGGCGCGGATCAGGAAACCCCGGTTTTCAATGACCAATTTTGGCCACTTCCAGCGATTCTGCCAATCCATTCAGATCAGTGTCATCCGTGTTCATCAGTGGTGAGATTTTGGTTTTCCGATCTCCCGATCACCCGATCTTTCGGATCCCTGTCATCAGCGTTCATCAGCGGTAAGATTTTGTCTTTTCGATCTCTCTCCGCGCCTCCGCGGTGAATCCTCGGTTCTCAATTTCGGCGATTTTTGGCAATTTTGGCATTCCTGGCAATCCGTTCAGTTATCAGTGTCATCAGCGTTCATCAGCGGTAAGGTTTTCTCCAATCGCGCCAGCCGCGGCCCGACGCAGACCCCACAGCACCAGCACAGAAGATCCAACAATGGCCAGCCCCACGGACATAAACAGCGCCGTCACAAATCCTTCCTGCCAGGGCAGTGCGTGGTGGCCGGCGCCGGTTATCGGAGAAAGCGCCCCCACACCCCAAGCCGCTGCCAGCGCGGTGGCCAGCCAGTTTAAGTAGGCTCCGTAGAGCGCGGTCCAGTAGGCCGCGCTTTTGAGTTTCGGAGACAGCCTCACTTCCATCCACACCGCGCCCAGCGCGATAAGAAACGTCCCATTCATCACGCCTTCCAGATGGGCGGCCAGCGCCATGCGCTGGTTGGTGAACTTCTGCTCCACAAAGCCGGTCAGCAGCCCCAGCAAAAACAAAAACATTCCGTGCCAGATCAGCCGGCGCTTGCTGTCGTCCATGGTTGATGTCTCCATTTATGTGTTGGGAAAGTGGCAAGGATTGTATACCGGGCTGCCGATCAGAGAACTTGGGCTGCCGATCAGGGAACTTGGGCCGCGAATTTACGCGAATGAACACAGCAAATGCAAGTTTGCCGATTGCACGAGCTGCTCGGCGTAGGCTATAAACGTCTGGCTATAAACATGGGCTATATTCAAGGGCCACGGCGCTCTCGCTATGTTGAACACTATCGCTCCCTTTTTTATTGTCGACGACCTGGCCGCTACGCTTGCGTTCTACCAGTCCAAGCTGGGGTTTGACGTTCGCTACAAGGGCGGAGGCGACGGCGACGGAGACGACTTCTGGGCCATCGTTGGACGCGACCGGGTCATGCTCATGCTCAAGGCCATCACGCCTGAGGTCCATCCCCAGCCGAATCGTTCGCGTCACGAATGGGCCCCCTGGGACGCTTATATCAACACGGAAGATCCCGACGCGCTGTACGCAGAGTTCACAGGCAGGCAGGTTCCCATGCATCGGGAGCTGGCCAATACCGGCGATGGACTCAGGGCCTTCGAGATCATCGATAACAACGGATATGTGCTGTGCTTCGGGCGGCCGGTGGAGAAGTAGCTCCAGGGCCGCAAGGTCATCGAGCGCGCTCCGCCTTCGGCTGCGCGGGATCCTTCGGCAGAAGGAAGGATTTGATCGGCGCGCTTTACGGCACGACTCCGCAGCCCTCGATTCGCTGCGCTCATCTCGGGCTAAGCGCTAAAAAGTCGTGCCCTGACACTTGTCTGGTGGGGATGCGGCATGGCAAAGCGGCCGCGAACGACGTAACAACGCCCGCCACCCACGTTAATGGGAAACGCAAAAACCGCGAAGGCTTGAATCAAATCGTTTCAAATACGCGAAAAAAGTGGTATCCAGTTTCTCTCATTCACTCGGCCGTTGCTCCAAAAGATCGGGAGTGTATTGTTAGGTACTGAATTATGAAAAGCCACCAAGGCGCCTTGGTCGTCAAAGCCGAGAGGCATTTGTGGCGTCAGTTCTCTTCCAATCTGGATCATAACTTCGCGTGCAAAATCAAGTTCAGCGGGAGAGTCAAAAATGGATGCTTCGTCATCAAATGCTTTCACATCACTTCCAAACACCGCAGAAGTAAAGTGCTTGAGGCGGACATCAGTGTTTCTTAAAACGTCTAACGCGTCCCCGAACGCAAAGAGTGTTGCGATGATCAGCCGTCCTTCTTTTAGCAACTTTTCAACGGCTCTGGACTCCTTAATTTCCGCCATCCATTTCTTGATCCCTTTCTCCAACGTTGAGCCAGTTCCAGCGAAGTCATCTGCTATTACTAGAATGGGATCCGCGTCTACTCTTGACTTTAGCCAATATGAGACGTCTGCCGCATCTCCTGCCTTCCCCGGGCTCATGCGCTTGGCCAACTCTCTGGCGAGTGATGCACCGCTTTTCAGATCTGAATCAACATAAGAGATACATAGGTCGTCCTTACGACCACGCGCCACAGTCCATTTTCGTGATCCGATCTCAAGACGATGAGCATTGATTGCGTCTGTCATCTTGCCGATTGAATATTCGCGCGTGCCATCACTCACATATCCCTTTTCTGACAGTCGCCGCAGGAGCAGAAAGGCCAGTTCGATCCTCGTGTCGTCATCGAACTGGCGCAGCCACTGTCTGATCTCTGCTACGTCTTTTTGGCGCCCGCAGTAGACCAAACGCTGCGAAATCGGCAGGAGGTCGTCCTCTGAGATTGGAAACCGATCGGCAAGTATGACCGGTATGCGCGCACCATCCGGTGCGGCGCTGAGAGATTGTGCCGCCTTTTCGCTTGCAAATTTTCGCCATATAGGAAGAAGGCGTAAGACCGCATTTTTTTGCAGCCAGTCCGAGAATATGGGCAAGGTCAACCGCAGCCGTCTGTCGTTTTGGGGATCTGTTATGACTTTCCGCGCCCGGAGACGGTCGATTACCATCGAGATTTCTCGTAGAGACAACCTCTCAACGCTACTCAAACTCAGTGATTCTTGCTGCTGCCAATTCTCTTCTGGAGACAGGAACGCGCCGCCGCATGAACTTATGCAACACAGCACAAGGCAGTTCTCCGCAGTTTGGCGCACGTTTTCGTCCTTTTCCAGAATTTGGTTATCCTCCCAGAGATGTGCAAAATTTGTTTGACCCAAACTTTCGGTTAGAGAGTCGCGCTGGCCACTAAAATCCGCAACGCTTATATAAGTGCGGCTCTCTCCGAGACAGTGCTTAAAAAGGGCCTGGCAAACCAGGTGCATATAAAATGGATTTCCCTTGCAGTATGCGGTGATCTGATCGACGCATGCGGGCTCATAATCAATCATATTTTCTAGAGGAGTTACGATCAAATCGCGGCAATCTTGACGTGACTTGATGGAGTCGACGAAGGTACTTACCCATTTGTTGAGTTCGAGGGAGTGCTTCGCATAAATAACATTCATACGCTCGCTACCGGCAAAGAGAAATGTCATTCCTATCTCTGACAAGGAGCGTAGCGCCTTGACAAACAGCCGACCGCGCTCCCCAGTATAAAAAGCCGGATCAAGATCGTCGAATTCATCAATCGTTATTACGAAGCGCCATCCCTGATACGCTGAACATAGCTGTTCGACAAATGGAACAAGCTTGCTGAGGCCGGCGCCAAATTCTGATTCCGGTGGGGCCGCAAAAGAGCAGCCTGGCAGATTCAAAATTAGTCGCGCTGCTATTGTCGCAGCGATCTGTCCTTCGTGCATGGGGCCGAGCTCCCCCATCCGGAGAAGAAGGCACACAGTCTTGGGTTTAAGAGAGAGCTCTTTCACAAATACCTGTAAAAGGGACGTCTTTCCTACTCTCTTTTGCCCCCAAATGAAAGTCGATGTTCCACCGGCGGCGTTCAAAAGCAGGTCACGCATCTGGGCGTCCCGACCGAACAGCCGATCACGAGAGCGCACAGGGTTTACCGAGTAAGGCGGATTTTCAAGAAGGTAGCCCCAATCTGGTTGGGCTCTTTGCTGTTCAAGTTTCAAAATCTCTCGAAAAACATGTTTGCCACCGACTATATCCAAACATTGCCAATCGACAGGAATCGTTAACGTGGCGCTCGCATTCTCAACAGAAAGCTCGAAAAAAACCGCTAAATCTCGACCCGTTGGCAAGTCGAACGGAACTCGGGGGCTAAGTATTTTAATATTACTTAAATCTGCTGGTGTCTCTAATTGAATTTTGCGAGCGTCGCCCGAACCAAGGTTGACCAAGAGAGCCGATACCTGAAAAGCAGTAAAGGGCTTCGATAGATCCACCTTGAATGCGGTATTCGCAAGCTTAAGTTCGGGTGTTACCGCTACCCTCGACGTGCGTGCCGCTTCATCGGCTAGCACCAAGACATGGTCGGCCAAGGGCTTGACCAGTAAATGCCAAATTACAGAATGCACATGCGTGTTAGCCGTGCCTATCTTGTGAGCTTGTGCTCTAATCTCATCTAAATGAGGTGCAAACTTACTCATTTCATTTTTTTCATAGTTTAGACACAATTCGCGAAAAGCGCCCGTTAGGAGTACATCTGTGTGCGACAAAATGAGTCGCTCCTTCGGTAGCAAGAGAGGCTTGAGTTGACGATATTTCTTAAGAATTTCCACCGAAGCTGCCCTAGCTGAGCCGCATTTTGTCTGTCGAAACAGAGTCAGAGCCCCGATAGCTAAATTGAACTGGGACTGGAGTTCAAGAGAAGCCTGCCGCACCAAGTCTGCCGGCCGGTCCGTTTCAACCCTGTAGGCTTCTTTGATCTGCGGCGCTAAACGAAAGACCAAATCTGTAAAGATGCTGGCCGGTATGGAACGCGGAATGTTTCGCGTGACGATTCCAACGAGAGCGTTTGCTAGATCCGCAGAGTTGAACTCGCCTAGATTGGCAGCCAATTCTTTGGTATCGGCGGGAATAAATTGCAGCTCCGAAGGTGATGCCCACACCGCTAGGGTTCTAGAGACTAACGCATTTGCCTCAATTTCGGTCGAGTATCTAAGCCGACTTGCATACCATTCACCTGCTCCGAGGAGGTCGCCGGCGGTGGCACATTTTTCCGATTCTTCGTCGATTAGCCCTACGAGCTCCTGTTGTTGTTGGGCAGCTAGCGAAGTTAAACCCAGGATTGAGATCAGCGTTTCCATAAATCGGTTTTAGTCTTCATATTCTATCCTGCAGCGGGGGAAGAGGAAACCTTCTGCTCTTTTTCTGTCCCTCACCGTACTGTGGGTGCCTCACACCTTTGCGCAGCATAGGTGAGCGCGTTAGACCGCAGATTCACAGGTTGGAACTCGCAAAATGTGTTGTGTCGCCCCCTTGAAAGGGGCTCCGCGTGCGTTTGCGAGCCTACGGCGCTGGGGCGTGGCGGGACCATGCTCGTCGCGGCTTCCGTCAACAGTTTGGCAGCGGCATTTTTTGCCGCCTTTTGAGCAGCGGAGCCGATTCCTCGGCCTCACGGAAAGAGTATGGAAGATTACGGCGGTGATGAAGAGTTCGGCCTCGGAATGGCGGGAGGCGGAGGGCAACGGTGGAACGCGTCAAGCTGACCTTGTTTGTACGATACGCCATCCCGAGCCGGAGCATGCATGCTGCATATCTCGGCAGAAGGTTGATGCGACGGCGAGGGATCTGCTCCGCCGCTCTCAAGGGTTGACATTCCTGCGTTTGATTCTTGGACGAGCGTCTGGTTCAAGTTTCCAACCGGGATCTTCCTGCCATTCCAGGCTCAGGTCGGCCCAGTCAGGGTTCCTGGGCAGAATCAACGAGACTTTCTTTTCCTTGCGCCATCCCTTGATCTCGAGTTCCCTTGTTCTCGCGGTCCTGAAAGTCGCATGTTCTTCATACCAGACGAGCACGTCATAGCAGTAACGAGCGGTGAAGCTATTGGGATAAAGCTTGAGCTTGTGCTCGATCACCCGGCTGCCGAGATCGCTGGTCATGCCGGTGTAGAGCCGGCGTGACTTGTTGGACATGAGGTAAATCCAGAATTGCTTCATGAGACGCCGTGCATTCTATACCTAGTGTGCAGCGGAGCCGATTCCTCGGCCTCACGGAAAGGGTATGGAAGATTGCAGCAACGATGGAGAGTTCGGCCTCGGAATGGCGGGGATTTAGGGTTTGGACAGGGGACGGCAGCGAATATGGTGGCAGACGCGGTGGGTGGAATACCAGCGTTTGTTCTGAGCGAAGAGGAAAGGCGCGCCCGGGGTGCCACAAGAGTATGGGCCAGGTCAATGTACCGCTTCGCGGTCGCGCGAGAATGGCAAGCTGGGCTAGGCCGCTGGGAGGAGATCGGGCATGGCCGGATGCGGGTGCGACCTCTCAGCCGAGGGAAAGAGTACGATGAACGGTTTCGCACTTTCTTTCTGGGCGAAAATCAGGCTAAGATACGATTGTGGGAGTTTGCCCAAAAATCGGAAAAAGTGCTTTCCCTACAGCAAAGAGCTCAGCGGAAAGCGGAAAGAAGATGCGCGCATGCCTTGCGGAAACGTGAACGGTAAACCATTGACGGACAAGGAAAACCAGGAACATCAACGGCAGGAACTGGACGAGCACGAGCAGGTAAAGCAGCGAGCGGAGGCTCTGGCGCTCAAGCTGGCGCAGACCTATGAAGAGCTGACGAGGCTGCTGGAGCGGAATCCGGGGGTGAAGCGGCAGATGAGCGAGGGGCCGGCCAAGGAGGAAAAGGTTTACCAGAAGCTGAAACAGCGGCTGAAGCTGGCGGACATGACTCCGCGCTGCCGGTGGGTGAGGCAGGACGGGACGAGTTGCGGGTCGCCGCAGATGAAGCAACACATCTACTGTTTTGCCCACATGCAGATGGCGGAGGCCAGGACGCTGATGCTGATGCTACCGCCGCCGGAGGACGCCAACGCGATCCAGATTGGGCTGATGCGGATACAGAAAGCGGTGATTGAGGACACGATCTCGATGAAAAAGGCCGGGTTGCTGCTGTATTCCATGCAGCTGGCGCTGACGAACGTTGGCCAGACGACCTTTGGGCAGGCGAAGGACGAAGAGATGGTGACGGAGACGGTGAGCGAGGAAGAAGCATTCAGCGAAAACCGAAAACCTTTAACCACAAAGGACACGAAGGACACGGAGGAAGAGAAGGACTTACCGCTGATGAACGCGGATGAGCGCGGATTGGAGAACGGAGGAAAGCAGGTTGAATGGAAGCCTATGCCGGAGTTGTACAGACTGGACACGCCGGAAGGGATGGAAGCTTACGAAGCCAGCTTTCGGATGAAGATCAACCCAGCGGTCACAGGCAAGCGAAGGCCGCCGGAGCCGGTGATCGCACCGGAAGATCCTGCGCAAGTGCACGCCAATCTGGGATGACCTGGGATGCGGTGGGATACCCCGGGAGGGGTAGGGCATCCCGAGGGTCGCCGGATCGGGAAAAACAAAACCTTACCGCTGATGAACGATGATGAGAATGATCGAACTAAATTCCGAGCAAACGCGCGGCGCTGCCGCCGAGGATTTGCTGGCGGTCGGAGTCGGAGACCTGCATGGCCTTCAAGCTCTCCAGCATTTTAGGAATGCTGCCGATCTGGTGTGGATAGTCGCTGCCGGCGAGGATCTGGCCGGCGCCGGCGAAGCTGACGGCCAGCTCGAGCGCGCGCGGATCGAAGTTAACCGTATCGTAGAAAAACTTTTTGAGATACGCGCTTGGCGGGCGCGAGATGTTGGTGCGACAGTCAGCAAAGGCCTCATAGCCGCGGTCAAGCCGCTCCGCCAGGTACGGAATGGCGCCGCCGAGATGGCCGAGCACCCATTTGATGTTGGGAAATCGTTCCGCCACGCCGCTGAAAACCAGGCTGGCGGCGGCAAGCGTGGTGTCCATGAGGAAGCCGACCAGCGGCATGAGCCAGTAGTGGAGCATGGCCTCTACGCCCACCGGGTTGGTGGGATGAATATGAATCACCGCGCCGAGCTGGTTGGCCGTCTCCCACAGCGGCCAGAAAGCCTGGTGGCTGAGCGCCGTGCCGTTGATGTTGCTGAAGACCATGGCGCCGCGGAATTTGAGCTGCTCCATGGCGCGACGCAGCTCAGCGACCGATGCCGCAGGATCACAGAGCGGCAGCGTGGCCAGTGCGGCAAAGCGGCCGCGCTTGTCGGCAACGACGCGAGCGAAGGCGTCATTGGTAAGGCGCGCCAGGCGGACGGCGGTCGCGGGCTCTTCTATATGCGTGCCCGGCGTGGTGAGCGTGATGACCTGGGTGTCGACGCCGAGGTCGCGCAGGACTTGCTCGCGGTAATCGATGTCGCGATGGCCGCGCACGGCAATGTTGTAGTCGCCGGGATAATGCAGGCACGGGTTACGCTCGGCGTCGTAGGTGATGCGGACCGCGCTTGGACCTTGCTCGATGGCTTTGATGTATTCCGGCGGATAGAAATGATTGTGAAAATCAATGATCGGCATGCGTGCTGGCCCCTGTGGCTGGGTTTGTCGTATGGCTATGAGACCAGACAAAATAAACTGGAAGGCCGAGCAGAAGCAAGCCCAGACCAAGAGCGCTGTCGCGCGGAGCGGCCCAGATCTGGTTGGCCGCGATGGCAGCCGACGTCAGAAGCGAAATGGCCGGCAGCAACGGAAACGCCGGCTTCAGCAAGCGCGGCTGATATTGGCCGCGACGGCGCAGGATGAAAATGCCCGCGGCCAGCAGCGCGAAGAAGAGCCATTCGGTATAGATCACGCGAGTAAAAAGC
>Ga0137395_10001323_pt1 | contig 11447 bp, 13 predicted proteins | sample czobulk216metaG_FD_108283 | JGI IMG/M metagenome (GOLD analysis project Ga0137395, IMG submission 108283) | Vadose zone soil microbial communities from Angelo Coast Range Reserve, California, USA - czobulk2.16 metaG | ecosystem: Environmental > Terrestrial > Soil > Vadose zone | place: USA...
GCAAAAGAAGGATCTGGCCGGGGCGGAAGCTGAGTTCAAACAAGCCTCAGAACTGGATAAGAAGAACAGCGAGGCGCTGGTTAAGCTCGGCATGGTGCAAAGCGCGCGCGGAGCGACGGATCAGGCGCTGCAAACTTATCTCGATGGAGCGAAACAAAATCCAAAAGAGATCGCATTTTATCTGCTGGCGGGCGGCGTATACGAGAACAAGCAGGATTGGGAGGATGCGAAACAGCAATACCAAAAAGTGCTCGCAATCCAGCCGGAAAATCCGTTAGCCTCCAACAATTTGGCGTACGTAATCCTGCAGCAGGGCGGGAACGTCGATGTGGCTTTCTCGATGGCGCAGACGGCGCGGCGGCAACTTCCGGACAATCCGAACTCGGCCGACACTTTGGGCTGGGCTTTCTACCACAAACAGGTTTATACCTCTGCGATCAACTTGTTCAAAGAAGCGGTGAAGAAAGAGCCGGAAAACGCGTTGTTTAATTACCATCTTGGTCTTGCCTATGCGAAGAGCGGGCAGGTTGGGCTGGCGCGGCAACAACTGGACCGGGTGGTTAAGATTAAGCCTAATTTTCCCGAGGTGGAGGAGTTGCGGCGGGCCGTGGCTGAGGCTAAGGGGTAGAGCTAGCTTGGCAAGACGTCCGTGCCCTTGCTGTTGGTGCCTTAGTCGAGTTTTGTTGAGAGAAGTGAAGGAAGGTCCGCTCTTTACACGGGCAATTCTTCTTGCATCCAACCACCAGTGGATTCAGGCTTTAGTTCGGCGGATAGATCTAGAACCAGCTTTTCGAGAACGAGACGTTTGCCGACAGGGTTTGAGCGCAGGGCCAGATCGGCTTTTGCGATCAGGCGAATGCCACGCGTCAATTCCCTTTTGGATTTATAGCGGCGTGCTTGGCGGATGATATCGTCGGCGGCGAATGGGGGTACGCGAAAGCCTTGCCACAATGCGGCCCACAGCATGCGCTGGTCGCGCACGTTGCGCTCCAGGATTACTAGCATCTGGCGAAAGGTCTTGGCCAGCATGTAGAGATGGCCGATGGCTGCTTCTTCGCCGTCTCCGGTCGAAAGCAGGCAATCCAGAACTTCTAAGGCGCGTGCTGGCGCTTTGGACGAAATGGCGTCGGTGAGTTCATAGAGCGAGCGCTGTTTGGCGGCGAGCACCATGGTCTCGACATCGCCGAGAGTTATTTTTTTCTTTTCGCCAACGTAGAGAATCAGCTTCTCAAGTTCATTCGAGATCATCATCATGTCGCCGCCGAGCGCGTCTACCAATTCGCGGGCGCCGTCGGGATCGATCTTGACATCGCGGGTGACGCAATATTCAGCGATCCAGCGGACGGCTTCACCTTCTTGCACGCGGGACAATTCCACGATGCCGCAGAAGGGGCCGAGATCTTCGCGGATTTTCTGGTAGCGGTCTTTGTCCGTCATCTCCATGCGGCGAGCGTCGGCGGGGATGCTGATGTGATCGGCGACAAAAACTACGAGCGCATCGGGATTGGGATTCTTGCAGTAAGCCTCGATGGCGTCGATTTTGTCGTCATTTGAGCCACGGCCAAATAAGGTCTTCACGCCGCGGACAAAGAAGACCTGAAAGGGCGCCATTAGCGAGGGCGTTTGGGCGCGATCCAAAACTTCATTTAGAGATGTCTCGGCGAGATCGAACTCGAACAATCCAAAGTCACGCGTATCTGGGGCGACCAGATGTTCGAGAACGGCATCGCGGCAGCGCTTGCGAAAGAAGGCCTCATCGCCCACCAGGACATAGGCAGGCTTAAGCTGCCGCGACTCCAGGTCGGTTAAAAAGCGGTCAGCTTGAGTGAAGGCGCGCATTAGTAAGCCTCCAGAATATTCGCCACCAGGGTGCGCGCGAAATCGCGCGCGAGCCGATCGACGGCTGGCGAGTCTTCCTGAAAAAAACTGGTGAGGTCGCGCGACAGTTCGTACTGATCGTGAAAAACGTAGTTAGGATTTTGGAAGAGTACGTTGCCCTTGCGGTCTGTCAACGTGACTTGGATATTCACCGTAATCAGGGCGCTGGCGGCTCGTCCGGTTCGGGAATCGTAGGCCAGGGGATTTGATGAAGCGGATAAAACTACGGCCTTTAGCACTGCGTCCGCATCGGCATTGGATTCATGGATCACATGATACTGCGTGCGGGCGTTGAATTCTCGCACAACCGCGTCGGTCAACTGCTGCTCGATGCGGAAACTGGGGCTGCGGCTTACGAAGCCCGGGATCGCGATGGTTTTAACATTGCGCGGCAGTTCTGCTGCTGCATTCCCGGTGGTGTGGTAACCGCAGCCGACAGCCGATAATGCGAATGAGATTGCCATTGCGGACAGACCAAATCTTCTCGCCCAATGCATCATTGAATCTTGCCCTTGGGGCGGGATGCTGTCATGGTCTCGGCGCATTCGACGGCGGTCAAAGCCGCAAGGCGGAGATTGTCGGTTGTAGCCCAGAGCCAGATGCCATGCTTTTGATTGCCATCGGCAGCGACTGAAACGAGAATGTCTCCCTGGCCTGCGGCACTCACATTCGTGGGTATATCTTCCGGACTGCCGCTCAGTACCACGTGATCGCCCACAAGGGCCTGCGACAAATCCGCGATCGCGACCGGCTTCTCCATTTCCAAGTAAATGGAAAATGCGTGGCCGTGAAAGACAGGCGCCTGCAAAACATGAAGTGCCGGTTCGACTGCTCCGCCCGCAATGTGCCGATAGTGATTCAGGATTCGTTTCGATACATTCTGCAGCGACAGGTTGGAGCTCGACCCGTAGCGGGGCACCATGTTGAACGCCACCTGAATGTCATAGACATTTTTGGGCAATTCCTGAAACGAGAGCAGATTCACCGTCTGCTCGTGGAGTTCGTCCATGCCCTTCTGTCCGCTCTCTGACGCTGGTTCAAACACGTTGGCTACCATGCGTTGTATTTTGCCAACCTTCTCGCTGCGGAGAGCGAGTATGGCAAGAACGGTAGCTGCTGGATGAGCTACCACTACTGGCCCCGGTTGCAACTCCGGGGCAACGGGCTGACCGGTCTGACGCTCGATCCAGGGGGAGCGGATCGATACTCCCTCTTCATTTTCGAGCGCGTACGTTAGGTCGATAATGGTATCGCCCAAGTCGCGCGCGACTTTCCAGTTACTGCGCGTCGAACGGGGATCGGCAGCGAAAAAGGCGAAGTCGACGCGCTCAAACTGTTCGGAGCGGATACTTTGAATAAAGTTCATTTCGTCGCCGACCGCTTCGAGACGACCGAGAGATTCGTCGTCATCGAGCAGGCGAATATCGACTGCCGGGAAATTTCCGTCGCGCAGGACCTCGGCAACCTCTTTCCCCGCAAGCGAGGCGGCACCGACAATGGCTACGCGATAAACGTTCGCGCTGCGCAGATCAATCTGCGAAGACACGGCTTTTGACGAAGCGGCTTTGGAGATGGGAGTCATGGTGTTTGAGATGCTTCCCGGTACGCTGGAGGTGCAGGCGGGCGCTTGCGGTGAAAAATCCACTGCAGACGCCATAACACGCCGGACGCCATGTATAAGATCGCAATGGCGAAAAGCGCCGGACGGGAAAAGAACCAGATCGACGCGCCGATCACGCCGAATATTACGATAAGGCGGAAGGGATGGCGCGAACGGAAATCAATATCTTTGAAGCTATAGAAACGCCACGTGCTCACCATCAGATAACCGACCACGACGACCATCAATAACCAGCTCATCGATGTTATCCACGAGGTGACGGGCTCGCCGCCGGAGAAATGGACGACCGCGGCAATCATTCCCGCACCGGCCGGGATCGGCATTCCGACAAAATATTTCTTGCCCGGGCGGCCGGGATTCGAAGGCTGCGGATTTTTGGCTATATTGAAACGAGCGAGGCGGCTTGCGCCCGCCATCAGGAAAGCAAAACAGGCGATTGACCCCAGTTGAATTATTTTCAGATGAAGGTCGGGGCTGATAAAAGCGGTCGGCAGTAGATGGAAGCCCCACATCCAGGCAAGCAAGGCCGGAGCAACACCGAAGGTAATGACGTCGGCGAGCGAGTCGAGTTCCTTGCCGAAATCGCTGGCGGTGTGGGTCATGCGCGCAATGCGTCCGTCGAGGCCGTCGAATAAAACGGCAAAGCCGATGGCCTTGGCTGCGAAATCCATATGCCAGGGATCAGCGGGACTGCCGTGCACGGTTTGCAAGATCGCGTAGAACCCAGCTGCAATATTTGCGGTTGTAAATAATGAAGGCAGAATGTATATGCCCTTACGCATTTTCCCGCGGGGACGGTCTGATTCACCACGCCTTTGCGCTAGCTCCTCCATAATTTGCGCCTCCGATTAATGAGCCTCTCGCTCTACTTTCTCCCAGTCTTTTGGGCTGTCATCCATTGGTTGCGCGACTGGCTGCTGAACCGGCAGGAGAGCAAGCACCGTCTGCCCTCCCTTGACCCGGTCTCCAAGCTTTACCTGTATCGCAGCGTCGCGATCGAAGAGAACATCAACGCGAGAGCCGAACTTGATTAGCCCGACACGCTGGCCACGGGCCACATGATCTCCTGCTTTGAAATTGAAAACGATGCGGCGCGCGATCAGGCCGGCAATTTGCTTGAAGATTACGGTGCGCCCATCGCCTTCTACGGTGACGATGTTCTGCTCATTCTCTTCCGCGGAATTTGCGCCCATGGCGTTTAGAAATTTGCCCTCTTGATGGTGCACGTCGCGGATTATTCCGGCGATCGGCGAACGATTTACGTGTACATCGAAGACGTTGAGAAAGATGCTGATCCGATAGCGAGATTTTTCACTGGCGGTTACAAATGAAATGTCCGTGACCTTGCCATCCCCGGGAGAAACGACGGCGCCGGGGATCGTGCTGATGAGACGTTCGGGATCGCGGAAGAACCAAAGGAAAAAGGCGGCCAGCAGCAATAGCGGCACGGCAAAAGGCCAATGCGTCAGCCATGCAATAATCACTGCGGCAAGCACGCACCCAGCAGCGTAGAAGTAGCCGTCACGAACCATAGGAATTTCAAGATGATTATAGAGCGAGGTAGCGATATTCTGCCGAAATGCCAATAAACATGGCGCTTAGATGCGCCATGTTTACGGGACAGGGTTTTCCTCTCGCATTTCAGAAATCATGATGGCCGCCGTCGTGCTCGAAAAGCAAGACTCAGGCTGTAGCCGCAACTAAGCAGACTGGCCCTGAACCTGGTGCTCAATGCTCTGCATCTGGTCTTTGAGGCGCAGCTTTAGTTTCTTTAGCCGAACTTCTTCAAGTTTTTCGTCGTCGGTGAGGTAGCGCTTTTGGGTGAGGGATTCCAGCCTTTGTGAGTATTGCGAATGCTCCTGCACCAGTCGCTGGAACTGATCGTGACCGGTGAGGAGGGGCTCTCTTGGAGTCAGCATCCTTGCCAGACCTCCTGTTGTGTGTTAACTGCTCAAGTAAAAAGTAGCACAGTGAGAGGGAGGCTTCAATCGGATTTCAGCTGTATATTTCGAGTTACTATCGACTGGAGTTTTGCACAGAGACCAGTGCAGAAAAGCGCAGGCTTTCGCGCCAACCTGGCGTCTTTTGCGCCTTTTCTGCTCTTCCCTTCTCTTCTTCTCTATAGCGGGGCTTCTCTATAGCGTCTATAGCGGCAAGGCGTACAGCACGGCAGCTTCCGCGGGGTCACGATAGTACGCGGGCCGGCGTCCCTCTTGGCGAAAGTTAAGCTTTTCGTACAAAGAGCGAGCGGCCTGATTCGATTCGCGGACCTCCAGGCGAATGGTTGATGCGTTCTCAAGGCGGGCACATTTGATAACTTCGCGCATCAGTTCGGTGGCGATGCCGCAGCGGAGGAATTGCGGGGCGACCACAACATTCTCAATCTCCCATTCGGTGGCGACGGCCTGTGCGCTGATGAATCCATAAAGCCCTTCTGCTTGTTCGGCGATTAGAACGATCCCGCTCCGGATTAGATTGTTGTACTGGTCGGCCGTCCAATGCGAGGCGGACGGTGCCCGCTGCTCAATGCCGCGAATAGCCGGTACGTCGTTCAATGTGGCAGAGCGAATGACAACGGACATTGGAATTTTAGAGGACACGTTTAGCGTGGCGGCTTCGAGAATATTTCGGCGTCGGAATGGCCGAGGTAATTGGCTTGCAGTTCCTCTGGAAGCACGGTCTGTCCGCGCTGCAGTCGTTCCCATCCTAGACGGGCGATCACTCCGCCATTGGGATATTCAATCAATTCGACTTGAATGCCGTCATTCCGAAGCGCTGCAGCCAACATCGAGTCGGGCGTAATAATCGCCTTGCTGCTGGAATTGGCGCCCCGGGCTCCGGCGAGAAATTTCTCCCAGCTCAAAAGGCGTTCGCTATGCATGCTAACAGTAGCTGGATTTCCCGGGTCGATTTCGTAGTCGCCGACATAGACTTCACGGCGGCCAGCATCCAGGGCAGCGAGGAGACAGCCACGCGATGCGCTGCTGCGCGCGACTGCCTCCAACAAGGAAATCGCAGCAATGGGTTGCTTCAGGACTTCAGCTAGAGCTTTGATCGCGGCTAAGCCGACACGCAACCCGGTGAATGATCCTGGGCCGGAGACAACTGCAAATCCGCACAGATCATTCTTGCTGCGTCCGTACTTTTCGAGAAGCTTCGCAATTTGCGGCACGAGTTGCGCGGAGAATGCGCCGCCATCCAGGGGCACAACTGCTATCACTTCGATGCGACTTTGGCCCTGCGTTACGCTTGCCAGCGCTATGCTGCCATTCTTGCCCGAGGTGTCGATTGCTAGCAGATGCATAGATTGGTCAAAACCGAGCTAACCACAGAGGACACAGAGGTACCACAGGGGGCAAGTCAAGTGCGATTATCATGCGAACATTCCACCAATTCGAGCAAGACCCCTGCTGTGCTTTGGGGATGCACGAAGACATAGCGATGGCCGCCCGCGCCTATCTTGATTTCATTGGAGACGAGACGCACACCATCGGTCTTCAACTTTGCAACGACTGCAGCAAGGTCGGGTACACGCATACAAATATGATGCAGGCCTTCGCCGCGTTTGGCGATGAACCTGGCGATGGGCGAATCCTCCGAAGTCGCTTCGAGTAATTCCACTCGGCTCTCTCCAACGGGGACCATGACGAGCCGAACTTTCTCATCGTCCACGGTTTCTTCGGGGGAGACGCTTAGGCCTAGTTTCTCGTAGATGGACTTGGCTACGGCGAGCGACTTTACTGCAATGCCGAGATGATCAATGCTGAATTCCATAAGTGCCTTTCGCGCGGTGAATGGGGGCCAGCGGTGGACGGGACGCCCGTCGCTCCATCGAACCCATTAATGACCAGCGCCGCGCACAATCTTTTCCATTAATTCCTCCACCAATGAATAAGGGTCGCGCTTGTGCTCGGCTATCTCCGATGCGTAATGCTCGAGGCTGCCGGCATCCATTTGCGCGCGCGCTTTTTCGAGCATCGCATCTCTCAACATCTCGACCAGCCTTTCTTGCCAATTCTCGACGTTCTTCTTAAAGGCCAAGTTTTCTTTTTGAAGATACGCCTCGTAGCTGATGATTGCTTCCGCCAATTCTTTCGTGCCGACGCCTTCGCTGGCTACCGTCTTTACGATGGGGGGCATCCAGTGGTCGCCGCGGGTAGCCAGCGATTGCATGGCGCGAATCTCGCGCTCCACGCGCTCGGCGCCTTCGTGGTCACTTTTATTAATGACGAAGATATCGGCAATCTCCATGATTCCGGCTTTGATGGTCTGCACATCATCGCCCATGCCGGGGACAAGAATCACGACGGTCACATCGGCCAGGCGCACGATATCGATTTCGTCCTGCCCAACGCCCACGGTTTCGATCATGACCAGGTCGCGGCCAGAAGCATCGAGCACAGAGGCGGCGTCAGCTGTGGCACGCGCCAAGCCGCCGAGCGATCCGCGAGTTGCCATGCTGCGGATGTAAATTCCCGGGTCGCTATAGTGGTCTTGCATGCGAATGCGGTCGCCCAGAATTGCGCCACCGGTATAGGGGCTGGTCGGGTCGACGGCGATGATACCGACGGTTTGATTTTCTTTGCGATAGTGTTTGGCGAGTTGATCGACCAGTGTGCTTTTGCCGGCTCCCGGCGCTCCAGTCATGCCGAGGACTCGAGCCTTGCCGGTATACGGGAAAAGAGCTTTAAGCAGATCGGACCAGCCGGCAGCGCGGTTCTCGACCGTCGAGATAGCACGTGCGAGGGCGCGCGGGTCGCCGAAGCGGACACTTTCGACAAGAGTTGAACTCGCGGGAGTCAAGCAGGATAGTGTAGCAACCCTGGCCGATCCGCGTTGGCCCCAACTTGATCGCGCGATTTAGCGCACGACCTTAGTGTCCAATGGCAACCGGGTGTTTTGGCTGGTAGAGGCCAATCTTGCCTCCGCCTGGGAGGGAGATGGAGGTGAGGCTGCCCCATCGTACCTCTTGCACTGGACCGCACTTCACTTTCCTCCCTTGCAGCGATTTCATAGATGCCGTCAGGTCGTCACACATGAAGTACAGTTCATGCGCGTCGTTCTTTTCGCCGGGATGAAACGCGGCTTCCGCGGGCGGCAGGGCAAAAATGAGCCAGCCTTGACCGGCATCCACGGAGGGAAATTTGAGAATATCGCGAAAGAAAGCGCGGTCGCTTTCCGGGTCCTTGGTGTGAATGATGACGTGAGCCCCGTTGATCATGGCAGCTCCTGTTCGCCTAGGGATTGAGTAATTTTAGGCGATGGTAAGTGGTGCGGCAATGGCGAACTCTGGTTCGTGGGGCAAACTCCCTGCAACGACGGGCATTCCGGAAAGGTGTGGACACAGGATGACACTTGAGATCAATTAACAGGAGAGCTCAGGCTCTTAATCTTTCAGCAACTGGCGCGCGATTACCAGGCGCTGGATTTCGCTTGTGCCTTCGCCGATGGTGCACAGTTTTACATCGCGGTAAAACTTTTCCGCCGGATAATCCTTAATGAAGCCGTAGCCACCGTGAATCTGCACACCTTCATTCGCGCACTTTACAGCCACTTCGCTGGCATAAAGCTTAGCCATCGAGGATTCGAGCGTGGTTTTCATTCCAACGTCTTTCATGGCGGCAGCCCGCAGAGTTAAAAGTTTGGCCGCTTCGATTTCGGTTGCCATGTCAGCCAGCTTCCACTGGATCGCCTGAAATTCCGAGATGGCCTGGCCAAATTGCTTTCGCTCTTTTGAATATTTCAATGCCGCGTCGAATGCGCCTTCCGCCATACCGAGAGAAAGCGCAGCGATGGAAATGCGGCCACCATCGAGGATGCGCATGGCATCTCTGAATCCGTTGCCTTCTCCGCCGAGCAGGTTTTCGGCAGGCACGAAGCAGTCCTGGAAAATTAATTCGGCTGTATCGCTGGCGCGCAAGCCTAATTTGTTTTCTTTTTTGCCGGGGCGGAATCCCTTCGTATTTTTTTCCACAACGAAGGCGGATAAGCCATGGGTGCGCGCTGTGCGGTCGGTCACCGCCAGCGCGACTACTACGTCTGCATAGTGGCCGTTTGTGATGAAAGTTTTGGAGCCGTTGAGAACCCATCCACCTTTTGCGCGGGATGCGGTCATGCGTGCGCTGCCTGCGTCCGATCCAGCGGAAGGCTCGGTAAGTCCCCACGCGCCTAGGTATTCGCCAGTGGCCAGCTTGGACACATATCTCTTTTTCTGCGCTTCATTTCCTGCGAGATAAATGTGATTCGAACATAATGAAGTGTGGGCGGCGACGATGATGCCGACGGAACCATCTACCCGCGAGAGTTCGACAATGGCGGTGACGTACTCCACGTATCCCATGCCGGCACCGCCGTATTCGGGCGGGAAAATGATGCCTAGCAGTCCGAGCTTGCCGAGTTCTTTGATAGTTGCCAGGGGGAATTCGCTGGCCTCATCCCACTTCATTACGTTCGGTGCGATCTCGCGTTCGGCAAACTCACGCACCGTTTTCTTGAGGTGCAGTTGTTCTTCATTTAACTGAAAGTCCAAGGTATTTTCCTCATGCGTGCCGAATGAATGCTCACCACCAATGCTCGACGTTTCTAACTTCAGATCCCTCGTTCTGCTCGGGATGACAAACAGAGAAGAAATGCCAAGGGCGTTCCATTTTTCAGTTGAGTTCCAGCGCCCGGGGATAGCGCAGAACTTGGCACCTAACTTTTTATTTAAGCATGGCCTATGCCGATCACGAAATTGCAAACCGACCGGTTGGCTTGCGAACAAGTCACAGCAAGAAAAATGTCTGCCGCTCAGATGGATGACACACCAAGACCGGCAGGATGGGATATATCGCTAAAGTCGTACGTCTTTCGATGCCCGGTTCGCTGAGGTATGTCAAAGCGTGGGCAAACATGGGACACGAAGCATGCAACTATCTGAGATTTTGGCGAGTCGCAGCGCGGTGCACAAACAAAAAAGCCGAAGCCCGAAAGGCTCCGGCTGTCCAGTTGGTGTGTGCCCGGATAAAATCGAAATTTTAAGTCCAACTACTCAACAGGCTTAGCTTAGGATGCGGTGCGCGTGCCAGCGGTTGTCGCAGACCTTTGGTCGTGTCGGAGACGCTAGGCGCTCCGTCGGGGTCGAATCGTCAAGTCTCGCACTTGCGCCAGGATGCTCGACATCTGCATTCCGTTCAGCTGTGCTAGATATGGCATCACATCGGCCACAAATGGATCCTCCATTAACTCGCGCACCTCTTCTTGCCGGTTGCGTTCTCCGCCCGAGAGGAGATCGGGAACACTCACCTCGAGAGCCCTGGCCAGCCGCTCCAGCGAAGAGAGCGTCGGCGTCGCCTTCTCGTTTTCAATTTTCGAGACGTAGGTCCGGGGCACAGCCATTCGAAGCGCGAGTTGACGCTGGCTCAGACCGTTGCGTAGCCTCAGTGATCGGATCGAGTATGCCAGTTTGAGATGCCCTCGCCCGGTATTATGGGCGCTGATGGGCATAACTTCTGGCTGTGGAGTCATGGCGGCAATCTCCGCCTCGTCCTCATCCAACGATAGATGGCAACGGCGGCAGAGACTGTTAGATGTGCGGAATTGCACTAACGAGCAGTGGTCGCAGCGTACAACTTCCCGTGAGTCCACGGGGCTTAATGTAGTGGCCATTCAGGTTTTGCGAGTGCCAGAGCGGGGCTACTCTCAAAGCCAACTAGTGCGTAATCTGAGGTATAGGGTCTGTGGATGTCAAGACAAAAGTTTTAGAAGTATGAGGTTGATAAACGCGCAGCGTAAAATCGAATAGCAAAAAATCGAAGGAAATTCAAAACAATCATGGAAAAAGCAGTGTATCGACGCGAAACCGCATGGTGTTTACTAAGTGAGTTCACTCAGTCAGAAAGTCTTCGCAAACATGCGCTGGCAGTGGAGGCGTGCATGCGGGCTTACGCGCGCAAGTATGGGGCCGACC
>Ga0137395_10001324_pt1 | contig 11446 bp, 8 predicted proteins | sample czobulk216metaG_FD_108283 | JGI IMG/M metagenome (GOLD analysis project Ga0137395, IMG submission 108283) | Vadose zone soil microbial communities from Angelo Coast Range Reserve, California, USA - czobulk2.16 metaG | ecosystem: Environmental > Terrestrial > Soil > Vadose zone | place: USA...
CAATGGCTGCCGACCGCTTTTCATTCGCCTTGGCTTGGCTGTGCCTCGGCGCCGCCGCCGCCGCCACCGCTGCCGCAACCGCCACCGCTGCCACAACTGCCACAACTGCCACAACTGCCACCGCTGCCACAACTGCCGCCGCTGCCACAACTGCCGCCGCCACGTCCTCCGCTGCCGCAACCGCCGCCGGCATCTCGGCCGCGGAGCACTCGCAGCCTTTCACCATACAAGACTTGGTGCGCCTCGAGCGCGTGTCTGAACTTGCCGCATCGCCCGACGGCAAGCGCGTCGCGTATACCCTGCGGACCACCGAGATGGAGGTCAACAAGGCGCGCACCGGCGTTTGGTTGGTGGACACCGGCAAACGCGCGGCCGCTCCGGCGCGCCTCACCGATATCGCCGCAAACTCCAATGCCGCGGAGTGGAGTGCGGACGGACGCTTCATTTATTTTCTGTCGAATCGCAGCGGTTCCACTCAGGTCTGGCGGGTCGCGGCCGGCGGCACGGAGTCGCGCGGCGCCGGGCACAAGGCCGATGCGCCGGGCATCAACGCGCCCGGCGCCGACGCGCTGCAGGTCACCAATCTACCGCTCGACGTCGGCAGCTTTCGTGTGTCTCCCAAGGGAGACCGGATACTGGTGAGCGTGGAGGTCTACCTGGATTGCGCGGATCTCGCATGCACCAAGCAACGCCTGGACGCGGCGGCGCATTCCAATGCCACGGGAGTTCTGCACAGCCGGCTGTTCGTGCGCCACTGGGATGCCTGGAGCGACGGTCGCCGCTCGCAGCTGTTTGCCATGCCGCTCGACGACGTGGCGCGCGGCACTCCGGTGAACCTGACGAACGGCATCGGCGATGTGCCGAGCAAGCCCTTCGGGGGCCGCGAGGACTACGCCTTCAGCCCGGACGGCACTCAGGTGGCGTTTTCCGTACGAGCGGTCGAAGGAGAGCCCTGGTCGACCAATTTTGACATTTATGAGGTCGCAGCCGAGGGCGGAACGCCGCGCAACCTGACCGCGGACAATCCCGCCTGGGACGGGCTGCCGGCCTTCTCGCCCGACGGCACCCAGCTCGCCTACGTGGCCATGGAGCGGCCGGGCTTCGAATCCGATCGCTTTCATCTGGTGCTGCTGAATCTGAAATCGGGCGTGAAGCGCCCGCTCACCCAGAATTGGGATCGATCGATCGTGAGTTTTGCTTGGGTTCGCGATGGCAAGACTTTGTTTGTCACCACCGACCACTTGGGTCAGCGGCCGCTGTGGGCCGTGGATGCGATTTCCGGCAGAGCGTCCGCCATCACCGGCGCGGGCGAAGTCGAGGGTTTCAGCGTCGGCACCCGAACGGTCTTTTACGCCTTCAGCAGCTTGGGGAACCCCGCCGATCTCTATGCGGTGGGATTCGCCGGCGGCGAACCCAGACAATTGACGCACGTGAACCAGGCGGCGCTCGCACAGCGAAAGCTCGGCGAGTACGAACAATTCAGCTTCCCCGGCTGGAACAATGAAAACGTCTTCGGCTATGTCGTCAAGCCTCACGACTTCAAACGCGATCAGAAATATGCCGTGGCGTTCCTGGTGCACGGCGGGCCGCAGGGCAGCTTCGCGAACTCCTGGAATTGGCGCTGGAACGCACAGACCTTCGCCGGAGCCGGCTACGGTGTGGTCATGATCGATTTCCACGGTTCGACCGGCTACGGTCAGGCGTTCACGGATTCCATCAGCGGCGACTGGGGCGGCAAACCGCTCGAGGATCTGAAGCTCGGCCTTGCCGCGGCGCTCAAGCAGTATCCCTGGCTGGACGGCGATCACGCCTGTGCGCTCGGCGCTTCTTATGGCGGCTACATGATGAATTGGATCGCGGGCCAGTGGCCGGACCGCTTCAAGTGTCTCGTGAGCCATGACGGCATTTTCGACAATCGCACCATGTACTACTCCACCGAGGAACTCTGGTTTCCGGAGCGGGAGTACGGCGGCCCCGAATACCGCAATCCCGCCGCCTACGCCAAGCACAATCCCGTCGACCACGTGAATCAATGGAAGACCCCGACGCTGGTGATTCACGGAGCGCTGGACTATCGCGTCCCCGACTCCCAAGGGCTGGCGGTGTTCACGGCATTGCAGCGCCAAGGCATTCCGAGCGAGCTCTTGTACTTCCCCAACGAGAACCACTGGGTGTTGAAGCCGGCCGACAGCATCCAGTGGTACGACACGGTACTCGCCTGGCTGAATCGCTGGACACACTGAGTGTTAGCGGTAGTACTCGTCTGGTGGGGTAAGGCTCCCCGAGGCAACGGGGGAAGCAGTTGCCTCGGGGAGCCTTACCCCACCGGACGAGTGCTCGAACCGCTATACACCACAGTGCCGGTTGGGGCCCGAAACTCGCCCGTACCGGGTGACGTCGACGGGCACGAGTGAAGGGGCCTGGCGGGGTGGGAGGGGAGCGGGCAACTGAATCCCCCGTTGCCCGCTCCCCTCCCACCCCGCCAGGCCCTTACCGCGCCCTATTCGACAGCCCGCCATGCGGCAGGGTAGTTCTCCCCCAACTGCATGATTCGCTGTAGGAGATCATCGTAGCTCATGCCGGCGGTCTGCGCCGACTGCGCGAAATCCTCGGCCGCGGAGATATTGGGGTTGGCGTTCGCTTCCAGCACGAACAGCTCACCGTCGGCCCGCAGCCGAAAATCCATGCGCGCGTAGCCCGTCAAATGCAGCGCGCGGAAAATGCGCTTCGACAGTTGCTCGAGCCGTGCCATGGTGCCGTCCGGCAGAGCCTCGGCCGCCGCCGTGGTGATGCCGTAGCGCTGCTGATAGCCCCGGTCCCATTTCACCTTGCGCGTGGCGATCGCGGGCAGGTTCTCCGGCAGCGATCCGAAAGTCATTTCCCACACGGGCAGCACCTTGAGCCGGTCGTTGCCGAGCACGCCCACATAGAGCTCGCGGCCCTCGATGTACTCCTCGACCAGCGCGTCGGAATGCGTCTGCTCGTGAATGAAGACGATTCGCTCCGTCAATTGCTTCTGATCCGCGACCACCGACGCATGCGCGATCCCGAGCGACGCATCTTCGGTCGACGACTTCACGAACAGCGGGAAGCGCAGCTTCTTCGGAATACGCGGCTTCTTGCCGCGGGCGAACACCATGAATTGCGGGGTGGGCACGCGATGATAGGACAGCAGTTGCTTCGACAGAACCTTGTCGCGCGACAGCAGCATGCCGCGGGGATTGCAGCCGGTGTACGGTTGGTGCATCAGCTCGAGGAATGCCACGACGTGTTGATCGTACGTGACGATGCCGTCGAATTCCTCCAGCAAGTTGAATACGATGTCCGGCTTCCAGTCGATGATGGCGCGGCGCAGTTCGGACAGGCTGTCGCTCAAGCCCAAGGGCCTGACCTCATGACCCTCGGCTTTCAAATGAGAAATGACGTCGTATTCGGTGCGCCATTCGTCGATCTCCTTCTCGGTGGAGCCCTGCAGAGAATCCGGAGGCACGAGGGTTGCATGCCCGAGCACCAGGGCGCGCACCTTCCTCACAATGAAACTCTCGGCAATTGCCGCTCCTCGTAGGACTCGGCCAGCCGCGCGATCACCCACAGCAATTGCACCTTAAGCTCGCGCCGCGAGCCGCGCAAATACAGATTCAACGACTCGGACCGTTCGATCATGAGCCGCAGCACTTGATGCACCAGGTATTCGCTGAACGCGCCGGAGCGCACGATGCGTTGACGCAAGGGATTGCGCAATTCACGCAGCACGCTCGACGCCTTGGGACGGTCGCGGGCGCGCGGCGCCGCGGTGAACACCTTGAGCAGCAATTCATCGGCGCCGGAGCGGCGGGGCAGCGGCGCGCGCGCCAATCTTCGCTCGTAGTGATCGCGCAGGGTGCGCGTCTCGTGCCTCACGTTCTCGACGGTGCCGCGGTCCAACACGGCCGGCCTGCTGCGGCCGATGTCGTTCGCGAGCGCGTCGATGTATTGGAGTTTTGCGTAGGCCGGCCAACCCAAATATTCCCGGCGCCAGGCGGAACGAGGTTTGAGCCAGACCGCAAAGGTCTCGGCGAAGTCTTCGGTCGGATGGGCTTGGGCATACCATGCGCCCAGGTGCTGCACGAAGCGGCGGCTGCCCGGCCGCGGACGATAGGTGTCCGGATACGGCAGCGAGGCCGGGCCGAACACCGACCGCCACAGGCTCCGGCGTCTCAGCCGATAAGCCGAATCGATGGCATGCCCCGCCTCGTGGCGCAGTATTCGCATCAGCCAATTGCGGTTGCCGCCCTCGACTTCGCGCATGAAGCGCCGTTCGATCCTCATCAGCCGCGGGTGCGCGAGATAGAACGGAATGGCGATCCCGGGAATTCCATCGGGCGAGAACCATTCTTGTGCGAGCCAATAATGCGGCCGAAAGCGTATCCCCCTCGATTCGAGCTCGCGGTACAGACGCTGGATGGCATCCTCCAGCTCCGTGCCTTGAACTTTGAGCTTCAAGTCGCAGAAGCGCAGGTTGAGCAATTGGTCGTCCGACAGCGTTTCCCACGCGTATTGCGGCCGGCGGGAGCCGGCCGCCTTTCTATGGGTGTGGGACATATTGCAGAACTATATTGTTTGGAGATCTATATTGTCACTTCGACACCGGCGTCTCAATATCACCCTGCGGTCGGCCACCCTATGTAACCGCGTGTCCGCCGATGCCTACGGCGCTTTCGGACGATTTCCGCTATCCACCCGCGCCCTTCCTGGATTTCACTGGTACTATCGATTCGGTCGTATCTCATGAAGACGGGGGCGTTCAAGGACGAGCGCTGGCGCTGATTGAACAAAACTATCGCGGGGAGCGGTTTGCTCTCGAAAGCCACGGTCACGGTCGAAACGGTGACCACCGTCGAAGGCATAGCCGCGCTTCGGCCCTGTTACGAGCGTCTCCAGCGCGTTACCGGCAACACGCTGCCATTCGCGTTGCACCAGTGGCATTTGGCGTGGTGCCAGCATTTACTGTACCGCGATCCGCGCCGGGATGATCGGCCCCTCTTCTATGTGGTGCGCGACGGCGCGACCGAGTGCGTGGCGATCATCCCGTTCATCGTCAGCCGCCGGCGCGTCGGGCCGCTGAGCTTCGAGTTCTTGAGGTTCTTGGGCATGGAGCAGGTACTGACCGAAATCCGCGCCCCGCAGGTCGAATCCGGCTACGAATACTTGGCGGTACGGGCGGTGCGCGACAGCTTGGCCAATGACGTCGATTGGGACTGGATACATTGGACCGGAATCGGGGGCGCCTTCGATGACGCGCTGCGCATTGGCGGCGGGCTGCAGCGGCAACCTTCGCGCCCGTACTACGTTCTCGATCTACCGCCGACTTGGGAAGAGCTTCGTCGCGGCCTGAAACGCAACATTCGGGAGTCGCTGCGTCATTGCTACAACTCCCTCGAGCGCGACGGCTTGCAATTCGAACTGCAGGTGATCACGGAGCCGGCCGGCGTACGAGCGGCGTTGGATCGATTTTTCGAGCTGCACGCGCTGCGCGCCGGTCTCAAGAACACCGTGGTTCACCCGGACCATTTCGCAAGCCCGATAGAGCGGGAATTTCTGCGCGCAGTCTGCGGGCGCCTGAGCGAGAACGGCGTCTTTCGTCTGTTCGGCTTGCGGATCGGCGCAGAGACCGTTGCCATGCTGATCGGCTTCGTGGTCGAGGACAACCTGTATTTGTATTACTCCGGATACGATCCACGGTGGTCACGGTACAGCGTCATGACCACCACCATGGCGGAAGCCATAAAACATGCGATCGCACACGGCCTCAAGACCGTCACCCTGTCGCCCGGCAACGTTGTCTTCAAAACCCGCTGGGGCCCGCGAGAACTTCAATGCACTTCCGCCTACGAGCAGCGCGACCGGCTGCGCTCGCGATTGGCGAGGCGCGCCTACGTGACAGCCGTGTCGGGCGGAGGATTGCACTTGTGGGGCCTGGGGCGCTCGACGCGCGTGGATTGAGGCGCGGATCGACCGACCCCTCGGCGCCGAATCACCCTCGCGGTTCGAGTTCCGCCGCCATCGCGTCTTCGTCGGCCTCTGTCATCGCTTCGACCACGCGCCGGCCATCGAGGCCCGCGAAGTCGAACAGCGCCGGGTCTGCGAGCTGGGAACCGGCGACATTGCAGATGCTGGAGAAGATCGACTCGATACGGCCGGGAAACTTCTGTTCCCATTCGCGCAGCATGGACTTCACCACCAGCCGCTGCATATTGGTCTGCGAACCGCACAGCGTGCAGGGAATGATCGGAAACGCTCGCGCGGCCGCATAGCGGGCGATCGACGCCTCGGTCACATAGGCCAGCGGCCGAATTACGATATGGCGGCGATTTTCACTGAGCAGTTTCGGCGGCATCGCCTTCAGGCGGCCCCCGAAGAACATGTTCAAGAACAGCGTCTCGACGATGTCGTCGCGATGATGGCCGAGTGCGATCTTGGTGATGCCGTTCTCGGCTGCAAATCGATACAGGGCGCCGCGGCGCAGACGCGAGCACAAGCCGCACAGGGTCTTGCCGTCGGGGATGACGCGTTTGACCACGGCATAGGTGTTCTGCTCGATGATGCGGAAGCGAACGCCCAGATCTTCGAGGTACCGCGGCAAAACCTCGGCGGGAAAGCCCGGCTGCTTCTGATCGAGATTGACTGCCGTGATGTCGAAGTGCACGGGCGCGCTGCGCTGCAGGCTCAGGAGGATGTCGAGCAAGGTATAGGAATCCTTGCCGCCGGACAGACACACCATGACATGATCGCCGTCGGCGATCATGTGAAAGTCGGCGATGGCCTTGCCCACGGAGCCGCGCAGCTGCGCCTGCAGTTTCTTGAAATTATTCGAGGAGCGTGGTGCGGCGGGGGTCAAGGGTGCTTAGCTCAAGGAATCTCGAGATATTTCGCTTCCAGGTAGCGCAGGTATGCAGCCGCGGTCAGCGGTTTCCCCGTGGCCTGCTTGATGAGCTCCTGCACCGGCAGGCGCGCGCCGACGCCGTGCACGTTGTCGCGCAGCCAATCCATCACGCCGCCGAACTGACCGGCCGCGATCTCCTCATCGAGCGACGGGCGCGCCGCACGCATGGCCTCGTTGAGCTGGCCGGCGATGACGGCGCCCAGGACGTATGACGGGAAATACCCGAAGTGGCCGACCGCCCAATGAATGTCCTGCAGACATCCGTCGACGTCGTTCGTCGGGCGAATGTTCAGGCGCTGTTCAAGATTCGCGTTCCACGCTTCGGGCAGATCCGCCACGGGCAGCGAACCCTCGAGGATTTTCTTCTCGAGCTCGTAGCGCAGCATGATGTGCACGGGATAGGTCAGTTCATCGGCGTCCATGCGGATCGTGCTGCGCCGCACGCGGATCAAATGGCGGTACAGATTGGCCTCGTCCCACTCCGGGCCGCTGACCTGCAGATACTTCTCCATCAGCGGCCGCACATACTTCACGAAGGCGCGGCTGCGGCACAGATTCATTTCGAACAACAGGGACTGGCTTTCTTCGAGCGCGAGGCCGCGGTCGCGGCCCACCGGCTGATCGCGCCACTTGGCCGGCAACCCTAAGTCGTACATGGCATGACCGGTCTCATGCACCGCGCCCAACAGACCCGAAAACGGATCGTTCAAATCGAAACGCGTGGTCACCCGAATGTCGCCCGGTACGCCTTCGGTAAAGGGATGTTCGCTTTCGTCGAGCCGCCCCCGATCGAAGGGGAAGCCCAAGGCCTTGAGCACGTCGACGGACAAGGCGCGTTGCCGCGCCACCGTGAACTTGCCGGCCAGCGGCGTGGGCGCGTGGGCCGCTTGGACTTCGATGGCCTCGTTGATGAGGCCGGGTAGCTTGCGCGACAGCGCTTTGAATATGGTGTCGATGTCGGCCGTCGAAATGCCCGGCGTAAATCCGTCCACCAGCGCGTCGTAGGGCGCCAAACCCCGCGCCTGCCCCAGCAGCGCTGCCTTGTCGCGCACCAGGTGCACGACCTCTTCCAGGTGGGGCGCGAACAATTTGAAGTCATTGGCCTTCTTGGCCTCGACCCAGAACACCTCGGCGCGCGCCGCGGCCTTGGCCAGGCGCGCGATCAGCGACGGCGGGGTCGCAATCGCATGATCGCGCTGGCGGCGCATCTCGTGCAGATTGGCCAGCGGCCAGTCCTCCAATTGGGAGGCGCCCGCCTCGGCGCGCTCCAGCAGGCGGGCCACTTTCGGCGTGGTGAGCAAGGCGTGATGCTCGGTCTCGAGCGCGGCGAGCTGCTCGCCGCGCACATCGGCGCTGCCGCGCGGCATCATCACCGCGGCGTCCCAGCGCAACAGCGATAGCGCGCCGCGAAATGCGTGCAGACGGCGAAACTCTTGTTCTAACTGCTCGTACGGCGAAGCGGCCATGGCTACCTTGTTAGGCGACGCTGAAGACAGCGGCGCAATCGTTGGGCGCGGAAGTTTACCAGACGGCGGCGGAGATCCGGACGACCCACTTAAAAAAATACAATCACTTCAAAGAGTTATAGCATTCCCTTGAGTGAAAATGACCCGGTTTGATGAAATGGCAGGTCGTGCAGGAAGGGCAAGTCGACGCTCGCGGCACCGCTCAGGTCGTAAGCGATCGTATCGGCGCGGTTGTCCATCACATGGCCAAGCTTGAGCAGGGCGAGCGCCATATTGGCCGTAATCATCATGTCGAATTCGACGTCGCCCTTGGCCGGCACCACGAAGGCGCGCTCGTTCTGCCCCTGCGCGATGTTCTCGCCCGCCACACTCAAGGCAGCATGCAATCCGCTGACCGGAAGGGCGCGGTCATTGGGATTTTGAATGTTGAATTTGACGCGAAAGTGTTGCTGCAGCAGGTTGCCGTTCACCAGTTCGATACCGGTCACTGACAAGGTCGGCCGTTCGAATTTGGGCGCCATCAGCGAGCACGCGACCAGGCACAGCGACCAGCCTATGAACAGCAACGGTGTGCGTGGCAACATGAGCGCAAATGATACCGATTATCCTGTGCATGGTCTTGATACTGTCCGGTGGCGCGACCGCCTTCGCGGACTCGCCGCAGAGCGCGCCTGCGGCGCCCGAAGTGCCCAAAGCCCCCTCGGCAACTGCGACGGCGTGTCTTCGGTCCGGCGACGGCTATTTCCGCGCGCGCGTGGCCGGCGCCGTCGAAGCGACCATTGATTGGCCGAACAGCGGCACCCGCTGTGAGGGCGAACCTCGGGACAACCCGCCTGGCGTGCGCCTGAGTTTCCAGCGGGCATCCGGCGGTCCGCCGGATCTGCTGTTCGTGTTCGGCATCACGGGTGTGCGCGAGGGGCGACCGCTGCATGAAGCGGGGGCGAATCTCACCGTGATCGTCCAAGGCACGAACCGCATTTTCGGTACTCTCGGCGACTCGCGCTGCACCGTGGACTCGCTCACGCAGCGGGCGCTCGAGGCTCCCGGCTCCTACCGCCTCGAGGCACGTGGCTTCTGTACGCAGCCCGCGCACGCGGTGCGCGGCAACGGCGCAGTGCTGGTGAGCACCTTCGAGTTTGCCGGGCTCGTCACCTACGATACTCGGAAGAACTGAATGCGTCCCTCGCAAGGAGGGAATCGCTGAAAAATCACACTCGTATGACACTACTAAAATTCGCATTTGTCCTCGGGACGTTGGCCTGCGGAATGGCGCCCCAAGCGGCCTTACCGCAAGCGGCCCTACTGCAGTATGGCTATGACATCGTGCATACCTACCCGCATGACCCGTCGGCGTTCACCGAAGGGTTGTTTTACCTGAACGGCTTCTTGTATGAGAGCACGGGCCTCGAACAACACTCGTCCATTCGAAAGGTGCGAATCGAAACGGGAGAAGTCGTCCAGAAGCTCGATATCCCCGCCCAATATTTTGGCGAAGGGATCGTCAACTGGCACGGCCACCTCATCAGCCTTACCTGGAAATCGCATGTTGGATTTGTGTTCGATCTCGCTACGTTCAAGTTGCAGAGGCAATTCCACTATGAAGGCGAAGGCTGGGCGCTGACCCGCGATGACAAGCAGCTCATCATGAGCGACGGCACCCCGGAACTTCGCCTTCTGAATCCCCGGACGCTGACAGAGACGGGTCGGATTCAAGTGACCCTCGAGGGTAAACCGCTGCGCGATGTGAATGAGTTGGAATGGGTCAAAGGAGAAATTTACGCCAATGTGTGGCAGACCAACTGGATGGTCCGCATCGACCCCGGCAGCGGCCGGGTTGTCGGCCTGGTCAATCTTTCCGGGCTTCTCAAGCCGTCGGATATCGTCAAGGGACAGACCGACGTCCTGAACGGCATCGCCTACGACGCCAAGCGCGACCGCTTGTTCGTGACCGGAAAGAACTGGCCGAAGCTGTTTGAAATCCGGCTGCGGAAAAACGGCGCGGCGGCGCCGGCGGATCACTGATAGCTCCCTACTTCCTTTGAGCCGAATCCGCGGTCATCCCGCGCATCACCGACAACATGTCATTCCTGGCGGGGAGGCTGCCGACGTAGACGTCCTGATTCTTGAAATCGATGGAGAGCGAGGCGACCGTCCCCAGCACATCCATGCCGATGATCATGGCGGGCTGGTCCTGAATTCTCCAAACGTTGAAAATGTGGAATTCGCCGAACACGATCGCGACGTCGTTGATGCGAAGGACATCGATGACGATCGGCGGCGCGACCAGGATCTCGCCCACTTCGACTTCCTTGGTGGCCCCATAGACCGACGTCATCTGGGCCATCACCCCGTGCAATCGCCGCGCCCGGAGCGCATCACGCAGGGCAAGATTACCCAAGGTCCGCTCGGCGCCGGTGTCAATGACCGCAAGCACCGGCACTCCACCGACCCGAGTCGCCAGGGTGATCAAACCGGGGACCGACCGCAGCCCATGGATCCTGGTCGAGTTGGCGCGCACCTCAGCCTTGACTCCACGGGAGATGGCCACTTGATTGCGCTGGAAATCGATGAGCAAGCTTTTTTCCGTGAGACCCGCGGCGCCCAAGATCCCGTCGGCGCCCGCCATCACCGCCGCCCACACGACCGGCAAGTCGGTGCTGCCTATCGTCAGATCGCCGGCTTGCAACCGGTCGATCGTCACGAAAGACACCTGCGCGCTACCCGTGATGCCGTCGAGGATGATCGAGGCCTCTTCGGAGGGTTTGAGACCGAGTTCCCGCGCAAGCCGCGGCGAAATGGTCGAATGGTTCGCCCCGGTATCGACGATGAATCGGAAGGGTCCTTGACCGTTGACCATCACCGGCACGACAACCCGCCCAATGTGATCGCGCGTCGTCGGCGAGGCGAACAACAGCGCGTCGCTCCCGAGCGGCGCCATCGATCCCGGCTCCACCGCTTCGGGCAGCACGGTGTCGACGGGCGCTGCAACCGGCGCGGCTCCGGCTGGAGAGCCCCCTAACAGCGCGCCCAGCAGGCACACGCCGCACCACTGGTGGCG
>Ga0137395_10001326_pt1 | contig 11440 bp, 9 predicted proteins | sample czobulk216metaG_FD_108283 | JGI IMG/M metagenome (GOLD analysis project Ga0137395, IMG submission 108283) | Vadose zone soil microbial communities from Angelo Coast Range Reserve, California, USA - czobulk2.16 metaG | ecosystem: Environmental > Terrestrial > Soil > Vadose zone | place: USA...
GGGATTCCTGGTCTCCGCGGTGCTGCAACTGTTCATTGGCGTGAGCATGATCGTGTTGGTGCTGGAGGAAGCCCGTTACATCAACGAGCAGGTGTTGGAGCAAATCCAGTCGGTCAAGTCGGAAAAGGAGGCGCTCCAACTCAAGGTGGTTTCGACCGAGGAACAATGCCGCAGTCTGTTTGCGCGGGCGCGCTCGCACGAGGAATTGCAAAAAGCCTACGAAGAACTCCGCCAGACGCGGCACGCGGTAATGCAACAGGAGCGGCTGCGGGCTTTGGGCGAAATGGCCAGCGGTGTCGCCCACGATATTAACAACGCCATCTCGCCGGTGCTGGCCTTCAGCGAACTCGTGCTCAAAAAGGAAACGAGCCTGAGCGAGAGCTCACGGAAAAACCTGGCGCACATCCGCACGGCGGGTGAGGACATCGCCCAGATCGTTGCCCGCATGAGCGAGTTCCACCGGCGGCGGGAGGACCTCGATCGCTTGCGCCTCGTGAACCTCAACGGAGTCGTGGACCAGGTCATCGAGCTGACCAGCCCGCGCTGGCAGGACATGCCGCAAAGCCGGGGAATCGTCGTGCGGATCGAGACCGACTTTGACCGCGCGTTGCCTGAGCTTTACAGCAACGAGAGCGAACTGCGTGAGGCGCTGACCAATCTCCTGCTCAACTCGGTGGATGCCCTCCCCAAGGGAGGCTCGATAACCATTTCCACCCGCGCCGTCAGCTTCAACACGGGCCGCCACCAGCCGGGACAGTCAAGTCACATCGTTCTGGAGGTCCGCGACAACGGCATCGGGATGGACGAGAAAACGCGGCAACGCTGTCTGGAACCGTTCTTCTCGACCAAGCGAGACCGCGGCGGCACGGGACTGGGGTTGGCGATGGTGTACGGGATGATGGAACGACACGAAGGAACGATCGAAGTCGAAAGTCAGTTGGCCAAAGGAACGACGGTGCGCCTGGTGTTTCCCTTGCGCCAGCCGCCGAAGCGGCACTCGTCACCGGCGCCTGCCGCTTCCGGCACGGCTTCATCGCTCCGGGTGCTCTGCATCGACGACGAGCCGCTACTGCGCGAACTGTTGAAGGAAATTTTGGAGCACGAGCACCACGCGGTAGAGACGGCGGACGGGGGGCAGGCGGGATTGGAGGCCTTCAAGGCGGCCAAAACCCGGGGCGAGCCGTTCGACGTGGTCATCACCGACTTAGGGATGCCCTACGTAGATGGACGACAGGTAGCCCAGCAAGTGAAGGCCGAGTCGCCGGCCACGCCGGTGATTATGTTGACCGGCTGGGGCACCATGCTGAACGAGAAAGGTGAAATCCCCTTACAAGTCCATACGATTTTGAGCAAGCCCCCTCGCTTGAGCGAACTGAACGAAGCCCTGGCCAAAGTTGCGAGCGCGAAGCATTTTTAGTTTCGGCCATAAACCCTCCTCGCCGTTTATACTTCGCCCGTCGGCAGCGGGCCTCCGCCCGAGCTTGCCGAAGCGGCCCTGCCGGCGCAGGCAAGCGCGCCGGATAAATTGCCAGAATCCCCGCGTTGGCAAGCCGGCATGGCGACGCGACTGCCTCGCGCAACCGTAATAAACTTGACCTTCGAAGGAGGGGCCTTCTATCTATGGGCGTGTGTTAGGCACCGTTCATGTTCGCGCAACTTAAGAGCCTGTTTTCCAACGATATTGGGATCGATTTGGGGACGGCGAATTCCCTTGTTTATGTACGTGACCAGGGAATCGTGCTGCGTGAACCTTCCGTGGTAGCCATCCAAGCGGGCACCACCAACGTCCTGGCCGTCGGTGAAGAGGCCAAACGGATGTTGGGACGCACGCCGGGCAACATTGTGGCCATCCGGCCGATGAAAGACGGCGTCATCGCTGATTTCGAGATCACCGAAGCGATGCTCCGCCACTTCATTCAAAAAGTGCATCATCGAAAGTTGATCGCGCCCCGCGTCGTCGTCGCGGTCCCTTCGGGCATCACGGAAGTGGAAAAGCGGGCAGTGAAAGACTCGGCGACCCATGCGGGCGCGCGCGAGGTTTATCTGATCGAACAACCGATGGCCTCGGCCATCGGGGTCGGTTTGCCGGTGCATGAGCCGGCGGGCAACATGATCGTGGATATCGGCGGCGGGACTTGCGAAATCGCAATTATCTCCCTGGCCGGCATTGTCTTCAGCCGCAGCCTGCGGGTGGGCGGAGACGAATTTGACGAAACGATCGTGGCGCACATGAAACGGGCCTACAACTTGATGATTGGCGAGCGCACGGCGGAAGAAATCAAGATCCGCATCGGGTCGGCATTTCCGCTGGAGCAGGAGTTAACGATGGAAGTCAAAGGACGCGATCTGAGCGCAGGGTTGCCGAAAACCCTGACCATTCGCTCGGAGGAAATTCGTGAAGCCTTGCAAGAACCGCTTTCGAGTATTTTGGAGTCGATTCGCATCACGCTGGAGCGTTGTCCGCCCGAGCTGTCCGCCGACCTCGTGGATCGAGGCCTGGTGATGGCCGGGGGGGGCGCGTTGCTGCGCGGGATCGATCGGCTGGTCGCCGAGGAGACCGGGTTGCCGGTCCATATCGCCGACGATCCCCTGAGCGCGGTGGCGGAAGGCACTGGACGGGTGCTGCAAGAACTTCAGTTCCTCAAGCGCGTTACTTCCAACTCGAAGCTGTAGCGTTCGCCCGCAACTTTGTTTGCTGGTGAATCGATGTTAAAGAAGCCGCATTACGCCGCCTTGGGCGTCGTCGTTTTGCTGACACTGGTGCTGCTAAAGCTGCCCAGTGGCACAGCCACGCGACTCAAGCTGGCCATTAGCGGCCTGTTTCTGCCGCTCTTCGGCCTGGCTGGCTCGACGCAGCAGTTGGCGGGCAAAGCTGGCAATACGCTGGTTCCACGCCGGGATTTGGTCCAGCAAATCGAACAGCTTCAAAAGGAGAACCAGCAGCTCCGCTTCCAAGTGCTCCAAGCGAACGCGACCGCGCAAGAAAACGCCCGCTTGCGCCAATATTTCAACCTCTCTCACCAACTGCCCTGGAAACTGAAGCTGGCGCGAGTCGTGGCGCGCGATCCGGCCAACTGGTGGCGGACGATCAAGATCGAAGCGGGCACCCGCGACGGTGTGGCCACGAATTCGCCGGTCATCACCGCCGCCGGTGTTCTGGTGGGACGAGTGGCCTAAGTGGGTTTCGCGCATTCACAAGTCGTCTTGCTGGGCGATCCCGCCTGCCGGGTCTCGGCCCTCATCGAGGAGACTCGAGAAAACGGAGTCATCTCTCCCTCAAATGCCAGTCAGGTCGACAACCCGATGGTGGACCTGGGTTATCTGTCGCGAAACAGTGTGATCAAACCGGGACAGCGCGTGGTCACCAGCGGGCTGGGCGGTATTTTTCCGGCCGGGCTTTTGATCGGTCAGATCATTGATTCCCATTCGGTGGGCTACGGACTTTACAACGAAGCGCGGGTCCGGCTGGCCGTGAACATGAACGCGCTCGAAGAAGTATTCGTGAAATTGCCATGAGCACCTGTCGGGAGATCGCCCGTCGCTGGCAAATCGTTGAGCCAGCCGTTCCGCGTTTTCGCCCGGCGAGCTTCGCCCCGGGCCGCACCGCATGAACTGGTTCCACACCATCATCATTCTGGGAGTGGCGTTTGTGACCGTGTTTTTGCAAGCGACGGTAAACGTCACGCGCCATCTGCTGGGCGCTCAGGTCGATCTGCTGCCCAGCCTGGTGGTCTATGCCAGCTTGAGCAGCGGGCTTATGACGTTGACGCTCCTGGCGGTCCTGGGCGGACTCTGGTTCGATTCCCTCGCCGCCAACCCGCTGGGCAGCAGTGTGCTGCCGTTGTTCTTGATCGGCCTGCTCATCCAGCGTTATCGCGGCTTGATTTTGCGCGACCAAACCTTCGCGCAATTTTTTCTGGGCCTGGGGGCCAGCGCCGGCGCGCCGGTGTTGAGCCTGCTGCTGTTGCTCAACGCGGACACCCAGCCGCTGATCAGTTGGTTTTCGCTCTGGCAATGGATCGTCATGAGTTTCGCGGGCGCCGCGGTGACCCCGCTCTGGTTTGGCTTTATTGACCGCGTACTCAAGGCGTTGAGCTACCGGCCCCTGGGCGAGACCAGTTTCCGGCCCGATCGCCAAATTAAGCGAGGCCGCTCGTGAGAATGAGATTTCCGGGATGTTGATTTTCGACCAACTCAAAAAGAACGACCCGCAACTGCGCGCGATTACGTGGGGCGTGTTGATTGGACTGGGCCTCCTGTTGGCCGGACTGTGGTGGGTGCAAGTGATTTCGTACCGCCATTATTCGGAAAACCAGCGGGCGCAGTCGTTCCGCACGGTGCGGATCCCGGCGATTCGCGGGAAAATCCTCGATCACAATGGCGCGCCGCTGGCGGAAAATCAACCCTGTTACAATGTGAGTCTGTACCTGGAGGAGTTGCGCGACGGCTTCAAGGAGGAATGGAAACGGGTCCGGCCCAAGGGAAAATTGCCGCGCGGGGAACGGATCAGCCTCGAAGCCGGCGCGCGTTATCGAGTCGTGAGCAACGTCGTGCAGAACCTCGCCGCCGACTTGCAGCAGCCCCTCGACCTGGATTACGGGCAGTTTCTCGAACATTACACCAACCAGCTCGCCCTGCCCATGCCGGTGATCACGAACCTCACGCCCGTCCAAATGGCGCGCTTCCACGAGCGCTCCAGCGGCGCCCCCGGCCTTGACCTCGAACTCCAGCCCAACCGGTTTTATCCGCACGGGACTTGCGCCGCCCATCTGCTTGGGTTTTTGACGCACGACAACAGTTCGGCGCAGGACGAAGAGGCTTTTTTCAACTTTCGCCTGCCCGATTACCGCGGCAAAGTCGGCATCGAAGGCGTGTTCGACCTGGAACTGCGCGGCAAGGCCGGGATGAAATCAGTGCTGGTGAACAGCCTGGGCTATCGCCAATCCGAAAACATCTGGACCCCCTCGGAACCGGGGAAAAACGTGGTGCTGACGATCGACCTGGCGATCCAGCAGGCCGCCGAAAGCGCCCTCCGAACTCACGGTCCTGACACCCGCGGCGCGGTCGTCGTCCTCAACCCCCACAATGGGGACATCCTTGCGCTGGCTTCGGCGCCCACTTTCGACCCGAACGTCTATATTCCCCGCCTGACCCATGACGCCGCGCAACGGCTCAACGATCCGGTGTTGCGACCGCAAATCAACCGGGCAACGCAGGAGAACTACGCCCCCGGCTCCATTTTCAAAATCGTCGATAGTCTGGCCTGCCTCGAAGCCGGGCTGGATCCGGCCGAGAAGATACAAAATCCGGGGCACATCCTGGTCGGCCGCAAGCTGGTCAAGGACCTGGCACTGCCTGGCGAGTACGATTTTCGCCGCGCCTTCCTCAAATCGAGCAACACCTATTTTATCACCAACGGACTCCGCTACGGCGTCGAGAACATCGTGCGCATCGGCGAACGCCTGCACCTGGGCGAACGGTGCGATTTGCCCACGCGCCAGGAAGTCAGCGGCAGTTTTCCCCGACAACGGACCTTGCGCCAGGGCTGGTCCAGCGGCGACACCGCCAACCTGTGCATCGGCCAGGGCCGGCTCGATGTGACGCCGCTGCAGATGGCGGTGATGACCGCGGCCATCGCCAACGGCGGAAAGGTGCTGTGGCCGCGGCTGGTCGAGCGCATCGAAGCGCAGGAGCCACTGGGCCAAGACACGACCATCGTCTTCCCGCACCGCCCCGTGCGCGACGAACTCGGCGTGCGCCCCCGGACGCTGGAACTGATCCGGACCGCGATGCTAGCGGACGTGGAGGATGCCGAGGGAACCGGCAAAGCAGCGGCCGTGCCCGGCCTGCGCGTTTGCGGCAAGACCGGCACCGCGCAAGTCGCCAACGAACGCAACCAGGTGATCGACCACACGACCTGGTTCGCTTCCTTCGCCCCTTACGAGAACCCGCGTTATGTGGTGGTGGTGATGGTTGAGGGCGGCGCTTCGGGTGGCGGCGCCTGCGCGCCGATCGCCCAGAAGATTTACCGCGCGCTGCTGGAGCGCGAGAATTATAATGGCGCAAAACCGGCGCCGATGGCGCGCACTGAATAACATGTTTGGCTCCGCTTTGAAAGAACGCCGATCGAACGTTGACTGGCTGATGCTGACCGCCCTGGGCGGGCTGATGTGCATCGGGGTGGCGTTCATCTACAGCGCGACCATGGCCAACGAGTCAGCCAGCCTGACGGTCTGGTACAACCAACCGTGGTTCCGGCAAATCATCTGGTACGGGTTGGGCCTGGCCGCCGCGGCTTCCCTTTGCCTGGTGGATTATCACATCCTGGCCCGCTGGTCGTTGGTGGCCTACGGCCTGGCGATCCTTTTGTTGCTGGCGGTGTTCGCCGTTGGTTCGATGCGGTTCGGGGCGCGACGCTGGATTGATCTTGGGTTTTTCCTCCTGCAACCATCGGAATTCGCCAAGCTCGCCTTCATTTTCGCGATGGCCCATTACCTCAGCCGCCCGGTGGACGAGTTGCGTTTGACGGGCGTTTTCTGGAAGGCGCTCGGCCTGACCATTTTGCCGTTTGCCTTGATCATGCGAGAGCCGGACCTGGGTTCGGCTTTGATTCTGCTGCCCGTTGGGTTGACGATGCTCTTCGTCGCCGGCGCGCCGGTGCGGTATCTGACGCGCCTGGTTGGCGGCGCGGGAATTTTGGTGGTCTTCATCCTGGTGGATGTCTTGTACGCGCCGCCGAAATACCAGATTAAGCTCGAAGATTATCAGAAGCGGCGCCTGCTGGTCTATTTTGGACGCGAAGCGCTGCCCGCCGCCGCCAGCGGGGCCGAACGCGCCGAAGCCCGCAAACAACAACGCAATTATTCCTACAACGTGGAGCAGGCGCTGATTTCGGTCGGTTCCGGGGGGCTGCTGGGCAAAGGCTGGCGGCAGGGGACCCAAAACGCGCTCGGCTACCTGCCACGGGCGGTGGCGCACAACGATTTCATTTTCTCCGTGATTGCCGAGGAGAAAGGATTCCTGGGGAGCGTGACCGTGATCGCGCTCTACTCCGTGGTGTTGTTCACCGGCATCCGCATCGCCGGCCAGACTCGCGATCGTCTGGGAAAACTGCTGGCGGTGGGCATCGTGGCGATGCTCTTCAGCCACGTGTTCATCAATATCGGCATGAACATTCGTCTTATGCCCGTGACGGGCGTGCCACTGCCGCTTTTGAGTTATGGCGGGTCTTCAGTGCTCTGCTCGTTGATCGCCGCCGGCATATTGCAAAACGTGGACATCTATCGAAGGTCATATTAACTATGAATGAAAGAAGCTTTTCACGCCGCCGCCGCGGAATGCGGTTCCGCCCAAGCGGCGGAGTCAATCCCAACCGGCGCCCGGACCGCGCGGCGCAAGAAGCCCGCGCCGAAGCACTCGGAGGAAAGCCGACCGGCGAAACGCTGTTCGAGCGCGGCCGCTACCAAAAGGACATCGATCGGGCCGAAAACCTCGCCGCCGGCCTCCCGCCCGAAGGGGATCAAAAACCGGAACGAGCCGCCGCCGAAGTGGCTGCTCCCGGCAAACGTGATTTCCGCGAGCCCCACCTGGAAACGCCGGCTCAAGTGCTGGAGGATACCGGCTATCAGCCGGTGCGGGTCACCGATCCCCCGCCCCACGGCCTGGTGCAGACGATCAAGGCGGCGGCGAGCAAGGTCATCAAAAGAGTCCACCGGCTGATCAAGCCGGTGAGGAAAGTCCACAAGGAAGTCATCATTAACGCCGAGGCGCTCGAAACCCGGGTCGCGGTGATGGAGGATGGCAAGCTGGAGGAATTCACCATCGAACGGACCAGCGAGGAACGACTGGTGGGGAGTATTTTCAAAGGGAAGGTTCGAAATCTGGAGGATGGCTTGAAGGCGGCGTTTGTCGACATCGGTTTCGAGAAGAATGCGTTTCTGCACTACTGGGATATCGTTCCGAGCAGTTTCGACAGCGGAGTGGAACTGGTCGAACGCGAAGGCAGGAGGCGCGACAAGCCGCGCATCACCCAGAAGGACATTCCGCGCCTTTACTCCCCCGGCAGCGAGATCACGGTCCAAGTCACCAAGGGCCCGATCGGCACCAAAGGCCCGCGCGTCACCACGAACCTGGTGCTGCCCGGCCGTTACCTGGTGCTGCTGCCCAACTCCGATCAAAGCGGCATCTCGCGCAAAATCGAAAACCAGGAGGAACGCCAGCGATTGAAGAAGATCCTGCGCGGCCTGACGCTGCCCGAAGGCATGGGTGTTATCATCCGCACGGTCGGCGAAGGCCAGCAGACCCGTTACTTCGTGCGCGACCTGGCGCTGCTGCTCGAAGAATGGGATGAGATCCAGGACCGAATCAAGAAGCAGCCCGCGGCCACCTGCGTCTTCCAGGAGCCCGACCTGATCGAGCGGACCGTGCGTGACTTTCTCACCGAGGGTGTCGAGCGCATCGTGGTGGACGGGCAGCAGCCCTACGACCGCATGCGCGCCATGATCTCGAAAATCTCCCGTCGCAGCGCCGACAAAGTGAAGCTGTACGGCGATCACCAACCGATTTTCGATCGGTTTAATATCACCCGCCAACTCGAAACCACCTTCGGCCGCCAGGTCCATCTCAAGAGCGGCGGCTACATCGTCGTCGATGAGACCGAGGCCCTGGTAGCCATCGATGTCAACACCGGCCGCCACAAAAGCGGGAAGGACCAGGAATCGACGATCCTCAAAGTCAACCTGGAGGCGGGGGACGAAATTTGCCGGCAACTCCGGTTGCGCAACATGGGCGGCCTGATCGTGCTGGACTTCATCGACATGAAATCACGGCGGGACCAGCAACAAGTCTATCAGCGCATGAAGGAGGGCTTGCGCCGGGACAAGGCCAAAACGCACATCCTGCCCATCTCCCAGCTCGGTCTGATGGAGATGACTCGCCAGCGCCATTCGGAAAGCGTGCGCTCGGCGGTGTATGACGATTGCCCCAATTGCAAGGGCCGCGGTAAAGTGAAAAGCGCGCTGACCATGAGCGTGGAAATCCAGCGCAAGCTCGGCGAAATTCTCAAAAAGCGGCCGCGTGACGAATCGGACTTCCAATTGCGCATCGTCGTCCATCCGAGTGTGCTGGATCGACTGCGAACGGAAGACGAACAACTCATCACCGACATGGAGAAGCGCTACTTTGGGAAGCTCCTGTTTCGGGCCGACCCGGCGGTCCACCTGGAACAGTTCAAGATTTACAACGTGGCGACGAACGAGGAGCTGGCCAGCGTGGGAATTTGATGGCCTTGGCAGACAACCGCGCCCCGCACGGGGCGCGGTTGGGGATCAAACGCTTAAGCCCGCGGCAACTAGGCCGGCTTACTTTTCGTCGAGATCGGTGATGATGACAAACCAGGCGCAACCGTTTTTGTCATCACCGGCAATCGTAAACGACTCGCCTTTGGTGAGGTGCTTGGTGGTCTTGTTCACGGGTTTGCCGTCACCGATCAATTTGACCTCCACTTTCGGCCCGGCCAGCTCGGTGATCTCGATGACGCATTTTTTGCTCATCTCGAAGCTTTTGGTTCCGCGCGAGGGAACGATCGCGACCACCCGGTTCATCTCAAAATAATATTTCCATTGGAAGATTTTACTCAGTTTTGCCGCGGTGCTTTCGTCCACCCGTGGGTGTTTGGGGTCGGAGTAGGTATCCTCGTTCGTTCCCCATATGAGCCTGGCTTCGAGTTTCAACTCCGCGGCCTGTAGGGGAGCGGCGAGCAGCGCTACAAAGAACAACACCAGCAGGCACCGAATCAGACGGTGAAACGAACGCGCTCGGAAAGGGATCATTGAAGGATCAGGTCGGCCTCCGGCTCCGGTTCGGGCGGCGCCTCCTGATTTTGGTCGTAAACCCAGACCACGAACATGTTCTCCGCGTGGGAGCGGAAGGAATAAGCCCCGGTGTGTTCCGAGAGATTCTCGACTTCGGCCAGGTGGCGCGCGGACTCGTCCGCGCCGGTCACATCGCCAAATCGGGCAGTGCTGATAGCCAGTATCGCCACGAGCGCGGTGCCCGCGAGGGGAACCAGATACTTGCGCCAGGAAAACCAGGCACGGCGGAGGAAGCCGGCCTCGGCTTTTTCCGCGCGCTCAATTTCGCGCCGGATCTTGCTCCAATAAAACTCGCGGCTCTCCGGCAGATGAAGCTCGGGTTCATTGCCCGCCAAGGCGGTCCGGGCCATTTTCAATTCGCCCAGCAAAGCCCGCGCTTCCGGGTCCCGGCTCGACCACTCCGCGACGCGCCGGGCCTGGCGCGGCGACAATTCGCCGTCCAGGTAGGACTGTAATCGAAGCTCTGATTTCTGATTCATTTTAGCTTAGTTCCTCTCGTTTAAATCCGGCCAGCAGGTTCGCCATCTTGCGCCGGGCATAAAACAGGCGCGACATGACCGTTCCGATCGAACACTGCATTTTCTTCGCGATTTCTTTGTATTCCAATTCTTCAAATTCATGCAAAATCAGCACGGTTCGGTGCTCATAAGAGAGCTGGCCCAACGCCCGGTCGATCCTGGCCCGCAACTCGGCCCGTTCCAATCGTTCGGTCGGATTGGCAGCGACCACCGGCAGCATCTGCCGTTCGACTCCGCCGGACTCTTCTTCCAACAACTCGATCGACTCGGCCCGGTGCCGCTTCTGCTTGCGTAGCTGGTCCAAGCAGAGGTTTATTACAATCCTCGTCATCCAGGTCACAAAACTTGACTCACCCTGGAACTGTTTCAACCGCTGCCAGCCTTTCACCCAGGCTTCCTGGGAAAGATCGATCGCCTCGTCCTCATTCCGCATCATGCTAAAGGCCCGGGCGTAAAGCTTATCGCGATGTCGCGCCACCAATTCTTCAAAGGCAACCATGTCGCCTTTTTGAGCCCCACGCACCAATTTCTCGTCGCTGACCTTTGTATTGTCTGGTTGCGTCGCCATGACTTCGACGGGAGCTAATCCGCCATTATTCAGCCGAACTCAGAGGGCGCCTTTCGTGCTGGGAATCCGACCGGCAATCCGCGGATCTCGTTGGCACGCAACGTCAACCGCCTTGGCAAACGCCTTGAACAAAACCTCGACCACGTGATGTGGCTCTTCGCCATAGAGCCGCTCCAGGTGCAGGCTGCAGCGCGCCGCGTTGGCAAAACCCTGAAAGAATTCACGCGCCAATCCGAAACGGAAAGCGCTCGACATGTCTTGTTTTCTCTCCTGGGCGGTCACTCGCTTCATGGAAAGATGATCCATGCCGCGCCACACCAACAAGGGCCGGCCGCAGAAATCGATGACACAACGGGCCAGGCATTCATCCATCGGCACATAGGCTTCGCCGGTGAACGGATTTCGCGGATCAAAACCGAAGCCGTAGCGGCGAATCCCCTTTTTGTCGCCCAACGCCTGGCAAAACGCCTGCCCCATGCCCA
>Ga0137395_10001327_pt1 | contig 11439 bp, 6 predicted proteins | sample czobulk216metaG_FD_108283 | JGI IMG/M metagenome (GOLD analysis project Ga0137395, IMG submission 108283) | Vadose zone soil microbial communities from Angelo Coast Range Reserve, California, USA - czobulk2.16 metaG | ecosystem: Environmental > Terrestrial > Soil > Vadose zone | place: USA...
ATCGGGAGGCATCATCTTTCCGGTTTTCACGTACGTTTCGCAGCTCCAATCGAACTGCTGCCATCTGAATTGGAACCCAAAGCGCTTCCCTGCCGCTTCTAGCACACGGATGCCTTCAGGAACGACTTCCTTCCCAATGCCATCGCCGGCGATGACGGCAATACTGAACGTTTTCATTCTCTGAAGCTCATTCCTTCCCGACCGAAAGAAGCGGCGAAAGAGCGCTGAGATCGCGAGCCGAGTCCAATGTCTTTACCTGAGTGATCAGGCTCTCGGTCTTATCCCCAGGCCACGTCGCAAATTCCGCGCATCCTCGGAATTTCGCTGCAGCTTCGTCGAAGCTCATGGGGTTCGCAGGGCTGCCTTTGGCAAAGTCCGCGCGTCCGGTGATGACTCTTCCATCTTTAAGGCGAATTTTTAAGAGAGATGTCATCTTGTCGTAGCCAGCCTTTTCAGCTTCCTGGTCGACATAGAAGTTGACGCGGCTAATCATATCCTGTACGTCCCCACTTTGGACGACGTGATCGGAGAACTCGCTTAGCCCCGCCTTGCCACGTAAAAGAAGGATCGCCATACAGAATTCCATGCTGAATTTGGCTTCCAATCCAGTCTTGGGCCGGTGATGAAGCAGCGTCGTCGTCATTTGGTGATTTGCGCCGACGTCCAGCTTCTCCACTTGCGCGGGTTGTAACTTATGGGCATCTATCAGCCGCACTAACTCAGTCATTGCAGGATGAGAGAGGGAGCCTGATGGATAGGGCTTAAGCGAGATACCGGGTGAAGTGAACGTCCACGGTTTTCCCAGACGATCCAAAATTGCCCCGGGATCGAACGCCCCTCCGAACGCATGGAAAAAACCGCGTTCTGCTTCGAGGATTTGTTCCGCCGCCGTCCAGCCCAGCGAGACAAGTTCCGCCGAAAGCAGCCCGCTCTCGGCAGCGTGTCCGGCCTGAAACGGTTTGGTCATCGTGCCGAAATTTTCGCGCAAGCCGCCTGACTGGCAGGCTGCCACACCAAAAGTATTAAGTATTTTCGAGAGTTCGAATCGAAGGAGCTTTGCGCATGCTGCCGCGGAGCCAAACGGTCCACATGTTCCCGTGGAGTGAAATCCATCCTGATAATGGCGCGGCGAGATGGCTTCAGCGATCTTACATTCGACCTCCACGCCGATATGATAGGCCAGCATGAATTCCTTACCGGAAATCTTTCTGCCTTCGGTGAGCGCCAGGGCGGCGGGCAGCACCGGCACGGTTGGGTGCACCAGCAGGCCATATACGCGATCTTTGGCTGCGGAAAGCTGTGTGTCATCAAAATCATCCGCGTGAATGGATACACCGTTTACAAACGCAGCGAAACGCGGAGAAGTTTTTTTTGAAGAACCAATGATGGAGGATTTTCCGTCGCAGATACCAAGCTGCTCAAGGTATTCCAGACAAATTGTTCCCGTTTGCGCCCGCGATCCCGCCAACGCTAGGCCCAGGCCGTCAAGGATGGACTTCTTGCCAAGTTCGATGACGTCTTCTGGGATATCTTCATACTTTGTTGAAGCGACAAATCTGCCGACATACTCAGTCAAACCCGGAGCCTTAGGAAAATCGCTGCCGTGCGCGCCTCCCGCTCTTCCTCCTGAACCGGCAAGAACGGTTGACCCAATCGCACCGAGAGAGGCTTTGCCGAAATCACGTCGTAACACATTTCACCTTTTATTCCGATCCCTTATCGGCCCATCACCTTGTACACGGAGAATTTCAAATTTTCGGGCAGAACCTCGGCACTCTTTTCGCTGACCTTTGCGCATCTAAGCTCCGTAAGTCTAGAACTCCACACTGCGAGCCGTGCAGGCGGAATCGAGTCGATATTGCATACCGTCGAGTCACTTGCGTCAAGCTCCGGCTTCCTTTCGTCCCGTTGCCGGGGATGCAGGCGTCGTTTTCAAAAACGTCGCAAGTCCTGCGCCAACTACGGTGATGGCACCAAGGTAAGCAAATCCGGAGAGAAAATGTCCTGTCTTCTTGTTTAGAAACCCGACGATGAGAGGGGCAAAGTAAGCTCCGAGGTTCCCGATCGCATTGACGAATCCCATCACCGAGCCGACGATTCTTGACGGCAACGTTTCGGTCGGTATGGCCCAAAAGGCGCCCATCGGACCATAAGCGCCCACTCCGCTGAGGGCGATGAACGCGAACGCCAGGAAGTGCGAGCGAGATATGGTGGCAACCGCAAGCAGAATGCAGGATCCTCCAAGCAGCATGGCTCCGGCGGCGTGGTAGCGGCGTTCGTGTACGCTGTCCGAGTGGCGGGAGATAATCAGGAGAGAAACGGCGCCAACCATGAACGGGAGAGTATAGAGAGTTCCCGTCAAAAAGCTGCTCAGTTTTCTGAAATTCTCCATCGCACTGGGCAGCCAGAACAGCAGTCCCATCTGGCCGCTGATAAAACAAAAATAGACAGCAGCAAGCAGGAACACACGGGGACGCAGCAGAGCACGCAGGTAGGGAACTCTTTCCTGTCCTTCGAGTTCAGAATGCTCCCTGCGCAAGGTTTCCACCAAGGGAACTCGTTCGCTTTCCGGCATCCAGGGCGCCTGGGTCGGATGGTCATGAACAAACTTGACCCAAATCGCGAGCCAGAGGAAAGGCAGCGACCCCTCGGCAACCAGCATCACGCGCCAAGACCAATGGTCCAACATCCATCCAGAAAAGGGCGACGAAATAATCACCGCAACCGGCAAGCAGAGCAACCAAAACGCATTGGCGCGCGCTCGTTCCGAACGAGGGAACCAGTGTGAGAGGAGAATTAACGTTGCAGGATGAACGCCGCTCTCGGCTATTCCGAGAAGCAAACGAAGCAGCAAGAGCTCGTGATAGGTCCGCGCTAGACCACAACCGACGGCGAAGATGCCCCACGCGACAAGCAGGATGCTGATGAACTTCTTGGCGCTCCAGTGTTTGGCCAGATGGCCGCCTGGTATTTGCAGCGCGAGGTAACCCCAGAAGAAAATCCCGGCAACGGTACCTGCCTGTTGCGGATCCAAATGTAGGTCTCGGCTGATTCGCGGCAGGGCAAGCGAGATGTTGGTGCGATCGATAAACGCGATCGTGTACATGATAAGAGCAACGGGTATGATTCGGACCCATCTCTGAGACGGCGCGTTCCCTGTCATCCCAGCCGATGCATCGGACTTTTGTTGAAGCTCCGCCATATGAACCAAGTTTCAGCGCGGAGTATATTTCAGCCTGGCATCCAAACCTAGAAATTGTGCCGGCCGCGGAGTCAGATAAATGGAAATTAATCTGACATTAAGCTCGCATCGCGGCCGCACGCAATATCATCGCGGCCACTCGGTGAAGCACAAGGATCGAGGCAGGATTAGCAGTCGAACAAATGTTCGAGTCATTGAGACAGCTTGTCTTTTGCTCTAGAGTGAACATGCCTTGATGCAGCCCCTACCACTTCCTCTTAGCTCCCACGCAAAGCCAGTTGACGTTTTTCAACCAGCGGCTGAGCTCGAAAAGGAACTAAAGCAAATAATAAGAGGAGAAGTGAGTTTCGATCGCGGCAGCCGGGCGCTCTATGCTACGGACGGCTCGAATTATCGGCAGATTCCCATTGGCTTGGTCGTGCCCCGTGACGACGCAGACGTGATCGCAACCATGGGCACGTGTAGGAAGTACGGCGCTCCCGTTCTAGCCCGAGGGGCCGGGACAAGCTTGGCAGGCCAATGCTGCAATGTCGCTGTGGTACTCGATTTCACAAAGCATATGAACCAAGTCCTTGAGCTCAACGCAGGCGCGAAATTCGCGCGCGTTCAGCCTGGCGTCGTTCTGGATAATTTGCGCAATCGCGCCGAGATCCATCGATTGACGTTTGCCCCTGACCCTTCTACTCATAATCGATGCACCATCGGCGGAATGATCGGGAACAATTCATGCGGAACGCATTCGCTGCTCGGCGGGAAAACGGTCGACAACGTGGAGGAGTTGCGAATCCTGCTTTACGACGGCACCCAGATGACAGTGCGGGCCAGCAACGAGACGGAGATGGCCGAAATCATCGCTCAGGGTGGACGGCGTGGTGAGATCTATAGCAAGTTGCTCGCGATCCGGGAAAACTATGGCGGCTTGATCCGCGCGCGCTTCCCGCAAATTCCGCGACGAGTGTCCGGCTACAACCTGGATGAACTACTGCCGGAAAGAGGATTCAACATTGCGCGCGCGCTCGTCGGAACGGAAGGAACTTGTGCGATCGTGCTCGAAGCTAAGTTGAAATTGATCCACAGCCCGCAAAACCGGGCACTCGTCGGGCTGGGATACCAGGATGCATTCTTCGCGGCCGATCACGTTCCAGAAATATTGCAGTTCCACCCGATCGCACTGGAAGGTTTTGAAGGAACAATCGTCGATGGACTCCAGAGGAAAGGAGCACCAAATCTGGAACTCCTTCCCGAGGGTCGCGGGATATTGCTGGTGGAATTCGGAGCCGATGATCCGAACGAGCCGCGCCATCGTGCCATGCAACTCATCGATCGTCTAAAACATGTCAGCGAGGCACCTAGCGCCCGACTGTACTCGGAGAGCGAAGCCCGTAAGGTGTGGCAAATACGCGAGGCCGGACCGCGGGCGGCCGCGTTTGCCCCTGGCGCACCAGCGGAATGGGAGGGCTGGGATGACGCCGCCGTAGCTCCCGAAAAGCTCGGCGGCTATCTGAGAGACATCCGCAAGCTGATGAATGAGTATGAGTACCGAGGCGCATTCTACGGTCATTTTGGACATGGCTGCGTCCATATGCGCGTCAGCTTCGATCTCGAAAGCGAAAACGGGATTCGCAAGTATTCAGAATTCATCGAGCGTGCAGCCGATTTGGTAGTTGGTTATGGCGGTTCGCTCTCCGGTGAGCATGGTGACGGCCAATCGCGAGCTGCACTGCTACCGAAAATGTTTGGAGCCGAGTTGATCAAAGCCTTTGGCGAATTCAAGGCAGCCTGGGATCCGGATAATAAACTGAATCCGCACAAGATTGTCGACGCTTACTTGCCATCCGAAAATCTGAGGCTGGGAGCGGACTATAAACCACGGGAGCCCGAGACCCATTTCAAATTTCCCGACGACAGTGGCTCGTTTGCGAAGGCATCTCTCCGCTGCATCGGACTTGGAGCGTGCCGGAAAACTGATGGCGGCGCGATGTGCCCGAGCTATATGGTGACGCTGGATGAAGAACACAGCACCAGGGGGCGCGCTCACATGCTATTTGAGATGCTCCAAGGCGAGGTGATACGCGACGGCTGGGAAGACGAACACGTCAAGGAAGTCCTAGAGCTCTGCCTCTCGTGCAAGGCCTGCAAGTCGGAATGCCCCGCGAACGTCGATATCGCGACCTACAAAGCGGAGTTTTTGTCGCACTATTACGAAAACAAACGGCGGCCATTAAATGCACATGCGTTTGGCCTGGTGGAGCAGTGGGCAAGGATTGGTTCCGTTATTCCAGGAATCGCAAACTTTTTCACCCAATCACCGGGAACCCGTCACCTGCTTCACAAATTCCTGGGCTTAGCTCCGCAGCGGCAGTTACCGCCGCTGGCGACGATGAGCTTTAGGCAATGGGTGCGATGGAATCGTCCTTCCCTCTTCGGCGAGAACAAGAGTTTAGAATCTGCCCCGCCCAACGACCGGCAAGTCCTCCTTTGGGTAGATACTTTTAATAACTACTTTCATCCCGAAACCTGCCGTGCCGCGCTGGAAGTGCTGGAGGATGCGGGCTTCACGGTGATTTGTTCAGAGAGCCCCTTGTGTTGCGGGCGGCCTCTCTATGACTTTGGCATGCTGGAGAGAGCCAAACACAAATTGCGCCAAATCATGAATGCGCTCGGCCCGCAGATTGACGCAGGGCTACCGATGGTTGTTTTGGAGCCGAGTTGTGCATCCGTGTTTCGGGATGAGCTGCACAATCTATTTCCCGCTGATGCGCGCGCGGACCGGTTCCGGCGCCGAACATTCCTTCTTAGCGAGTTTCTTCAGAAATACGCCCCGGATTATCCTTCATTCAGGTTCTCGATAAAGGTTCTGCTCCATGGCCACTGCCACCAAAAGGCGCTGATGAAAATGGATCATGAGGAAGCAGTACTGCGAAGGTTGGGCGCAGAAGTGCAATCTCTGGATTCGGGATGTTGCGGAATGGCCGGACCGTTCGGCTTCCAGAAGGACAAGTTTGAAGTGTCACAGGCGGTGGCTGAACGGGTTCTGTTGCCGGCTGTCAGGAACACTGCCGAGGACACATTGATCGTCACGGACGGCTTCAGCTGCCGCGAGCAGATCCTGCAAGGTACCGGCAAGCGGGCGACACACCTGGCTGAAGCGTTGAAATTGGCTTTGGACTATAAGAACTCTTTGGCGGAAAGCTAATCCAGCTTGATCCAGCGCGAGCAGGCTTCCTTCACATTCGGGTTTGCTCGACAAACACGTCTTTCACGCTCTTGAACAATGAAACTCTTTCCTGAACGGGCTTATCCGCGGCCAGAGTCTGGCCAACAACCTTCGAGTTAAACAGAAATTAATCTTGTTTTAAGTCTGCGCAACAATCAATCCACTATGCTTTCTCGTGCCCTTCGCTTAGGAAGTTTGAGTCACATTCGAGCGATCTTGTGGAACGGATTCGGAGAGGGCGATCTTGGCCCATAGAGGGATTCTTCGAAGTTCACGTGAAAAGCATTCCTTGTTTAGGGAGAGAAAATGAAGAAACGGTTTTCAGTCCTGGTCGTGATTCTCGTGGTATTCGCCGCTCAAGCCCAATGTCAAGTAGCTGCGCCAATCAAGTTGATCCAGACCTACGAGCTGCCGGCAGACGTGAAAGGGAACTTCGACCACTTCGGAATCGATCTGAAAGGCGGTCGGCTGTTTGCCACTCCGGAAGGCTATCACGCCGTCGTTGTCTTCGATCTTAAGACGGGCAAGTTGGTTCACAAGATAGATGGAATCGGCAAACCACACGCCGTGCTCTATCGGGAGGATCTGAACCGCGTCTACGTAACGGATGGAGATGCGGGTGACTTGAAGATCTTCGACGGCACAACGTACAAACTTGTATCGAGCGTGAAACTCCTGGAGGACGCGGATTCCATCGGCTACGATCCGGTGACAAAGTACATGTACATCGACAATGGCGGTGGTGACGTTCATCAGACGTACTCAATGTTGAGCGTCGTTGATACGACCGCAAGTCAGAAATTGGCCGACCTCAAAATTGACGGAGAGACTCTTGAGGCCATGACTCTAGAAAAATCAACGCCGAGAATGTATGTAAATAACAGAGCCAAGAACCAGGTGTCCGTGGTCGATCGGGAAAAGCGCGCACTGATAGCGAGTTGGCCGATAACTCTGTGCAAAAACAACGTCGCCATGGCCCTCGATGAAGCAAACCATCGTTTGTTCGTTGCCTGCCGCACTTCGCAGATTGCAGTACTGGATACTCAAACGGGCAAGGAAATTACGTCTTTCCCGATCACTGAAGGGGTTGACGACATCACCTACGATGCCGCTAGCAAACGCGTCTATGCCGCTTGCGATGGCGCCGTCGATATTTATGAACAGTCCGGCCTTGATAGTTACAAGTTGCTCGCAAACATCCCCACAGGTCCCATGGGAAGGACAGCGCGGCTAGTGCCGGAATTAAAGCGCTATTTTGTGGCCGTGCCGCAGCACGGCACCGAAAAAGCTAAAGTGCTGGTATTCGAAGTTCTCTGAAAAGGCGCGTCGCTCGGAACCGGACGAGCATTCGGGCATGACTTGACTCGGCCCTCTCTGAGCGCCTCGTTGTGCGAGAATACTGGGTGCGCCCATGCGGATTCTCCTAGTTGAAGACGAACGGAAGGTCGCCAGCTTCATCGCCCGCGCCTTGAGAGAAAACACATACGCCGTGGATGTCGCCGAATCCGGTCAGAAGGCCCTCGAACTAGGAGCAGACGTTCCTTACGATGCGATTCTTCTCGACGTGCGTCTGCCCGACCTCAGCGGGATCGAAGTCTGCCGCGAGTTGCGTCAACGAGGAATCGAATCCCCCGTGATGATGCTTACGGCGCGGGGATTAGTCGAGCAGAGGGTTGAAGGGCTGGATGCCGGCGCCGACGATTACCTCACAAAGCCTTTTGTTTTGGCGGAACTCCTGGCGCGGGTTCGAGCCCTCGTTCGACGCGGATTCCATAGCAGCAACGCGAGGCTTCGCTACGCAGACCTCACGCTCGACCGTCACCGCCGGCGCGCCACGCGCGACAAAGAGACTATCCCGCTAACTTCCAGGGAATTCGCGTTGCTCGAATTGCTTCTGCTTCGGGCACCTGAACTCATTACCCGCAGTGAAATCGTGGAGCATGTTTGGGACTGCCACTTCGACAGCGAAACCAATCTGGTCGAGGTTTATATCAACCGTCTTCGCCAGAAGATTGATCTAGACCGTTCCGTCAAGCTCATTCATACGATCCGTGGCGTAGGCTACCGCCTGGGGACACCTGGATCATGAGAGTCAGAACGCTCCGTCTCCGAATGATGTTGCTTTTCTGCACCGTAGTCGGTGTACTTCTGGCGGCCTCCTACCTGGCGTTTTGGGGCTTGTTGGCGCGCGCGGTCCATGCCCAACTCAATCGTCAACTGCTTGAGACGGCGCGCCCCATCATTGCAGATATGGCCTCCGAACCCGACGCGAAGGACATAAATCGTTTGGATCTCCCGGGCGAGTTTTTTGAAGTCCTGGATCAAAATGGCCGCGTCCTCCAGCAGTCCAAGAATCTCGCGGCGCCAATGAAGCTAATCGGGTTGAATTCTGATAATTCACGGCCAACTTTCGGGATCGCTGCCCTGGAAAATGGCGAAACGGTGCGTTTGGCACTCATTCCTTTTCAGCAAGGAAATCAGGCTCGCATTCTCGCCGTAGCCATCCCTACCTTTGGGACTAACAGGGTGCTAGACAACTTTGGAGGAGTGGCCTTGCTGCTTTTTCCTCTAAGTCTCTTGTTGACCGCTGGAATATCGGCACTGTATGTGGGGAGAAGCCTTGCGCCCATTAAGGAGCTGACCAAGCACGCTGCGCTGATGGCCAAACGTGTCACGAAGCGGCAAGGGTTTTGGACACCACTGCCCGTGTCGTCCCCTCATGATGAGCTTGGACGCTTGGCGGTAACGTTTAATCATCTATTGAAGAGCGTTGATTCTGCGGTGCTTCAGTTGAGGCAATTTGTGACTGACGCTTCGCACGAATTACGCACTCCGCTCGCCGTTCTTCATGGCGAGACAGAGTTGCTGCTCTCGAAGCCGCGGACGGCGGAGGAATATCGCCAGACGCTCTGCGTATTCGACGATGAGTTCAAGAAACTGACACGCATCGTGGAGGGTCTGTTTACCCTCTCTATGGCTGATGCCGGACAATTACATCTGGTTCGAGAACCACTTTACATCAACGAGGTGCTCGAAGAAGCTTGTTTCCTGGCTGCCTCGCGCGCACGCGCGAAGAATATCTCCATCGTGCGGAATTTGAATGAGGAGCTGGCCTGCACTGGAGATGAGGCGTTCCTGCACGAACTCTTCCTGATCTTGCTCGACAATGCGATCAAGTATTCCCCCGATGGGACGCGCATCCACGTGACGCTAGAGATTCGAGACGGAGCGATTCAAGCGCATTTCCAAGATCAAGGCGTGGGGATCTCCCCGGAGCACTTGCCCTTCATCTTTGACCGGTTCTACCGGGCCGCGCCATTGAATAGCAGTGAGGCCCAGAGCGGGGGGCTCGGTCTGGCCATTGCACAGGCTATTGCCATCGCCCATAGCGGCATCGTTGAGTGTGCAAGCACGGTGGGTGTGGGTTCAACTTTCAGTGTAATATTGCCAATTACTCGCCCCCAGGACGTGACTGTCGGAAACGTACCTAAACAGAAATTAATTCTCCGTTAAGGCATCAGCCTACCCTATGCTCTAGGCTCAACCCCAAAGTGGAGGTGAACCGGTGTCTTCTCGAAGAATTTCTAGGTTGCATTTGTTTTGCTCCATGGCAGCGATTATTTTGATGTGTGGGATTTGTTTTTCGGCTCCAGCCAGCGCGCAGGTGGCTGGCGGAAATCTCTCCGGCACAATCTCCGATCCCTCCGGTCGATTGGTTCCACAGGCATTGGTTGCGATCGAGAATACTGCGACCGGAATCACCACTACGGTGACAACAAACTCGGACGGCTATTATGCGGCCGCGAACTTGCTGCGCGGCGAGTATCAAGTCACTGTTTCTGCAAAGGGATTCGCGACTGAGGTCAGAAAAGGGGTCTCCCTTACCGTGGGAGCGCAGCAGGTCATTGATCTGACCCTGCAAGTAGGATCGGCAGCAAAAATTGTCGTCGAGGTAACCACGGAAGCTCCTGCCGTGCAACTCGCCAGCTCCGATATCAGCGCAGTTGTGAATGCGACCACCGTCCGCGAACTGCCTCTCAACGGTCGGAGTTGGACGGACCTGGCAGCCTTGCAGCCTGGAGTCGATACAATCCAAACGCAACCGACTTTCGCAGTCGGCGCGGACCGCGGCAATCGTGGATTCGGGCAGCAGTTGACCATCTCCGGCGCACGGCCACAGCAGAATAACTATCGCTTGGACGGCGTCAGTCTCAACGACTATGCCAACGGGGCCCCTGGTAGTGTCCTTGGCGGAAACCTCGGAGTGGATGCCATTCAGGAATTCTCAGTTCTGACCAGCAACTACTCAGCGGAGTACGGCAAGACCTCTGGCGGCGTAGTCAACGCCGTCACGCGTTCAGGAACCAATGGGTTCCACGGGAGCGCCTACGAGTTCCTCCGCAACAGCGCACTGGACGCGCGGAACTTCTTCGAGGATCCCACCGCTCCCAAGGCGCCATTCAAACGGAATCAGTTTGGCGGCGCCGTTGGCGGACCGATCATCAAGAACCGCACGTTTTTCTTCGCTGACTTCGAAGCCATTCGCCAGTCCAAGGGCATCGCGGTGGTTGACACGGTGCCTTCCAATGCTGCACGGGCAGGCCTGCTTTGCTCGAATCCCGCGGGGGCGGACCCTTCGAACCCGTGTACTACAAATCAGCTCCCGGCGGGCGCGAATACTGATGCGAACGGCGTGGACCTAAAGGCAAAGGCGTATCTCCCTCTCTACCCTGTCCCCAACGGAGCCACCCTGGGGAACGGCGATACCGCTCTATTCACATTCTCCGGTCAGCAGCTTGTGAACGAAAACTTTGTTACCACTCGGATCGACCATAAGTTCTCGCAAACAGACAGCCTGTACGGAACCTACGTCTTTGATAGAACTCCTTACTCGGCTCCTGACGGCATGAATAACGTCAAACTTGGCAGCCTCAGCTCCCGGCAGTTCCTGGCGGCCGAAGAAACTCACAGCTTCACGCCTACCTTTGTCAATGCCGTCCGATTCGGGTTTAACCACGAA
>Ga0137395_10001328_pt1 | contig 11433 bp, 11 predicted proteins | sample czobulk216metaG_FD_108283 | JGI IMG/M metagenome (GOLD analysis project Ga0137395, IMG submission 108283) | Vadose zone soil microbial communities from Angelo Coast Range Reserve, California, USA - czobulk2.16 metaG | ecosystem: Environmental > Terrestrial > Soil > Vadose zone | place: USA...
CGGATTTTAAGTCCGCTGCGTCTGCCAGTTCCGCCATCCCGGCGCGGGATAATTCATTTTATATGGTCGCTACGCTTCAAACCGCCTGAAGGCCTTCATCGAGCAAATATTCTTAGGCTGCGGCTGGCGGCGCTGCGGCCTTTCGCAGGTTAATCCTTTACAATCGACAGGGCCCGAAGGGTGCAGATTTTATGCAACCAGTCAGCTCCCAGCGCGTCCAATGAGTCTATGCAGATCGTGGAGAGCCAAACTTTGGAAACCGAGTGTCTGCCATTTTCCAGCATTCCCCACACCACCCGCTTGTTTGACGACTATCTCCACGGCTCTGACCGCGTGAAGCAGTTTTATGCGCGTCCGCCGCTGCGGCAGGATTGGTGGGCAGAGGAGATAAAGAAAATCCAGTATCCAGCGGAGAGACGCAAGGCCGTGGCCGCGATCCTGGAGCGGCAGAACCGCGAATTTGGCGCAGGCGAAAAGACATTCAGCAACATTCAGCGGCTTCGCGACGGGGCGGCAGCGGTGGTGACGGGGCAACAGGTCGGCCTGTTTGGCGGGCCGATGTTTTGCATCCTGAAAGCGCTGACCGCGGTGACCATGGCGGATAAAGCCGGCGCGGTTCCCGTGTTCTGGCTGGCGACGGAAGACCACGATCTGGAAGAGATCAACACGGTGAACCTGCCGGCGGGCGATCACCTGCAGAAGTTCACGGTAAACGTGCCGCACCAGGAAGGCGCGCCGGTCGGGACCATTGCGTTTACCGATGAGATTACGGCTGCGGTAGCGCAGGTGGAAGCGATCTTCGGGAAGTCAGAGATCAGCGAACTGCTGGCGGCCAGCTATCAAAAAGGCGAGACGTTTGGAACGGCGTTCGCAAAGTTTTACGCCAGGATATTTTCCGATCTCGGCATTGTTTTTCTCAATTCATTAGACGCGGACCTGCACCACATCGCACAGCCCGTGTTTCGCGCGGCTCTGGAAAAGTCAGAAGAGATCAACCATGCGCTGCTCACGCGCAATCATGAGCTGGAAGCGGCGGGATACCATGCGCAGGTGAAGGTAACGCCTTCCCACACGCTGTGTTTTTGTTTTGAAGATGGCGCGAGGATTCCGGTACGGCATCAGGATGGAGAGTTTTTTATTGGCGAGCGGAAGCTGGCAGCGGGGGAGTTACTGCGGGAGACGGAGCGATGTCCGGAAAAGTTCAGCGCCAACGTCCTGTTGCGGCCCCTGATCCAGGATTATTTGTTACCCACGTTGTGCTATGTCGGCGGGCCCGCCGAAATCGCGTACTTTGCCCAGATCGAGGTGGTCTACCGCAAGCTGGCCGGCCGGGTAACGCCGATTATTCCCCGCATTTTTGCCACGCTGATTGAACCCCGTGCCGCCAAGCTGCTGGACCGCTACCAACTTTCTCTTACAGATATGTTTAATACTCCAGAGAAGACACGCGAGCTGGTGGCCGCGCGAGCGTTGCCAGACAGTATTCTTAAAAGCTTTGATTCGGCGGCTGAGCATCTTGAGCAGGCTCTGGCGCTGCTGCAAGGCCCGCTGGAGAAGCTGGACCGGACGCTGGTTGATGCCGCCGAAAATGCAGGATCGAAGATGCGCTATCAGTTGCAGGGCGTCCGCGACAAGGCCGCGCGGGCCGAGGCACGGAAGAATACCGAGGTCCTGCGCCATGCCGACGAGCTGATCACCGCGTTGTATCCCAACAAGGAATTGCAGGAGCGCGAAGTGGGAGCGGCGTACTTCCTGCTGAAGTATGGACGAGGCGTGCTGGAGCAGATCAAATCAGCGGCGCGAACCGGATGTGGAGAACATCAGGCGATTCGCGTTCAGGCGAGTTGAAGAATTTTTCGCAGATCGGCGCAGTGAACGCAAATTTGGATTTTCCCGTCGGCCAGCATTCACGGTAGTTCCTTGTGATCCACGTAGCTTCTCCTGAAGACTTACAAAGCCTTGCGCTACACGGTGCTTGGCATGTCCCAGCAGAAAAAAATGTTGGCTCACGTCGCCGTTACTCCATCAACCTTGAAGTACCACTTTAGGCTGGAATAATGTCCCGGCCACCCTGCGCGCTATTGCCAGCAGTTCCCTTTGGCCAGCGAACACTCTTACGGTCGTGGCTTTGCTGAATTCCGGCAGGTTGACGGCAGCGCCATGGCGAATCCTGGCGGCGCTCTCCGGTGATGCCACAACCGCTGGGAACTCCGGCAGCACCAGACGTGGATGCAAAAAGAGTTCGTCTAGGGTACCGCCAGCCTGCGCTTGTTCCAGTTGCTCCAGGCTGTGCGCTTCTTCGATCGTGAATTCGCGCACCGCAGTCCGTTTGAGCTCCGCAAGATGTCCACCCGGTCCCAGCTTTTTGCCTAAATCGTGGGCCAGCGATCGGAGATACGTCCCGGAACTGACCCAGGCGCGGAAACCGACCCGCTGCCCGTCAAAAGAAAAGAATTCGAGCTCCTTTATTTCGACCTGCTTGGGCTTCAGCTCAACCGGCTGTCCTTTGCGGGCCAGACGGTGAGCCGGAATGCCGGCAATTTTCTTGGCTGAAAATGGCGGAGGATACTGTGCAATCTCGCCGATGAATTCGGCGGCAGCAGCCTGCACCTGCTCCAATACGAGCATCGAAGGCTGTTCGGGGCCGGTGGGCTGGCCTTCAGCGTCGTAGGTGTCGGTCGCCCAGCCAAAGCGAATCGTGCCTTCATAGCGCTTATCGGCATCGTTATAGAACTGCGCCAGCCGGGTAAAGCGCCCGAGCACCAGCGGGAGCACGCCTGTGGCCATGGGATCCAGCGTACCCAGATGGCCCACGGACTTTTCTCCCACAATGCGGCGCACCCTCGCCACCACGTCATGCGAGGTCATTCCTGCCGGTTTGTCGAGGATCAGTACAGCATCCACTTGAGTAACTCCGCTTTATCAAGCATGATATTTAAGAAGCAGTCAATTGAATGTTACCGATCCGCGATGACACGCCCCGCTCGACCACGCCGTTCATCAATTATTTTTTGATCGCGCTGAACATTGCCATTTTTTTCTTTGAGTGGACCCTGGGACCGCGTTCTCTTCGCGACTTTGAATTTCAGTTCGCGTTCGTCCCGCATCACGTTGAAGACTGGTTGACCGGGTCGTTACCGGCCGCTTACGCCTTTGTTCCTTTTCTCAGTTCCATGTTTTTGCACGCCTCATGGCCGCATGTGATTGCGAATATGTGGTTCCTGCGCATCTTTGGCGACAATGTGGAGGACCGGCTCGGACATTTTGGCTATCTGATCTTTTACTTGCTTTGTGGAGCAGGCGCAAATCTGGCCCACCTTATATTCAATTTCACATCGCCATTGCCCGCCGTTGGCGCCAGCGGCGCCATTGCCGGCGTGATGGGCGCTTACTTCATCCTGTATCCTAGGGCGCGCGTTTTGACCTGGTGGGTATTCTTTGTCTTCTGGCTTCCTGCCTGGCTGGTGCTAGGCTACTGGTTCCTGGGCCAATTTCTGAGTGGTGCTGCTTCCCTATTTACCTCATCCACCGGCACCGGCGGTGTGGCTTTTTGGGCCCACGTCGGGGGGTTCGTCACCGGGGTATTTCTGATCAAACTGCTTCCGGTTAGAAAAAACGTGTATGCGTTCGAGGAATACTAAATGTCTGCGCAGGCCAGGCGGCTTCTGGATTTCTCCATTAAAGCACGCCTGCCGCAGGGCCGATGCGGATTTCTTCAATCGTCGTATTTGCCGGGGCTGAAACAGCATGCAGTACGGCCTGGGCCACGATTTCCGCTGAAATCATTTTTTCTCGCGGCGCGTCGGGCCAGAATTGGCTCCATATCTCGGTGTCCGTTGCGCCGGGCAGCAAGGCCAGCACGCGAATGCCTCGTTTGCGCAGGTCTTCGCGCAAAGCGTGCGTGAATCCCAGCGCGCCGAACTTGGACGCGTTGTAGGCTGACATGCCGGCAAATGGCTGCACGGCAGCGACCGAAAGATTGTTGACGATGGTCCCGCCAGGACGCATCAGCGGCAGCGCGGCGCGCGTAACCAAAAACGTGCCGGTCAGATTGGTGTCGATCACATCTTTCCAGGTTTCGACCGGTAGCAGATCGACTGGCGTCAAGATATGGGCCACTCCCGCATTGTTGATCAGCACCTCGATGGAGGCGTGATGGTTGCCGATTTCGCTGAAAAGTTTATTTACCGAAGCAGGATCGCGAACGTCACAGGCAATGGCTATGGCTTGCCCATTCTTTGTTGAGATGTCATCCGCCGCACGCTTCAGGCGCTTTGCATCGCGGCCGGTGATGATGACCGAATAGCCGCTTTGCGCAAAAAGGCGCGCCATGGCCAGACCGATCCCTGTCCCGCCGCCGGTGATTACCGCAACTTTGCCTTGGCCGGCCTTCTTAACAGGCATTAGAACGAGTTTCCATTCTTGCCGTTGCGAATAAGGGAAAGAAACTCTTCGCGGGTTTTATCGGAGCTGCGGAAGCTGCCCAGCATGTGCGAAGTCACGGCCGAGGAATGCTGCTTTTCCACGCCGCGCATCATCACGCACAGATGGCGCGCCTCAATCACCACGCCGACCCCCTGCGGCTGGATGGCGTTCTGAATGGTTTCCGCAATCTGCACGGTCAGGCGCTCCTGCACTTGCAGGCGGCGGGCAAAGATATCCACCAAGCGAGGGATTTTGCTCAACCCCAGGACCTTACCATTGGGAATGTAAGCCACGTGCACCTTGCCAAAGAATGGCAACAGGTGATGCTCGCAGAGGCTGAACATCTCAATATCTTTCACGATGACCATTTCGTCATAGCTAACATCGAACAGCGCGCCCTGAAGGACTTTGTCGGCATCCTGCTGGTAGCCCCTGGTCAGGTATTCCAGAGACTTCTGCATGCGCTCCGGCGTGCGGACAAGGCCATCGCGGTCGGGGTCCTCACCGAGCCGCAGCAACAGTTCGCGCAGCAGCTCCTGCGTGCTGGCTTCAGATGCCGGCGACGATTCACGGATTTTCTTCACAGCAGCTCCTGATTTCACCCAATTCTCCTAATAACGGATTTCCCTGCCCCCGGCGTATTCAAAGGAATTGAGCATGGTTTCCTCGATACGAACTTTTTCGACCCCCGCGTGATGAAAGTCTCGTTCCAGTATCTCAAAGACCTCAACACACAGATTTTCCGTGGTCGGCACCGTTCCTTGAAATTCTTCCAATGTATTGAGGTTCTGGTGGCCAAAACGTTCCAGGATTTTTTCATGCACAAAGGAATCCAGGTCAACCAGGTTGCAGACCATTCCGGTCCGGGGATCGACCCGCCCCGCCACCGTGACTTCCACCGAATAATTATGGCCGTGGCCGTGCTGATTGTTGCACTTACCGTAAACGGCCTGGTTCTCCTGGGCGGACATTTCCTCGCAATGCAGCCGGTGTGAAGCCGAAAACAGGTATCGCCTTGTCAGATAGGCCTTCATGCTTCTCCGTAATAATCGACAAAAAGGTCCGGTGTCTCATACACACGGACCCGGTGCAGCTCCGCCAGATTGAGTTTGGGCTGCAGTCGCCGCCATATGCTGATGGCCAGGTTCTCCGTGGTGGGAATCTGGTCTTTGAAATCGACAACTTCCTTATTGAGGAAGCGATGATCCATGGCTTCGATTACCTCACGGTTCATGATTTCCTTTAACTCTTTCAGGTCAACCACGAATCCCGAACGCTGATCCACGTTGCCCTTGACGGTTACTTCCAGCGTGTAATTGTGCCCGTGGCCGTGAGGATTATTGCACTTGCCAAAAATGCGCTGGTTTTCTTCCGGGGTGAATTCCGGATTGTGGTAGTAATGCGACGCTGAGAATTCCGCTTTCCTTGTCAGATAAACCATTAGGATGAGATCGCTAGCGCAGATCGCCCTTTCGAATAGATGAATCCACAGCTGCTTTGGGTGCGGATTGTGCATACTTCCGCCCCTTCCATGTTAACTCGCCACGCCTATTGAAATGGAGGTGAGAACGCAACAAAAGTGACACGAAAATCGGTAAGCCTATGAATGCCATGAGGTTAGCCTTCCAGGGGAAATGCGCCTGCCTGATCCGCAAAAGGAAATTTAGATAGAAAAAAGTCCCTGCCGCGAATAGCGCCGCTCCGCTGCCAACATGGTTCTGAGCCATCCTGACCAAGCCGGTCGTAAGCAGGAGCGCAATGGCAACGAACTCAAGGGCGCGCCTTGCCGCCAGCAGTATCGGACGGCGGAAAAGTATGGCCAGCCCCTTCGACCAGCCCTCCCACATGGCGCTAAAGGTGCGGTACATTCTGGTGCGCACCAGACCAGCGCCATGACGAAACCATATCCTGTGACCTGATACTTTAAAAATCTTTGCTAATTCAATGTCTTCAAGGACATTGAGTGGCAACGCGGCATGTCCTCCCAAGGCTTCGTATACCTCACGCCGCACCAGTATGTATTGTCCATTAGCCGCCACACTGGGGTCGGTGGGATCATTGATTCTTTCCGAAGAGTAGGTCCGCACAAGATCAGCAAAAACCAGCGGCATCACCGCAAGTTCCCACCATGAGGAGGTTTCCTGCTCTGGCGAGTACGAGAGCAGATCGACCTTGCGGGTCTCCGCTTCGCCGACAGCCGCCGCTAGCGATCCTGGGTAGTGAAAGGTATCGGCATCAGTGAACAGCAGCCATTCAGTAGCACTGCCCGCAGCGCCGGTGACAAGCGCGTTGACCTTACCCGTCATCCCCGGCTTGAGTTCGCCCGCACTCAGCACCCGCACCCCCGGAAAGGATTCTGCTATGGGCCGGGTGCGGTCTGTCGATCCGTCGTCTACTACGGTGATTTGAAAGGAGATGCCCTGCTGGGCCGTGAGCGACTGGAGGCAGCGGCCAAGGCAATCCTCCTCATTCCGGGCGGGAATGATGACGTCGACTGTTCGTTCTGCATGGTCAGTTTCCATCAGAATCGGGTTATTATAAGGGGGTGAAATCCCTTCCACTCATTCTTGTCCTTCTGGCCACGCTATTTGCGGGCTGCTTGGGCTGCAACGATCAGCCCAAGCTGCGCCTGATCGGCTCACAGGCGCCGGATTTCACCGTGCAGGACTCAGAACGGACGGTTGCTCTACATGACTATCGTGGCAAGATTGTCATTTTGAATCTCTGGGCTACCTGGTGTCCGCCTTGCATCGAGGAAATTCCCGACCTGGAGCTCCTGCAAAAACGCATGGGAGACAAGATGACCATTGTAGCCGTGAGTTATGACGACACGGACAACGCCTACAAGCAGTTTGTACGTGAACACAAACTGGGTTTTCTCACCGTTCACGATCGCGAGCGCAAACTTAAAGACCTCTACCAGCCGACAGGACCGCCAGAGACTTATGTGATTGACCGCTCCGGAAAAATATTGCGCAAGTTCATCGGCCCCCAGCAATGGGCTGGCCCGGAGATCGTGGATTACCTGCAGAAGTTGTAGCCTTCAATTCTGTCGCTGCGCTCCAAACTGCTCACGAACTTCGCCCAGCGAAGGGTGCTCTGCGCCTGCTGTTGGCCGCTCGGCGCGCAAGTGGCCTCGCGGCTTTTAATTTCTGAATTAAGTCCTTCGTGTCCTTTGTGGTTAGTTTTTGTTTTGTTTCGGCTTCGGCAAAAAAGCCTTCTTCACCTTGGCCACAATCACGTAATTAGGATCGACCATTTCGTTCAGGTGAATCTCTCCCACCTTTGAAAGCAGCTCATAGGCGTCCATCTCAGAGAGGCCGTAGTCGGCGTGAATCCAGCCGACAAGTTCGGTGAATGCAATGCGTAGCGCATCGTCCAGCGGGCGGTATGCGCCGACGGTCATGATGTAGTCGTCATTCTCAAAACGCGGCCAGTTGATTTTCTGCCCTTTGATAACGCGTACTTGCACTCGTCCGCGAAGTGGAACTTCCAACGCAGTGCCGGCGATTTCGCCATCGCCCATGGCGGCGTGTCCGTCGCCCAGGAAGAGCATGGCTCCGGGAACGTTCACGGGAAAATAGACCGTGTTGCCGACACTGGCTTCAGGCGAGTCCATATTGCCGCCAAAGGCTTCTGGCACCACTGAAGTCCGGGCTTCGCCGCCGGCCGGCGCCACTCCGATGCAGCCAAAGAACGGGTGTAGCGGAAACTTCACAGTAAACTTCGAATCAAGCGCCTGAAAAGTAGCGGTATTCGTGGCGTGGTCAATGGGATAAAACCAGATCTTCTCTTTGATGGGCGCGTTGAGCATGGGCGTGTAGTTGGTGGAGTTGATCGCGCCAAAGCCCGGCGCTAAAGCGCCAATGCCCTGATTGCTGTCGACTTTGATTTCAAGAATTTTTACTGCAAGAGTGTCGCCAGGCTCAGCGCCATCGATGAAAAATGGGCCGGTCAGAGGATTGTCGCCGGGAGCCATGCTGAGCGTGTCGCCGGGCTTCTTGATGGCATTGCCGAAACAATCGACAGTATTCGTCTCAAGAATGTTGCCGGATTTCAGATGCGCTACCGGACTGTATGACGCAGCATAGGTGTATTTGAGCTCGCTGGTTTTCAGTTCGTAGCGAACGACTTTGCCTTCTTCAGAGTTTTGCGCGAACGCAACAGCGGAAAGCAACAGCACGGCCAAGGCACTTTTCATCAGAGGGGATCCTCGCGGCTGGATTATAGAACAATAACTATAGCTTCGCGCGACGCAGCCGTAAGGCATTGGCTATCACTGAGACGGAACTGAAACTCATGGCAGCGGCGGCGAAGACAGGTTGCAACAACAATCCTGTAAATGGATACAACACGCCTGCGGCGATCGGCACGCCAAGCAGGTTATAGATAAAGGCAAAGAACAGATTCTGGCGGATATTACTCATGGTCGCGCGGCTCAGGTTGCGCGCCCGCATCAGGGCGTTGAGATCGCCTTTGATCAGCGTGATGTCGCCGCTTTCCATGGCCACCTCAGTACCTGTTCCCATGGCGATGCCGACATTGGCCTGGGCCAGTGCAGGCGCGTCATTCACGCCGTCACCGGCCATGGCAACGATTCGTCCTTCAGCCTGAAGCTTTTTGACGATCGCCAGTTTATGTTCCGGCAAAACTTCAGCTTCAAATTCAGTAATGCCTAGCTCTCGTGCGATAGCTTCTGCCGTAGCGCGATTGTCGCCCGTAAGCATCACCAGGCGTAGACCGCTATTCTTTAAGGCAGTCACTGCCTCCCGCGCTGAGCCCTTGATGGGATCAGCGACAGCAATCAGGCCGGCGGGGTTGCCGTCCACCGCGGCCAATATAACTGTTTGTCCTTGTTGACTAAGCGTCTCGGCTTGCAACGATATCGGGCGCACATCGATTCCTCTGCCCGCGAGAAAGTCAGATGTTCCTACGACAACTTGCCGACCCAGAACTTCTCCCGCAACACCCTGGCCGGTGAATGATTGGAACTTCTCAGCCTGCGGAATCTTCAATCGGCGTTGTTCCGCTTCTTGAACAATGGCTGCGGCTACGGGGTGCTCGCTTGATTTTTCGACAGCCGCGATTAATAAAAGAAGATCCACTCCTGAGATGCCGCCGGTGGCAACGATGGACGTCATTCGCGGCCTGCCTTCGGTCAGCGTACCGGTCTTGTCGAGCACCAGTGTGTCCACTTTCTCCATGAGTTCTAAGGCTTCCGCGTTTCTGACCAGAACGCCAGCATGCGCTCCTCGTCCGCTGCCGACCATCACAGCCATGGGAGTTGCCAGCCCCAAAGCGCACGGACAGGCAATAATGAGCACTGCAACGGCATTGACCAACGCGTAAGTGAAGCGCGGCTCGGGACCCCAGATGGCCCATACGATAAAAGTAAGTGCCGCTACGAACAACACTGCGGGCACAAAATAGCCAGAGACCTTGTCTGCCAGCGATTGAATAGGCGCGCGGCTGCGCTGGGCTTCAGCCACCATGCGCACAATCTGCGCCAACAGCGTTTCTGATCCCAGTTTCTCGGCGCGCATGATGAACGAACCGGTCTGGTTCACCGTTCCACCCACAACCTTGATGCCTGGCGTTTTTTCTACTGGCATGGATTCGCCGGTAATCATCGATTCATCCACCGCGCTGCTTCCCTCTTCGACTGTGCCGTCGACCGGCACCCGGTCGCCGGGGCGCACGCGCAGGCGGTCGCCGCGTTGAATATGGTGAAGGGGAATTTCTTCGTCTGATCTATCGGCACCAAGCCGTCGCGCAGTTTTAGGATTGAGATTGAGCAGGGCCTTGATGGCAGAACTTGTCTGGCGGCGTGCGCGCAGTTCCAGCACTTGGCCCAGCAGCACCAGCGTAACGATGATGGCGGCGGACTCAAAGTAAACTTCGGGGCGTCCGCCGTGGCCGAGAAACGACGCAGGAAAAATACTGGGCATGAGCGTCGCGATGACGCTAAAGAGATACGCTGTGCCTGTTCCCATGGCGATCAGCGTGAACATGTTCAAGTGGCGATTTGCCAGCGATGTCCAGCCACGCTGGAAAAAAGGCCAGCCTCCCCAGAGAACGACCGGCGTGGCAAGCGCGAGTTGCAGCCACTCCATCCATCCCGCGGGCAGGTTGTGCAAGGGGCTACCTGCCGCCATCCCGCCCATGGAAATTACAAGCAAAGGAACGCTGAGCGCGACGCCAACCCATAGCCGCCGCTGCATGCTGCGCAATTCAGAATCGTCTTCCGGATGGACACCGGCGGCAACGCGCGGTTCCAATGCCATGCCGCAAATCGGGCAGTTGCCCGGACGATCACGAACAATTTCCGGATGCATGGGACAGGTATATTCGATGGCCTCGGGTGTCTCCCGTTCCAGGGCCATGCCGCACTTGGGACATGCACCAGGCTTACTCTCGCGGACTTCCGGGTCCATGGGGCAGACGTAGGTGATAGTTCCTTTTCCGGCAAATTGGCCTTGGGCAGGTTTTGTTATTGGAGGAGCGGCGGCGATTCCGCCGGTTTGCACCGTCTGGCTTTTGGGCAGTTGGGCGGCGGGCGGCCTGGCCACCAGATATTTTTCCGGATCGGCGTTGAATCGCGTTAAGCAACCAGGACTGCAAAAGTAGTATGTCTGGCCTTTATATTCGGCCGGGCCCCGCGCATTGGCAGGGTCAACGTCCATATTGCAGACCGGGTCCTTAACGATGGTTTTTTCAGAATTGGTTTTTTCTGGATTCATTTACCCTGGGCCTCACCGGGCGTGCCGGTAGAAGAGTTCGGTCAATTCGTCATAGGTGCGCTGCGCCTGTTTGGCGTCGCCGGAGCGCAGGGCCTGGGTAGCGCAGTGCTGCAAGTGGTCTTTCATCAGGATCCGCTCCACTGCGCGCAACGATTCATGGATAGCCGACATCTGCACCAGCACGTCCGGGCAGTAGCGTTCGTCTTCCACCATCTTCTGGACGCCGCGAACCTGGCCTTCAACACGGCGGAGCCGCAACAGCAAATCC
>Ga0137395_10001331_pt1 | contig 11432 bp, 10 predicted proteins | sample czobulk216metaG_FD_108283 | JGI IMG/M metagenome (GOLD analysis project Ga0137395, IMG submission 108283) | Vadose zone soil microbial communities from Angelo Coast Range Reserve, California, USA - czobulk2.16 metaG | ecosystem: Environmental > Terrestrial > Soil > Vadose zone | place: USA...
ACGCCAATGAGATCGTCAAGCAGTGGCTCGACGTGCATCAATTGCCTGCGGCGCCGATGTCGGAGGCCGATGTCGACGGCTATCCCCGCCAGGTCTGGTGGAACGCCGACGGCGAAACCATCGCCGAATCCTACACCATCACCGATATGGCCCATGGCACCCCGCTTGGTGTGGGTGACAATGACGAGCGATACGGCGCCCAGGGCGCGTTCCTGATCGCGGGGGGAATCTCGTCCTCCTATAACATTGCGAATTTCTTTGGCCTGACGGAATGGATTCGCCAGCCCGAGGTGGCTCCGGCAGAAGCTGCCAAAGAAACTACCAAGGAAACCGTCAAGGAAACCGTCAAGGAAACCGCCAAGCCAGCCGTCAAGCCAACTCCGGCGGTTTCACCGACGCCCGTCAAGGTGCCGGATCTCACCGCGGTGCTGTGGCCGCGCACGACGCTCAACCGTCGTCCCGAGTCCAGCCGCCGTCCCGAGCCACCGCGCGCGCCGCGGCGTCGCGGTATCGACGTCGGCGCCGTCATCACCCGCGCGCTCACGGCGGCGGGCCTCATGAAATAACGCGGCTTGCGCCGCCGATCGGTGCCGCATGGCCATGGCGTTTCAGCGCGATGGTTAATGCGGCGCGCGCGCACGGCATCCCGGTTTGGTTCCATCCGTTGAAAATATATTTGGGGCCAGATGCCGTCGCGTGAGTTTGCCGCTATTGTGAAGCGGGGGTAAGTTCCGGCCGCCAATTTGGGCTGAACTCGCCAACCGATCGTCCTGAATGTTGAAGACCAACGGACCGACTCATGCGGATTTCCTCGCCGGCGGCGGGGAGATGGGCGCCTTGACGCGGGCCTACGACTGGTCGGCAAGCCCGCTCGGCGCTCCCGAGGCCTGGCCGCAAAGTTTGCGGACGGCGTTGCGCATCCTGCTGAATACCAACCATCCGATGTTCATCTGGTGGGGCGAAGAGCTCATTCAATTCTACAATGACGCCTATCGCCAGACCATGGGACCTGAGCGCCATCCGAGCGCGCTCGGTCAACGCGGACGGGAGTGCTGGGCGGAAGTCTGGGACATTATCGGTCCCCAGATCGAGCAGGTGATGAGCGGCGGCGGCGCGACGTGGCATGAGAACCAACTCGTTCCGGTGACGCGCCACGGCAGGCTGGAGCAGGTCTACTGGACCTACGGCTACAGCCCGATCGACGAAGACGATCGGGTTGGCGGTGTGCTGGTCGTCTGCCGTGACGTGACCAAAGAATATCTTGCCGCGGCGGCGTTACGGGAACGCGAAGCCGAGCTGGCGCGCGTGCAACAGATCGGCCGGATCGGTGGCCTCGAGGTCGACCTCCGAACCGGTTTCCGCAATCGCCGGTCGCCGGAGTACTTGCTGATTCACGGGCTGCCGCCGGAAGCGGCCGACGAATCCCACGAGGATTGGGTCCGCCGCATTCACCCCGAGGATCGAACAGCCACCGAAAAGAAATTCCGCGACGCCGTCGCAGGCAAGGTTCGCGACTACAATGCGCAATACCGGATCATTCGTCCGAGCGATGGCGAGACGCGCTGGATTTCGGTCAGATCCACCATCGAGCGCGACGCGCAGGGGCGAGCCATCCGCCTGGTCGGCGCCCACACCGATGTCACCGAGCAGGTGATGGCGGAGCAGGCGTTGCGGCAAAGCGAAGAGCGATACCGCAAGTTGGCCGACCAACTCGCCGGGCTGAGTGCGACGCTGGCGCAGCGCGTCGAGGAAAAGACCCGGGAGCGCGACCGGATCTGGAACGTGTCGCAGGATCTGTTGGTGGTCGCGGACCAGGGCGGCATCTGGCGCACAGTCAATCCGGCCTGGACCAGAACACTCGGCTGGAGCGAGGCCGAACTGCTGGACCGCAGCTCGGACTGGCTGGAGCATCCCGACGATGGCGGCCTGACGCGCGCGCAGTTCAAAAAGCTTGGCACGAGCGGAACCACCGTCAGGTTTGAGAGCCGCTTTCGGCACAAGGACGGGTCGTACCGCTGGCTGTCATGGACCGGCGTATCCGACGAGGACGCCACCTACGCGGTGGCCCGCGACGTCACCGCGGAGAAGGCCGCGGCGGAGCGGCTCAAGGCCGCCGAGGAGGCGTTGCTGCATTCCCAGAAGATGGAAGCGGTGGGGCAATTGACCGGCGGCATCGCCCACGACTTCAACAATCTCCTGACCGGAATCGTCGGATCGCTGGATCTGCTGCAGACCCGCCTCGATCAGGGGCGGACCGACAACGCCACGCGCTACATCAACGCGGCGATGACATCGGCGAACCGCGCCGCCGCATTGACGCATCGTTTGCTGGCGTTCGCGCGGCGACAGCCGCTGATCCCGAAAAGTGTCGACGCCAATCAGCTCGTGGTGTCGCTGGAGGATCTGCTGCGCCGGACGATCGGCGAGACCATCGATCTTGACATCGTCGCGGCGAACGATCTGTGGTTGACGCTGTGCGATCCCAATCAGCTGGAAAGCGCGCTGCTCAATCTCGCCATCAACGCGCGCGACGCCATGCCCGGCGGCGGCAAGCTCACCATCTCGACCGCGAACGTGCGGCTCGATGGGGTGACCGCGGACTCCCCCGCGCTCTTGCCCGGCGATTATGTCTGCATCGGCGTCACCGACACCGGGACCGGCATGAGCGCAGAGGTGGCGGCACGCGCCTTCGATCCGTTCTTTACCACCAAGCCGAGCGGGCAAGGCACCGGACTTGGGCTTTCGATGATCTATGGATTTGCACGGCAGTCGAACGGTCATGCGACGATCGACAGCAGATTGGGGCAGGGGACATCGGTCAAACTCTTTTTGCCGCGTCATCATGGCGATATCGCAAGCCAGCATGCATCGGCGATCGGGGCAGCCGAACACGCCGTCACCGGCGAGACCGTGCTGGTGGTCGAGGACGAAGCGGTGGTGCGCGCCGTCATTCTGGAGATGCTTGCTGATCAGGGCTACCGAACGCTGGAAGCGGTCGATGGACCGTCGGGGCTGCGCATCCTGCGCAACCCTGAGCGGGTCGATCTTCTGGTCACCGACGTCGGCTTGCCCGGCATGAACGGCCGCCAGCTCGCCGATCAGGCGCGCGAAACCCGGCCCGATCTCAAGATTCTCTTTATCACCGGCTACGCCGAGAGCGTTGCGATGTCGGACAGTTTTCTGCAGCCCGGCATGGAGATGATCACCAAGCCGTTCGACCTCGAGATTCTCTCGCGGCGGATACGCGCGATGATTTCGGGTTAGGGCTGGTAGGTCTTGTCCCCTCTCCCTTGTGGGAGAAGGTGGCCATAGGCGGCCTTCGGCCGCCGTCCTTTAAGAGGACGCCGATGCTTTGCATCGGCTATGCGAAGTCCGTGCCGGATGAGGGGTTGCGGCGCTCATCGATAGACCGTGACCCCTCACCCGTCGCGATGCTCACTGCGTTCGTATCGCGCCACCCTCTCCCACAAGGGGCACAAGGGGAGAGGGGGAAGAAAGAGCGCCTCTCTGTTCGCTACGCCGTCTCCGCGATCAGTTCGATCGGCGTCACCACGACCTCGCCGCCGGCGACTTGCCTCGTCTTTTCGGTATAGAGCTTGAAGAAATCCCGCGCCTGCAGGGTCTTGATGGCCTGCTCGTCGACCGCCGCGGCGAGATGGATGTAGCTGGAATCGTCGCGGTTCTTCATGCAGCGGTAGCTGATCTTTCCCTTCAGGTCGGGATCGTGGTCGAGCGCGGAAATGAATATTTCGATTTCCCGATGCCAGGCCTCCGTGGTGCCGTTGGCGAACTGATATTTGATCATGAAGTGCTTCATCGGTGGCTCCTTCATCGGCGCAGACGTCAAACTTTCGGCGGCGGCGCTTCACCCCGGAACAAGGCGGCGTTGCGCCTGGCGAATTCGTCGAAGGATGTCGGAGGACGTCCGAGCAGCGTGGCGGCGTCGGGCCAGACCTTGCCCTCCTTGCCGTTGCGCCGCTCGGCAAACAATTCGAACAATGCATCGGCGAGGTAAGGCGGCATGCCCGCGGCAAGCTGGGCTTGCCTCGCATCCTCCGGCGGCACGTTGACATAGCGAACGGGTTTTCCGGTGGCGGTGGAGAGTTTTGCGGCGACCTCCGTCATGGTCAGCGCCTCCGGACCGGTGAGGGGATAGGCCTTGCCTTCATGTCCGGAACCGGTCAGCACGCGGGCCGCGATTTCGGCGATATCGCCGACATCGATCGACGCGATCCTGGCATCCTCCATCGGGAGGAACATCGCGCCCTTGGCGACGATCGGCGGGACCTGGCGAAAATAGGCCGGCATGAACTCGCCGGCCCGCAGATGGGTGTAGGCCATTCCCGAGGCTTCCAGCCGGTTCTCGATCTCGCCATGCATCCGGGCGAAGCGAAACGCCGAGTGAAGCCCCGGCATGATGCCGGATAGTTTGACGACGTGCCGCACGCCCGCCTTGCGCGCGGCGTCGATGAAGTTCGACTGGACATCGAACATGTCAGGGGCCGAGGACGAAATCAGCATCGCGCGATTGATCTCATGCAAGGCTGCCGCGAGCGTTTCGGGGCGCGCCATGTCGCCTTGCGCGATTTCGACATGCGGCAGTGCTGCGATCGCCTCGGCCTTGGCCGGATCGCGCACCAGCGCACGCACGGCAACACCCCGCGCCGACAGCCGGCGCAGCAATTCCATTCCGTTCAGTCCGGTGGCGCCTGTCACGAGGATCATGGTCCATCTCCGGTTGACGCTCGTCATCTGTGCGCTCCTAGGAGCGAAAACGCAAGTATGGACAAAACTGATACTATGGACTTTGCTTGCGGTACCGGTATCCTGAAAAAGGCAGGGTTGGAGGCGACGATATGGCGAAGACAAAATCAGCGCTGACGTGCGGGTGCCCGGTGGCCGCGTTCCAGAAAATGATCAGCGGCAAATACAAGCTGCGGATTGTCTGGGATCTGCAGGATGGTCCCAAGCGCTATGGCGAGATCAGAACCGGTCTGCTGCGCGGTTCGGACGGCAGTTCGGAAATCGCGCCCCGCGTGCTCAGCCGGGAGTTGAAGGCGCTCACCGAGCAAGGCCTGATCGACCGCAGGGATTACGGCGTCGTTCCGCCCAAGGTGGAATATCGGCTGACGCGCAAGGGTAAAAGCTTCGTTCCCGTCATCGCCAGCATTCGCGACTGGGGCACGCGCCACCTCGCACAGGTGAACACGGTTGAAATGGCCGCCGCCGAATAGCTGCCATCACCGGATCAACAACCTCGCGACAAATATGTTGAGGCCCGTGCCGTCGCGCCGGTCTCACATCTCGCCGGTGAGGAATGGATTGGTCAGCCGCTCCTGGCCGATGCTGGAGCCGGCGCCGTGGCCGCAGATGAAACCGACATCGTCGCCGAGCGGCAGCAGTTTGTCGGTAATCGACTTGATCAGCGTGGCGTGGCTGCCGCCGGGGAGGTCGGTGCGGCCGACCGAACCGTTGAACAACACGTCGCCGACATGGGCAAAGCGCATTTCCTTGTTGAAGAACACCACGCTGCCGGGCGAATGACCGGGGCAGTGCAGGATGTCGAAGGTCAACGCGCCGATCGAAACCTGATCGCCTTCGTCGAGCCAGCGATCCGGCGCGAAATCGCGCACGCCGGTCATGCCGAACCGCGCGCCGCTGGTGACGGCGTTGTCGAGCAGATGTTTATCGGCGATGTGCGGGCCTTCGATCGGCACTTTCAGCGTATCGCGCAGTTCGGCGGCGCCGCCGACATGGTCGATATGGCCATGGGTCAGCCAGATCTTTTCGACCGACACATGGGTCTGCTTGATCGCGGCGAGAATTTTCGGGACGTCGCCGCCGGGGTCGATCACCACGGCCTTTTTGGTGGCTTCGCACCAGATCACGGTGCAGTTCTGCTCAAACAGCGTAACCGGAACGATGATCGCGCCGGCCTTGGCTTTGGTTTGGGTTTCGGTCTCGGTTTGCTGTGCCATGTCAGCACAATGCCGATTTTTTGCGGCTCGCCAAGGGGAAATTGGGCTGAAAAAGTGGGCGGCTGACGCTCCCGTGTCATCTCTTGCTGGTTCAAGCTGAACCGGCTAGCGGTTCCAGGCGTTGCCTCGCGCAGTACGATTGCAAAGAATGATTTCCAGAATGAAGCAGAGCGACGAAACCTGGTGGCGGCACGGCATTTTCTACCAGGCCTATCCACGCTCGTTTCAGGATTCCAATGCCGACGGGGTCGGCGATATCGCTGGCCTTATCGAGCGGCTACCCTATTTGCTGGAGCTTGGAATTGACGCGGTCTGGCTGTCGCCTATCTTTCCCTCGCCGATGGCCGATTTCGGCTACGACATTTCGGATTACACCGGCGTCGATCCGCTGTTCGGCTCCATGGCCGATTTCGACGCGCTCATCGGCGCCGCGCATGCAAACGGCCTCAAACTTATCCTCGATCTGGTTCCGAACCATAGCTCCGACCGGCATCCCTGGTTTCTTGAAAGCCGAAGCTCGCGCGATGATGCGAAGCGCGACTGGTATATCTGGCGCGAGCCGGCCGCGGACGGCGGGCCGCCGAACAACTGGATGTCGGAATTCGGCGGCAGCGCCTGGGCGTATGACGCCGCGACGCGGCAGTATTATTATCACGCCTTCCTCGCCCAGCAGCCGGATCTGAACTGGCGCAACCCGGAAGTGCGCCAGGCTATCCACGACGTGATGCGCTTCTGGCTCCGCAAAGGCGCCGACGGCTTTCGGGTCGATGTGATCTGGCACCTGATCAAGGACGAACAATTTCGCGACAATCCGCCCAATCCGGATTTTCGCGAGGGCCAACCTCCGCACTGGAAGGTACTGCCGCTGCGCACCACCGATCAGCCCGAGGTTCATGATGTCATCGCCGAGATGCGCCGGGTGATCGATGAATTCGATGCCCGCGTTTTGATCGGTGAAATCTACCTTCCGTTCGAGCGCCTCGTTACCTATTACGGCAAGGATCTCGCCGGCGCGCATCTGCCGTTCAATTTTGCGTTGCTGTCGGCGCCATGGCACGCGCGGGCCATCGAGAAAATCATCGCCGACTACGAAGCCGCACTCCCGGCAGGGGCGTGGCCGAACTGGGTGCTGGGCAATCACGACCGTCCGCGGGTGGCGAGCCGGGTCGGGCCGGCGCAGGCACGCGTCGCCGCGATGCTGCTATTGACGTTGCGGGGAACGCCGACGCTCTATTACGGCGACGAGATCGGCATGCATCAGGTGGCGATTGCGCCCGATCAGGTGCGCGATCCCTTTGAGAAGAACGTTCCCGGCATCGGGATGGGGCGCGACGGCTGCCGGACGCCGATGCAATGGAACGCAACACCTTATGCCGGCTTCTCGACGGTGGCGCCGTGGCTGCCGCTGCCGGATGATTTTGCGCAGGACAACGTCGTCAATCTCGACGCGGACCAGCGATCGATCCTCAGCCTCTACAAGGCGCTGATCGACTTGAGAAAGAAAATGCCGCCACTCGTGTCCGGCGCCTACGTTCCGATTGCCGCACAGGGCGATCTATTGATCTACCGCAGGCAGGGCGATGCAGACGCGGTAGTGATCGCGCTGAACATGGGGGCAGAGCCGGTCTCGATCGCGTCGGAGATGTTTCGCCTTGACGGCGAAATTCTGCTTTCGAGCTTCCTCGACCGGCAAGGCGAAAAAATCCAGGGCGTGCTGGATTTGCGCGGCAATGAGGGTGTGATTATCGGCGGACACAGGGACAAGAGCTAACGTCGTCCCGGCGAAGGAGCCTGTGAGAAAAATCACAAGTGGCCCTTGCGCTCTTTGATTGGATCATTGGAGCGCCCGCCAGATCGTTGGCTCGCTGACGCCATACACCGCAGCCAGTTCCGCCATCGTCTCGCCGCGTGACAGGCGTCACAGTCTCGGGAATGGTGAACGCAGTAGGGTCGTGGTGTTTCAGAGGAGAAGACCATGAGCAATCGCAGAATCGACCCAAAGAGCGCCGACGCCATCGAACTGAACGACGAGCAGCTCAAATCCGTTACGGGCGGTCGCAAAGGCGGTGATGACCGTCTTCCTTACTTCGCAATTGAAATGAAGCACGTGACCGTAACGAGTTGGACCTGACGGAAGATTAGCTTCGACAGCGCAGTTTGCTTCGGCTCGCTTAATAGCAAAGGGTGAGATTTCAGCGCTTCAGATCAGGCTGGAAGTCATAGAATCGGTGGAAGCACCAGGCTTTGGCTTCCTTATCATGCGTCCATGTGGATTTTTGCACGCCGGGAAACACCATGCCCTTGCCGGCACTGGCCGGCTTCTTGTCGGCCCAGACATACCAGTCGCGGTATTCCGAATCGGGCGAGCTTCGTGCGTGGCGAAACCACGGATGCGCGTCCGAGGTGTGGTTGACGACGAGGTCGATGATGACGCGGATGCCGCGTTGCCGGCAGCCATGGGTGAACTCGACAAAATCGCCGAGCGTGCCGTAGCGCGGATCGACGCCATAATAGTCGGCGATATCGTAGCCGTCGTCCTTGCCGGGTGACGGCTGGAACGGCATCAGCCAGATCGCGGTGACGCCGAGCCCGTGCAGATAATCCAGCCGCCGCAACAGCCCCTTGAAGTCGCCGATGCCGTCGCCATTGGCGTCCATATAGGTGCCGACGGAGAGACAATAGAACACGCCGTTCTTGTACCAGAGGTCGTCGATCATGCCGAGGCAGCCCTCTCCGGTCCGCCTCCCGTGTTAGCGGCCGAGGGATAAGTGACGAGGGCTTTGCGGGGTTCCCGTTCGTTACAACAACGTCGTCCCGGCGAACGCCGGGACCCATAACCACCGGCGTTCGAGTTTAAGGCAGGCATTGGCTACCTGCTCTAATCAAGCGCAGTGCGCAGGGCGGGTTGTAGCCCAACGGGTCCGCGCAACGCGCGGCCCGATGGGGCGTAACCCGTCGGTGAAGGGCGGATTACAATCCGTCCTACGGCCCGGCAGCCCCGTAGGCGGCGGATTACGCCTTCGGCTAATCCGCCCCACGGGCTGTGCGAGACCACGCCCGCATCTGTCGCCGTGATCGGCGGCGCGAGCTGTTGCGCAAAAGCAATGGTCGTCGGGAAATGGTGCTGCAGTTCGGTCCCGTCCAACGCAGCGCCTGATCTAGTTCGGCCGGTGTCAAACGCTCCGGCGCGAAGCCGGTGTAGCGTGACCCCGCAAAGCGCGAACCAAAACGATCCGGATTCGCGCGACTGGAATCAGGCCTCGTCGGGGAATTGGAATGAAGCAGTTTTTGATATTTTCCGCAGCAGTTGCGACGGCGCTGCTGGGACTCGGCGATGCGGCACTGGCGGATTGCAACGCGATCGACACCGATCAGACCTGCACGAATTCGACGCTCCTGTCGGGATTCCGCGGACTTCAGGACAATGGCACGACGCTCACGGTGACCAACACCGCGTCCGGCACCATCTCAGGAAGCCAAGCGGGCATTTTTGCTAACAATAATGCAAATGTCACTAATTCCGGGACCATCTCCGGCGGCTTCAGCGGCGTTGAGGCGACGACCGCCAACGTCACCAACTCCGGCACCATCTCAGGGGGCACGTTCGGTATTGATGCCGGCACCGCCACCGTCTTCAATTCTGGGACCATCGTTGGCCACAATGGAGACGGCGTTTTCGCCGACGGTACCGCCACCGTCACGAATTCGGGGACCATCTCAGGCAGCTTCAACGGCGTTGAAGCCACCACGGCCAATGTCATCAACTCCGGAACCATCTCGGCGTCCGGGGCGGGTGGCGCAGCCATATTTGCACTCGATGGCACCGCCAACATCACCAATTCCGGGACGATCAAGGGGGAAACAGGCATATTTGCCAATGGCGGCGCCACCCTCATCAATTCCGGCAGCATCATCGGCACCGGCGGCACCGCGATCGACTTCAGCAATTCCGCATCGGATTCGCTGACCTTCCTTCCCGGCTCGCGCATCATCGGAAACATCCTGCTCGGCGCCAACGACACCGTGAATATCCGTAGCGGACGCGACGTGGCGTGGCTGCTGACGTTCGGCAACGCCAATGGAGTCGCCGAGCCTGTCGGCACCGGCGCCTCGGTCAACGTCAGCGGCGGCGCGCCGTTCGTGATCAGCGGCAGCCAGGTCGCCACCCTCGACCCGACCGCGTTCGGCCTCGCCGACCGCTCGCTGATGAATTTCACCGGCGGGATCTCGTCGCTGGTCGAGAGCCGCTTCGGCGGCATGGCTCCGGTCGGCTCGAGTTCAGACGTGAGCAGCTTCGCACCGGCCGTGAACGGCCCCACTGCGACGGAGGCGTTCAACGGAATCCCGTCGCTCGCCATCGCCTATGCACCGGAAACACCTGGCGCCTTCAAGGCACCGCCGTTGGCGGGCGTCGGCACCACCACGGTGTGGACCGGCGCGTTCGGCGGGCTGCGCCATCAACAGGCCGATGGTCCGATGCTGGCGGCGACCGACAGCGCGCTTGGCGCGGCGCTCGGCATCGACTGGCTGGTCGCATCTGACCTGCGGCTCGGTGGTTTCGTCGGCGGCGGCGCCGGGCGGCTCGCGGTCGATCTCAACTCGCAGACGGTCAAGACCGACTACCTGTTCGGCGGCGCTTACGGCCGGTACGACTGGGCCTCGCAGTTCGCCGATTTCATGCTCTATGGCGGCCAGGCCCGCAACACCAGCACCCGCACCGTCGCCAACAACCTCGCGCCCAGTGGGCTTGAGACCGCGACCGCCAGCTATGACGGCTTCTTCATCAGCCCCGACGTCAAGTATGGCTGGCGCCTGTTCGACGGTTTTAGTGAGACCGGCTCGGCGCAGAATCTTTCCGTCGGCAGCCGCACCCTCCAGGATTTCGAGGAGCGGCTCGAGGTCGATCTCTCCGGGATTACGGCGTTCGGCAGCACCGGCACGTTGAAATCCGGCGTGCATGTCGGCGCCATTGGTGTCGAGCGGGTTGGCGACACCACGGTCAACACCGTCTTGTTGGGCCAGAACCTCGCCTTCGTGACGCCCGGCAAAGTCAATGCCTTCGGCGGCCTCGCCGGCGCCAGCTTCGACTTCGCGACCCACGCGCATATCAGCCTGTTCGGCGCGCTCGAAGGCATCTGGATGAACGACGGCAGCACCACCGTCACCGCCAAGGCCGGCCTGCGCGGCGCGTTCTGACGGCGCGGGCCGGCTTCTCGCTCGCTCCGCACTTCGCGGGGAGAGGGTTGTTGGCGGCAGGCGGATAAGTGGCGAGGGCTTTGCGGGGTTCCCGTTCGTTACAACAACGTCGTCCCGGCGAACGCCGGGACCCATAACCACCGGCGTTCGAGGCAGGCATTGGCTACCTTTTCTAGCTACTTTCTGGCGCAAAAATGAAGTGTGCGGTTGTTGCGGGAGAATCGCTCAGGGCACGGAAAACTGCAAGGTCGGACGGAT
>Ga0137395_10001332_pt1 | contig 11429 bp, 9 predicted proteins | sample czobulk216metaG_FD_108283 | JGI IMG/M metagenome (GOLD analysis project Ga0137395, IMG submission 108283) | Vadose zone soil microbial communities from Angelo Coast Range Reserve, California, USA - czobulk2.16 metaG | ecosystem: Environmental > Terrestrial > Soil > Vadose zone | place: USA...
CAGCCGGCGACTCTGCTCGTTGAGTGGCGGGAAATCACCAAGCCGGGCTCGACCTTTGCGGGGCAATCGGGGCACTCCGCTGGTTGTCGGTGGATTGCCTGCCAAGAGCGACGATCCAGCGGCCGTGCTGCTCGTCTGCCCGAACCTCTCTGCGGACTCCGCTGTGCAGGTCAGCATCCAAGCGCCAGAAGCAACGGGCAACTACTTCAGGTTCCTTGCCTGCATGAGTGGTCCTGGGGTCGTAGCCGAGAAATCGGAAGCCATGGATATCCTCGTGAGCGCCCAATTCACGTGATTCCTGCACCACCAGCTCGGCGCTTCATATAGGAGAGGTGCATACCTTGGCACCAGGGCCAGCTCACGTACGAGGGCGGCCGCCGAGGCGCCGTTTTCACGGTCGCATTGCCTCCCTTCAACCCGTAACGGGGCGCCGCCTACTGCGTCCGGCGCTTGATCGCCGCTGCCAGGTCGTCGAGCTCGACCGGCTTGAGCAGGTAGTCGGTCGCCGCGAGACTTTCCGCGACCGCACGCGATGCTCGGTCCGTCGCCCCCGTCACCACAATCGGCCGGGCCGCCCTCACCGCCGCCAGCACATCCTTGCCCGCACCCTCGAGGATCCCAAGGTCGACCACCGGGACCGCGCCTCCGAATGAGCTTGGCAGCCTGGCGGCCGAGTCGGCCTCGAACCCCAGACGGCGCAAGCCGCGCGCGGTGATCTCGGCGAGGCGCTCGTCGTCATCCACCACAAGCACTCGCACCGCCGGATGCTCGGCCTCTTCTGCGTCGCTCAGATGCCCGAACGCCTCGTCGATGTCCTCGAGCAGCCTCTCCACCGGCGGTACTGTGGCGTCCGCCTCGGCCATCTCCAGCTCGGCCTTCAATCGCGCCAGCGTCGAACGCAGGCGGTGCAGCGCCGCCGGGCGGTCAGGCTTGCGTGACGAACCGGTATCCGATCCCACGTACCGTCTCGATCCAGCCGGGCTCATGCAGCGCCCGCCGCGCCTCGTGCACCGCCTGCTCGACGCTGTGCTCGAATCCCGCGTAGTTCGTGCCCCACGCGCGCTCGAGGAGCTCGTTTCGCGACACGACCTCGCCAGGCTTCTCGGCCAGGATGTGGAGCGTAATTAGCGGTCTTCCCTCAAGGTGGAGCTCACGGCTGTCCAGGGTCGCGGTCATGCGCCCGATGTCGATGCGCAAGCGGCCCCGCACCAGCACGCGGCCCGAAGGCGTGCGGTCGCGCAGCGCACCGCGCACTCGCGCGAGCAGCACCTGGCGGTCTGTGCCCTTGGCGATGTAGTCGGCCGCGCCTCGCTCGATGCTTAGGACCTGGTCGCCCGGAGACGGTCGCGCGCCGGTGAGGATGATCACGGGAAACGACAGACGATCGGATCCCGAGCGCAGCTGATCCAGCACCTCGGGCGCGTCCATGTCCGGCATCTCGTAGTCGAGCAGCATCAGGTCGGGCGTTTCCGACCGCACGCGTGACAGCGCTTCAGTACCGCTCAACGCAACGTCCACGGCGTAACCCGCGCGTCTGAGCAGCTCCGCAGTGACCTCTGCAGTGCGCGGTTCGTCGTCGACAACGAGCAGCCTGGCGGGCGCTCCCATCCCCGGCAGGACGCTAACAGAATTCAGTAAGGCCCAACCGGGTCGCGCCCTGCGCGCAAAAAGTTCAGCGATTCCTGAGGAAACGATGAAGCTGGGCTGAGGTCAGCCAGTCCAGACCTGCATAGCCTCGACGCATGGGCCAGCTCCTTGATTTACAGGAAACCAGGCGCCGACTGGGGCTGGCCCTCGAAGTCCTGTGCCACGACCGCTGGGTCGTCGGCTTCCTACGCGGAGGGGCGCTGCAGCCGGTTGCAGCATCAGAGATATCGCGACGGCTGCTGCAGTCTCATCCTCTGCAGCCGCTGTCGCGCCGCGCGCTTTTCGAGCAGCGGCCGGTCGTCGTCAACTCCGTCTTTCCCTACACAACTCCCATCGCCGGCTTCGACTGGGAGCTCGACTGGCCCGCAATCCTGTACGCGCCGATCGGTGAGACCGGGCAGCGGCCGATCGGACTGCTGGTGCTCGGCTGCAGACGCGACTACTGGTACTCGGAAGAGGACGTGCAGTACGCGGTCGGCCTGGGCACGGCGCTGGCCCCGATCATCTCGTCGCTGCGCGGTCCGCTCGGCCGGATGACTGCCGCCGAGGCTGAAGTCGTGCAGCTCATGAGCTGCGGCATGTCACGCGAGGAGATCGCCCACGCGATCAAAGCAGGTCATGTCGAGACAGATGCGCTGATCGGCTCGGTGAAAAGAAAGCTGAGCCAGCGAGCGCCGCACCGGATACCGGTATGCGTATGGTGAGGGCGCGTGGTCGCGGACCACCAGAGGCAGACCGCTCTGTCTAGTGCGGTCCGAAGAGAAAAACCGTCGTGCCGCGACCCTCGGTGCTCACCACCTCGAGCCGCCCGCCAATGCCGGCGGCGCGCTCACGCATTCCCACCAGCCCGTAGCCGTGGGCCTGAGACGATACGAATCCCCGGCCTTCGTCCGAGACTTCGACGAGAAACGGTTGCGCAGCGAAATGCATCCGCACCCGGCATATCGACGAACCCGAGTGCTTGCGGACATTGGTCAACGCTTCGCGTACGACCTGGTTTACGACCTCGCGCTGCGGCGGCGCCAGCATGTCCTCGGTCCCGCTGGTCGCGATCTCGACTCGGATCGCGTAAAGACGCGCGAACTCTTCCGCCTGGTGCCGCAGATCGCCCACCAGGCCCTCTGGGCCGATCGGTCGCGGCCGCAGCTCTGCCAGCGTCTCACGCACCTGCTTGAGCATCCGCTCGAGGATCTCGAAGATATTGCCGAGGGTCTGGTCGCTCACCTCGCGATGGCTTTCGAGGTAAACCTTGAAGAGCGAGATCGCTCCGGCCAGGTCGGTGGCCAGGCCGTCGTGCAGCTCGCGGGCGATCCGGCCTCGCTCCCTCGCCACGGCGGACTCTTCGGCCAGCTTCAGGGACGTAGCAGGGTCCTGGCTCTCGACCTCGCGCATGCCGCCCAGTAGTTTGGGCTAAGGGACCCGGGGTAGGCTAACGGGCCAGTCGCCTCCCGAGCGAGGCCAGCACAGCGGCTACGAGCGGATGTCGCAGCCAGGCCGACGCCCGTCGCCATGGCTCCCAGAGGCGACGCGTCTCCTCGAGCGTCTCACGCAAGCGTGAAATGTCCGCCTGGACCAGGCCCTGTTCGCGCTCGAGGATCGCCGCCAGCTCCCGGCCCTGCCGCACCAGCCTGACGCTCCATAACGAGGCCACCGCGCCCTCCAACAGGATCACGGACACGCCGAGCACGAGCAGCCACGGGCCGGCCGAGCTCACTCCTTGCCGTCGCCCTCTTCGATCGCGCCCACCGGGGCGATCGCCACCACTCCCGGGTCCTCCGGCGCGAGGCGCATGAGGATGACGCCCTGCGTCTGCCGTCCAATTTGCGAGATCGCGCCCACCGCGGTGCGCAGCACCATCCCGGTCGCGCTGATGATCAGCACCTCTTCCTCCGGGTCGTGCACCACCCTCATCGCGGCCAGCTTGCCCACGCGGTCCGTCACCTTCAACGTGAACACGCCCTGGCCGGCGCGATGGTGCATGGGGTATTCGGCCACCGGGGTGCGCTTCCCGTAGCCGCGCTCGGTGACGGCCAGCACGTCGCCGTCTCCCGTGACCGTGCCCATACCGGCCACGGTGTCGCCCTTGCCGAGCTTGATGCCGATCACGCCCTGGGTGTCGCGGCCCATCGCGCGCACCTCGGTCTCGCTGAACCGGATGGCCTTGCCAAGCGCCGTGGCGATGATGATCTCGTCCTTGCCTGTCGTCGGCGTGACCCAGTCCAGCTCATCACCCTCCTGGAGGTTGATGGCGATTAGTCCGTTGCGGCGCACGTTGGCGTATTCGCGCAGCGCCGTCTTTTTTATGTATCCGTTCTTGGTGACCATCAGCATGTAGTGCGCCTCGGTCTCCGACTCGGGTCGAATGAAGACGGCGGTCACGCGCTCATTGCCGCCGATGTCGATCAGGTTGTTGATCGGGACGCCCTTAGCCTGACGCTCGCGTTCGGGGACCTCGTGCACGCGCAGCTGGAACACGCGGCCGCTCTGCGTGAAGAAAAGAATCGACGCGTGCGTGTGCGTGGTGAGCAGGTGCTCCGCGTAGTCCTCTTCTCGCGTGCCACTCGGCGCCTCGCCGCCGGCTGTCGGCCGCGCACCCTTCAGCCCGACACCGCCGCGCTTCTGCGCGCGGAAGACGCGCTGCGGCTGCCGCTTAACGTAGCCGCGGTGCGTCAGGGTGACCACCACGTCCTCTTTGTGGACAAGGTCCTCGGCCGACAGCTCGGTCGCCTCCTGCTCGCTGATCTCGGTGCGCCGGTCGTCGCCGTATTTCTTGGTCAGTTCGTCCATCTCGTCCTTGATGAGCTGGCGGACCTTCCGGTCGCTCGCCAGGATGCTCTCCAGGTACGCGATGGTCTTGATGACCTCCTCGTATTCCGCGTCGATCTTGCTTCTCTCCAGGCGCGTCAGCCGTCCGAGGGTCAGGGCCAGCACTGCCCGAGCCTGGCGTTCAGACAGGCCGAACTTCGTCTGCAGCTGGTTGGCCGCGGTCTCGGTGTCGGACGCGGCGCGGATCGTCTTGATCACCTCGTCGAGGTGGTCGAGGCAGATCTTCAGCCCCTCGAGGATGTGCGCCCTCTCCTGCGCTTTCTCGAGGTCGAACTTCGTGCGCCGGAGGACGACGTCGCGGCGGTGGTCGATGAACAGCTGCAGCGCCTGCTTCAGGCTCAGCACCACCGGCCGTCCCTCGACGATCGCCAGCATGATCACGCCGAACGACTGCTGCAGCGCGGTGTGCTTGTAGAGGTTGTTCAGGACGGTGTAGACCTGTGCCTCGCGCTTGAGCTCGATTACGACGCGCATGCCATCCCGGTCGGATTCGTCGCTCAGGTTGGCAATGCCCTCGAGTTTGCGTTCGTTTGTGAGCTCGGCGATCTTCGCCACCAGCGTGGCCTTGTTTACCGCGTAAGGAAGCTCGTCGATGATGATCCGCTCGCGGCCGTTCTTTGCCTGCTCGAACGTGTGCCGCGCGCGCACGACGATGCGCCCGTGGCCGGTCGAGTAAGCGGCCTTGATGCCCGCCGTGCCCATGATCAGGCCGCCGGTCGGAAAGTCCGGTCCCTTGACAAAGCTCAGCAAGTCCTCGCCGGTTGCCTCGGGGTTGTCGATGAGATGGTTCACGCCCGCGGCGATCTCACGCAGGTTGTGCGGCGGGATGTTCGTGGTCATGCCGACCGCGATCCCGGTGGCACCGTTGATGAGCAGGTTCGGGATGCGCGCGGGCAGCACCGTCGGCTCCTCGTCCGAACCGTCGTAGTTCGGGATCATGTCGACCGTCTGCTTCTCGATGTCCGCCATGAGGTCGCCGGTGATCGCGGCCAGCCGGGCCTCGGTGTAGCGCATGGCCGCCGGTGGGTCGCCGTCGACGCTGCCGAAGTTGCCCTGCCCATCGATCAGCGGATAGCGCAGCGAGAAGGGCTGCGCCATGCGCACGAGCGCGTCATACACGGACGTGTCGCCGTGCGGGTGGTAGAGCTTGAGCACGTCGCCGACGAACGCAGCGCACTTGCGGTAGCGGCTGGCTGAGGTCGCGCCGGCCTGCTGCATCGCGTAGAGGATTCGGCGCTGCACCGGCTTGAGCCCGTCACGCACGTCGGGCAGGGCCCGGCTGATGATGACGGACATCGCGTACTCCATGTAGGAGGTCTGCATCTCCTCCTGGAGGTTTCGCGTCAGGACGGTGCCGATGTTTGGATCGTCCGCCATCTATTCCTCGAACCTGCCGAGGACCACGACCGCGTTGTGGCCGCCAAAACCGAATCCGTTCGACATCGCAATGCGCACGTCCTTGCGTCTCGCGGTGTTGGGAACGTAGTCGAGGTCACACTCCGGGTCGGGGTTCTCGTAGTTGATGGTCGGGTGGATCATTCCACGGTTGATCGTGAGGACCGTCGCGATCGCTTCCACTGCACCGGCCGCACCGAGGAGGTGTCCGATCATCGACTTGGTGCTGCTGATAGGGATCTTGTATGCGTGCTCGCCCAGCGCGATCTTCAAAGCCTTGGTCTCCCCCGCGTCGTTGAGCTGAGTCGAGGTTCCGTGGGCGTTGATGTAGTCGATGTCGGCCGGCTCCACACCTGCGTCCTTCATCGCCAGCGTCACCGCCTGCGCCGCCGCCACGCCGGTCGAATCGGGCGCGACCTGGTGAAAGGCGTCACAGGTGAGTCCAAAGCCGAGCACCTCGCCGTATATGCGAGCTCCGCGGTTGACCGCATGTTGAAGTGACTCGAGCACCAGCACGCCGGCGCCCTCGCCGGCCACGAACCCGTCCCGGTCGCGATCGAACGGCCGGCTCGCCTTTTCCGGCGCGTCATTGCGCGTGGACAGGGCCTTGATGACGCCGAACGCGTAGATGCCGATCTCGCACAGGCCGGCCTCGGTGCCGCCCGCCAGCATCACGTCAGCGTCGCCGCGCTCGATGATGCGTGCGGCGTCGCCGATCGCATGCGTCGACGCTGCGCAAGCGGTGGTCATCGTGGTGTTGGGACCGCGGACCCGAAAATGCATGGCCACCGAAGCGGCCGCCATATTAGGGAGGATCACCGCCGCGTAAAGCGGATTCGACAACCGGCCTTTCATCGCGAACGCCCCGGCACCCGACGTCATCTCGATGAATCCGCCGATGCCCGTTCCAAGGTCGACGCCGACGCGGAAGCTGTCCTCTTTCGAAACGTCGAGTGCAGCATCATCCAGGGCCAGCTTTGACGCGATGACGGCCATCTGCGCGAACCTCGACATGCGCGACGCTGCCTTGCGGTCGAGGTATGTCGTCGGGTCGTAGCCCTGGATCTCGCAGGCGAACTTGGTTGCCAGCTTGTCGGTCGGATAGGTGCCCTCGACGGTTCGCGACGTGCTCCGCCCTTCGATCAGCCCGTCCCAGTACTCGTCGAGGTTCTTGCCGAGCGGGTTGATCGTGCCCATGCCGGTGATGACGACACGCGTTCGCCCGTTTTTCCTATTCACCTGCCCACCTCAGCGCGAATCTTACCGACGAGCTGGTTGTCGACCGCCTCGCGCGTGACGCGGATGGCGTTCTTGATTGCGCGCGCGTCAGAGCGGCCGTGGGCGATGACTGCGACGCCGTCGATTCCCAGCAGCGGGGCACCTCCGAACTCCCTCCAGTCGATGCGCGCCCGCAGCTGCCGCACCCCGTCCCGGATGAGCAGTCCGCCCAGCTTGCCGCGCGCCGTCCGAGGGATCTCGTCGCGCAGGTTGCGGAACAGGAACTCGGCCGTCGCCTCCGCCATCTTGATGGCCACGTTGCCGACGAAACCGTCGGCCACCACCACGTCCGCCTTGGACGCGTACAGGTCTTTCGGCTCCACGTTGCCTACGAATCCGCGCATCGTGCCCTTCAATCGCCTGCCTGCTTCGCGCACGAGCTCGTCGCCCTTGCCGTCCTCCTCGCCATTGCTGAGCAGACCAACCCGCGGCTCCGGCCGGCCCATCATCTCGCGCGCGTACACAGCGCCCATCGCCGCGAACTGCACGAGGTACTCGGGCTTCGAGTCCACGTTGGCGCCCACGTCGAGGAAATAGGCGAAGCCGTCGCGGGTCGGGATCACCGACCCGAGGGCCGGCCGCTCGACTCCTCTGATCCGGCCCTGCACGAAGAGCGCCGTGGCCATGATCGCTCCGGAGTTGCCGGCCGAAATCCAGCCGTCGGCCTTTCCTTCTTTGCACAGACGCGCGCAGACGCTCATCGATGAGTCGGGCTTGGACCGCACCGCCTGCGCGGGATGCTCGTCCATGCCGATGACCTGCGTGCAGGGCACGAGCACGAGCTTCGGATGCTTATCCAGCAGCGGCTGCACCGCGCCGGGCAGCCCGACGATCGCGATGTCGATGCCCATCTCATTAGCGGCCTGGGTCGCTCCCTGCAGCACCTGCTCCGGCGCGTTGTCGCCGCCCATGGCGTCGACGGCGATTCGCAATTGACGACCGCCTATATGTCGAGGTTCCGGACGGTCTTGGCGTGCGCCTGGATGAACTTCTTGCGCGGCTCGACCTCAGGGCCCATCAGCTTCTCGAATATTTCGTTGGCCGCTGCGGCGTCGTCGACCTGCACACGGAGAAGCACTCGCGTCTCCGGGTTCATGGTGGTGTCCCACAGCTCATTGGCGTTCATCTCGCCGAGTCCCTTCATGCGCTGGACCTCTGCGTTCTTGCCGAGCTGCTTCAACGCGCGCTCGCGGTCGGCCTCGGACCGGCACCACACGACCTGCTTGCCCTTCGACACCTTGTACAGCGGCGGCTGCGCCATGTAGAGGTAGCCCCGGTCGATGACCTCCGGAAAATGCCGGAAGAAGAATGTGAGCAGGAGCGTGCGGATGTGACTGCCGTCGACGTCGGCGTCGGTCATGCTCACGATCCGGTGGTATCGCATCTTCTCGATGTTGAAGTTGTCGCCGATGCCCGCGCCCATCGCGGTGATCAGGTCGCGGATGACCTCGAAGCTGAGCACCTTGTCGAGGCGCGCCTTCTCGACGTTGAGGATCTTGCCGCGCATCGGGAGGATGGCCTGGAACTTCCGGTCGCGCCCGCCCTTCGCCGTGCCACCGGCGGACAACCCCTCGACGATGTAGAGCTCGCTGAGCGCCGGGTCGCGTTCTGAGCAGTCGGCGAGCTTGCCTGGAAGCGTGCTCCCCTCGAGCAGGCTCTTGCGTTGCACCAGGTCCCGCGCCTTCCGCGCCGCCTCGCGCGCCCGAGCGGCGGTGAGTGACTTCTCGATGATGCGACGGCCCTCCGACGGGCTCTCCTCGAGGTATTGCGTCAGTCCCTCTGTCAGCGCCAGCGAGACATGACCCTGCACCTCCGCGTTGCCGAGCTTCCCCTTGGTCTGACCTTCGAACTGCGGCTCCAGCACCTTCACGCTGATGACCGCCGTCAACCCCTCACGCACGTCCTCACCGGTTAGGTTCGGGTCCGACTCCTTGAGGATGCCGGCCTTACGCGCGTAGCGGTTGAGGACGTTGGTGAGGGCCGAGCGGAAACCTGTGAGGTGGCTGCCGCCCTCGGTCGTGTGGATCGTGTTCGCGAAGGCGATCACGTTCTCGACAAACGTGTCGTTGTACTGCAGCGCGACCTCGACCTGCGTGCCCTCGACCTCGCGGTCGACGTAGCAAGGCATCGAGTTGACGACTGCCTTGCCGCGGTTGAGCGCGCGGACGAACGACACGATGCCACCTTCGAAGTAGAAGGTGCTCGCGATCGCGAGCTCCTCTTCGGCAAGCACGATCTCCAGCCGCTTGTTCAGGTAGGCCATCTCGCGCAGCCGGTGGCGGATGACCTCGCGGTCGAGCGTGACGTCGGGGAAGATCTGCGGGTCGGGCCAGAACCGCACGATGGTGCCGGTGCGGTCGGTCTTGCCGATTGCCTTTACTGCGGCCTTCGGCACGCCCCGTTCGTAGGCCTGGTGGTAAACCTTGCCGCCGAGGTGGACCCACACCTCGAGCTTCTGGCTGAGGAAGTTCACCGCCGAGACGCCCACGCCGTGCAGGCCTGACGAGACCTTGTAGCCGCCGCCGCCGAACTTGCCGCCGGCGTTGAGGCGGGTCATCACGAGCTCGAGAGCGGAGAGACCTTCCTTCTTGTGGATGTCGACAGGGATGCCCCGGCCGTTGTCGTCGACCGAGCAGCTGCCGTCCTTGTGCAGGGCGACGACGATGCGCGTGCAGTAGCCCGCCAGGGCCTCGTCGACGGCGTTGTCGACCACCTCATAGACCAGGTGGTGGAGGCCGGTCGTGCTGGTCGACCCGATGTACATGCTCGGACGCCGCCGAACGTGCTCCCGGCCTTCGAGGACCTGGATTTGCTCGGCGGTGTACGCCACGTCCGCGCCAAGGGATTTCGGCCTGCGGGAAGGTTCAGGCAGGGGTTTTCGAACTGCCATCTACCGGTTAATCAGGCCTCCCAGCGTGGAGAAATCGTAGGGATCAACTTGGGAGAGTTCCAGGTCACTAATTTTACCGGATTTCGAATACGAAAATGGCCGCCGGGACCCGTCTTAACAGGCTAGTTGCGAACTCGTTTCCACCTCAGGACGGGGTCCTCGCTCTGGCCGGTCAGATAAGCCGTGATCCGGCGCGCGGTACCTACCTCGTCCAGCCTCCCGACCGGGAGGCTGTGGGGCTCGGCGTGGAGCGCCGCCGGGTCGGTCCGTGCCTGCTCCACGATGTCCCTCAGGGCGGCCGCGAACGCGTCGAGAGTGGCCTTGCTCTCGGTTTCCGTCGGCTCGACCATGATTGCCTCCGGCACCACGAGCGGGAAATAGATGGTCGGGGCGTAAAAGTCCCTCTCCAGCAGCCCCTTGGCCACGTCGAGGGCCTTCACGCCCTGCGGCGCCAGGTTGTGCGCGCTGGCCACGAACTCGTGCATGCAGGCTCCCTCATGGGGCAAGTCGAGCACGCCCTCCACCTGCTTGCGCAGGTAGTTCGCGGACAGCACAGCATCGAGGGACGCCTGGGTGAGTCCGTCTCCGCCCATGGCGAGGATGTACGTGTAGGCGCGGACCAGCATGCCGAAGTTGCCGTAGAAGCTGCGCACTCGGCCGATCGACTTCGGCCGCTTGAAATCAAGCGTGAAGTGGCCGTTCGACCTCTCGACCGTCGGGTGCGGCAGGAACGGCACGAGGTCGGCCTTCACACCCACCGGGCCGGCGCCCGGTCCGCCGCCACCATGCGGCGTGGTGAAAGTCTTGTGCAGGTTCATGTGCACCGCATCGAAGCCCATGTCGCCCGGCCGCGCCACCCCCATGAACGCGTTGAGGTTGGCGCCGTCGTAGTAGAGCATGGCCCCGGTGGCGTGGACCATCTCGGCTACATCCAGTATCTCGCGCTCGAACAACCCCAAGGTGTTGGGGTTGGTCAGCATCAGGGCGGCGACCCGGGCCGACAGCTTTGACTCCAGGTCGGCCAGGCTGATGCGGCCGTCAGGCCCTGAGCGCACCTCGACCACCTGGAAGCCGCTCAACGCCGCGCTCGCCGGGTTGGTGCCATGCGCCGAGTCCGGCACGAGGACCTCGGTGCGCTTATCGCCGCGGGAGCGGTGATAGGCCTGGATCATCCGCAGCGCCGTCCACTCGCCGTGAGCTCCGGCCGCCGGCTGCAGCGTCACCCGGTCGACTCCGACGATCGCGCACAGCGCCAGCTCGAGCCGGTGCATGAGCTCGAGGGCGCCCTGCACTGTGTCCTCGTCCTGGTACGGATGCAGCCCGGCAAAGCCCGGCAGAGCGGCGGCGGCCTCGTTGGCGACCGGGTTGTACTTCATGGTGCAGCTGCCCAGCG
>Ga0137395_10001334_pt1 | contig 11413 bp, 8 predicted proteins | sample czobulk216metaG_FD_108283 | JGI IMG/M metagenome (GOLD analysis project Ga0137395, IMG submission 108283) | Vadose zone soil microbial communities from Angelo Coast Range Reserve, California, USA - czobulk2.16 metaG | ecosystem: Environmental > Terrestrial > Soil > Vadose zone | place: USA...
CACTTCGGGTGTCGAGCAGTCGGGCTGGCGGGAGCGCATTGAAGAGGCCCGCGTTGGTCGGAGACGCGCTCGGGCCATACCAACCCTCGACATCGACTACGACATCCGTCTGCCCGTTGCCATTGAAGAGGCTGACCATGCCGTTGGCCGCGACGGCCACCGTCACCAGGTTCGGTTGCGTCCCTCCGGCAGACCAATTCAGGTTCGAAGTTCCTGGCCAGCTGCCTCCGGCCGGGTAGACGGTGAGATAGCCGGGTGCGCTCGTGTTCGTCGCGGTGACGTTGAGAACCACGACGTCGACACCGCTCGCCGGCACGCCACCACGCCCCAGTACCGTCATATTCAGGGTAGCCCCCGCCCCGAGCGGCTGCCGCGGGACACCACCGGTCCCGTCGCGTGTGTCGAGGATGCGAGCCGGGTTCAGCGGCTGATACGTGTCCTGCGGGACCGGCGTCGGACCCTGGAAGGTCGACGACGTAGTGCTGATGCCAGGGCCTAACGGATTCCCACCCATGATCACCGCCATGTCGTTGAAGGTCGCGTAGGACGACTCGAAAGTCGCCTTGCTGATCCACTGCGTCCCAAACCACGGATTGTTGATCAGCAGGTATCCATTGGTCACGCCTCGAACGACGGCCGCGTGCTCATACGGACTTCCAAACTGGACCGTTCGCCCGTCAAAAGCCACGTAATGCGAGACACGGTGGTAGAGCCAATCGAACGAAATCCAGGCGATCACCGGATGGCCGGCGAGCACCGCCTGGTAGATGGTTGATGGCGCAATCCCTTCACCCGATTGGGCGACCGGTGCCCCATTCGCCTGTGCCACCGCGGCGATCGGCGGGTAATAAACGCCGTAGCCCGTGAGTCCGCGCTCGCTCCCGTCGACGTTGCCCACGAAGGCCGCATAAGGATCGTCCCAGTGCATTGCGCCCGACGCATCCCAGTACGGCGCCCGTCGATCGGCGCCGATCTGGGCGAGCAGGCTGTCCTCCGAGACGTTGATGCCGAAGGCGGCCAGGGTCATCTGCAGGGCCGAGGCTTCGCAGCTGAGGCCGTGCTGCTGGTGATACTGCGGCACGGCGACGATCCGCCAGTTGGTGGCCTGGGCGGTGAAGGTCATCGACGCCTCGGCCATTAATGGACTGGCCAGCGCCCCGATGCTGGCTAGCGCGGTCGCCGCGAGCAGCCCCCACCCTGCCCTCCCCCGCGAGCGGGGGAGGGAAAATTTGCGAGCAGACGCATACAGACGATGTGTTGTCAGCTCGGTGCCCTCCAGAGCCCCCACCCTACCTTCCCTCAGCGAGGGAGGGGAAAAAAGCGAATTTGAGTGGCATCCTACAACAAAAGAGACCAGTCGGCCTGTTGCCCCCACCCTGCCCTCCCCCAGAGGGGGAGGGGATTAGAAGGGTTTCGTCACGGCGTCCACACACGCCGTGCTCGACCCGTGTTCGCTGGGAGACAAGTGCCCTCCTCCATCCTCGTTGCATTACAAGGGACATTGCCCGAATTCTTTCCCTCCCCTCTGGGGGAGGGCAGGGTGGGGGCGAGGAGGGGTCGTGGAACAGTTGGCACGTCGCGGCAACAGGCTGTCGAGGCTCACACTGGTCACCGGGCTCGGGATCCTGAGCCTCGTGACCGCCGTCTCGAGCGCGGTGCCGGCGTCGGCACAGTCGGGGATCCAGGTCCTCGTCGGCTATGCGGACGATTTCCGCGCCGCTGCCACCACCTTTCCGACCCCATGGGACGGATCGCCTCAGACAACCTTCTATGGATGTGCGCCCTCGTCCTGCAGCTACGATGCCGGCGCCGTGCGGGTCGTCAACAACAGCGGCTCGACGGTGACCGTCAATGCGATCAACGTTCATCTCGACACCTGCACCTACGGTGGGTGGCCGAGTGCCACCCTGGCGCCGGGCGCCGACCTGATCGTGACCGAACTGCCGGCTGGAACCCGCGTCGGTTGCCCGGGGCCGGTCCAAATGGACACATCCGACGTGGGACGTGGAGGCAGCAACCACTCGCTGGTCTGCACGCCGGATGGCCTCGTGCCCACGGTTGATGTCACGATCAACGGTCAAACCACAACCTACAACGACTCCGGCCAGGTGCTGAACACCGGCGGCTTCGATGGCGCCTGTGGCGGCAACAACGAGTCGATCCAATGGACAGCCATCGGTCACGCGCCCTGCAAGGGCTCGCTCTTCAGCCTGGCGCCCGCGGCCCAGACCCACGGCCTGGGAACGACGGCGACCATCAGCGCCACCTTCAGCAACAGCTGTGCACAGCCATTGTCGAATGTCGCGGTGCACTTCGCCGCGGTCTCGGGACCGAACGCCGGTCGCACGGGCACCGGGAGCACGGATGCCAACGGAGTCGCGACCTTCAGCTACACCAGCCAGGTGGTTGGGACGGATACGTTCCGCGCGTCCATCAGCAACCTGGTCGGCACCATCACCTCGAACACGGTGACCGTGACCTGGGACGCCTTCGCGCCGGGCGGGGGCGCGTTCGTGATCGGCGACCTCGAGAACGTCGCCGGAGCCCAGGCGTACTGGTGGGGTGCTCAGTGGTGGAAGAAGGATCATCTGGGCGTTGGCCTGGCGCCGGCCGCCTTCAAAGGCTTCGAGCTCAGCAATGCCTCGCCGTGGTGCGGGCAATCCTGGAGCACGGGACCCGGCAACAGCCCGCATCCGCCGAAGGCGGTTCCCGCGGGTACGGTGATGGCGGTCATCGTCTCGAGTCACATCACAAAGAAAGGGCCGGTGATCTCCGGCGATATCGTGCACATCGTTCTCGTCAGGACAAATCCGGGATATGGCCCGAACCCGGGCCACCCGGGCACTGGAACGATCGTCGGCCAGCTCTGCTAGTTGCGGGCCGACTCGAGTGCGGCGCGGGCGCGCGTGATGTCGTCCGCGCCGATGACAACGCGAGTCTCGGTCGCCAGGTAGACGAACCGAAGGTTGACGCCGGCTTCGGCCAGGCGTTGCATCACCATCGACAGCTCGCCGGGACGGTCGGACATCGGTAAAACCAGCACCTCGAGCTCACCCTCGACGGTGTAACCGCCGGCGCGGAGCGCCGACCGGGCGGCGCTCGGATCGCGGGCCAGCACGTGGACCAGGCCGTCGACCTCGGTCAGGCCTTCGATATTGACGCCGGAGCGGCTCAGCGTCTCAACGACCTTTGCCAGCTCGCCGGGGCGATCCCCCGCGAGTCGTACGGTCAAATCGCGGCCCATCGGGAGCCAATTGTACTCAGGCCGCCTCAGACATGGACGCGGAGGCGCGTTGCCGGAGAAGGGTCAGGATTTCCTTCATGCTTCGGCAAGCTGCGGAGCTAAAGAGCCCGATCACCTGCATTGAATCGACCTGCTCGAGACCTACTCCTTGTCGTTTCGCTTCGCGCGCCGACGACCAGGCGCCTGCCATCGCCTCCAATACTCCGGGAGGAATCGCGGGGAGATCGGTTTCGATTAGACGCAGAGTGTGGAGTGCGCGAGCCATCTCAGCCAGGCCAAAAGTGAAGGCTCCGCGTACCGTGATGGGTTCCTTGTGAATCAGGCCATCGAGCAGGTCGAACGAGTTCAGTGAAGGAAAAGTTAGAGGGAGAGGGCCCCAGTGAACGAAACGGACCTCTCGAAGCGGCACTCCCTGTTCCTCCGCCAACTTGTTCAGATGGAGCTGCCAGGCTGAGATCAGGTCGGCCTCGGCTGACTTCGATAGATCGCGGGCGACGAACTGCCCGCCCTGCCAATGACCGGTGCGGCCGAGAAAGCCCCAAGTGATGATGCAGGTCATCGCCGTCCCGCCCCGCTCCGGGAGCTGGTTAAAGTCGTCGGCCTGATCGTTGACGCTAAGGACGCTGACAAAACACTCGAGGCGAGCCGGTTGCTGCCAGTTGCCAACGTTAGTCATCAGCCGTTCCGGGAAGACGGCCTGATTACCGGTCGACCTGTTCGCCAACAAGACGGCGTCGAGCCGCCGGCCCTCAATGGAATCTCCGAAGCCAAGCACCTGCGCGGTGAGATTGGGGTTATCCCATCGAGTAATACCTTCCGCGGCTGCAAGGGCTCGCCGTTGGGGTCCGACGTAAGGCAAAAGGGTGAGGTCGTGCTGAGCTGCGGCGATCTCTTGTTTGGCCGCATGCCACTGCTGATCCCTATCGGATTTCATGTTCGGCCGCAGCTCTTCAGCGCTGGGAGCGGGAAGCGCGTGCCAGGACGCTCCATCTTTCCTCAGGCGCCGCATCCAGGCGGCGGCCTCTCCCGCGAGCCGGCCGAGCTGAGGATCGAAGTGCGGCACCCGGGCAGCTGCCCGAAAAAAATCCCGACCTACTAAATAGGAAGCGGGAGGCGTGTACCCCTGCATCTGTCCGAGCGCCTGGTTGTAAATCCAGTTCTGAACCATGCTGGGCAGATGCTCGGCCGACGCGGTGCCGTCCTTGAGGAGTTGCAGCGTCATGAACTTGATATCGATGGCGCGATAGTGGTAGGCGCCGTGGCCCAGGGTGGCGGCTGACACGGCGGCCGCTTCTGGCGGCTCACCGGCAAAGGAATCGGCCATAAGTCGGGCCAGGGTGTCCGAGCGGACGAGCAGATCGACCATACCCAGCATGCGGTCGACCCGATTCCAGAGAACGGCCTGAGCAATGATCGGCACACCCTCTTTCATCGCGGCCAACGTTCGTTCCATCTTTTCCAGGTCTCGCGCCTGGTTTGGGTTGGTTGCGATCGTTCTCATCGGACTGTGCGGTAAGAGCCAACGCAGAACTGCCTGCTTGAAGGCCCACGACTGGGTGATCATGTACCTGTCGTAGTCGAACCGCTTGTCGTAGTTCGGGCAGTGACTATCCGCGACGAACCCGACCGCGGCGCCGAAGGTGTTGAGCCAGTCGATCAGGGGATTCCTGTCGGACCAGTGGTACGTGTCGGTGGCGGAGACCCAATCGGACCAGTCGTCAGGCGGCTGCACGGTGCGTCCCAACCCAAATGAGATCGGAGCCCGGGGCGGGGAGGAGGGCAACCTTGGCCTGTGACAGCCGCCCATTAGTTTTGAGGATCTGAAGCATTCGTTTACCGAGATTGGCCGGATGCACACGATAGGGACGCCAGCGGTCATTGCTGGTCGGCCGCATGCTGGCCGAGAAATCGATGTAGGTTTTTCCGTTCGCCTCCCTGAGGCCGGTGTGCACTAATGCCGAGGGAACCAGGAAAACCGGATCGCCAAACGCCATAGTCTTCGGATCGAGGTAGGCAAACAGATACCAGAAGAGGGGATGCGTCACGATCCGCTCTTTCCGGACGTTGAAGGCAAAGGCGAGGCGATAGGGGGCTCCAGGAATCCCCACGCGCCCGGTCGTTTTTATCTGAAGGGCCGCGGCTAGACCGAATTGCCCGCGGACATGGACTTCCTGATCCCGCCGGTCGTCGTCCGAGACAGGGTTGGAGATCTCGAGCTTGCCGTCGCTGCCCATCATGAAGAGTTTGGCGGCTTCCGTCTGGCCGATTGCGCCCTGTTGAATCTTCGTTAGCGGCACGGAAAGTTCAACGAAGTCTGGGTCCAAGTCTGGCAGGGCCCTCCACCCTTACCCCAAAGGGGGGACTAGGTCCGATGGGATCGGAAGTTGCTCCAAGACGTCGCATGACAGTCGAACGCAATCATTCCCTGGTTAGCTACTGCTGGTCGATTGAACCCCCACCCTCCCCCGCAAGCGGGGGAGGGAGGGGAGACGGGGCTGAAATCTAGTGGATCTCGATATTGCCCTGGACGGCGTAGTGAGGTTTTGGATGAAACGTATGGCAGGTGTGCGCCGGAGCGGGCGAGAAGAAGATGTCGCTGATCAAATCAGGCGTCGCAGCACTGTCATCATCCTGCACGCCAAACAGCATCTCGGTACCTTTGGTCAGTCCAAAGGCCGAGTAGGCCAACGTGCCGCTCATGTACGCATCATTGCCAACGATCTCGAGACAATTCACGTCAATGTGAAGCGGCCCACCATTGGGGGCCACAAAAACGACCTGAGCGTTGCCGGTCACCGTCCCGGCAACGTTCCCGTTGCTGTGTGGTTGGGCGGTAAAACCGAAGTGGAAATCAACGGTTGAGCCCCCGCCGGCGGCCGCTTGCACAACCGGAGTGCCGTGTCCCTGGACGCTCAGCTGAGCTAGGCCCAGCGATGTCGCAACAAGAAGGCCGGCGGGCATTTTCGTGCCAGCCTGCTTAACAGTGCTCTGGGGCTGCGTCACTTCTGGGTTACCGGCCCCGTATAGTGGGTTACCGAACTCGTATGGGGCACGGGGTGAGGCATTCGACCCCGCCCCGTGGACAGCCGCGGATGTGAGAGAGCCGCTGGGGCCGGTGATGCGGGCGGGCCCGCGGCTGGCGAACGCCCAACCACCGGCGAGGGCGACGAGACTGGCGGCCGCGACGCCGACCACGATGGCTTTCGAGCCAGCCTTTACGCGCATGAAGTGAACCAGGTTTTGCAACATCAAGATCTCCTCTGTCTCGTTCTTCCTCTCAAAACGAGGCCGCGGGCCGTCTCCTGCAGGTGCCCTGAAAGGTCGTCTAGCTTGGTAGGACCCCGCTGCCGGCTTCGCAGCCGGCGATCAGGGTGATGGGAAGCAGGATCAGCGCGGCGATGGACCACAACGGCGGGCCGCGACGGTCCGGATCCGGCGCCGGAATCAGCGCCGCGACGATGGCACTTCCAAGGAGCCAGCCGTAGAGGAGGAAGCCGAAGAAGAGCGACCCCGTGGATCCTGCATCACGACCCTGGGGGCCGAACACGACGAGGGAGAGCAGGCCGGCGCCCGCCAGGGCGAAGCCGATGAGAGCGCTGCCAATCCCGAGCACCAGCCAGCGCGGATGGGCGCGCATGCGAAGGATGACGGCCGCCCAACCGCCGGCCACGAGCGCCGGACCGATGCCGAACGGAACGATCAGTGCGCCGTTGCCCGAAAGGGACCGGCCATCTCCAGAGGGGTGGCTGCGGCTGACCGCGATCGTCAAGCCCCAGAGACAGAGGCCGGCGACGAGTCCGAACAGGGCGATCAGGCCGGCAAACCGGGGGTCCTTGAGGCGGGTGGGCATCCGTTAGCGATCGTACCCCCAGCCTTTCCCGCCTCCGAAGGCCCGTCAGCTGCTGAGCCCGTACGGACTTGTGCGTAGTGCCCTCGGTCGAATGGCCGAAGGTCCGGTCGCGGCTGTAACCCGACTCATTAGCTCCGCGCCGCAGACTCGGCATCGTGGCCGTGCTGGCTCGGCTGTTCACGCTGCGTAAGGAGTACGGTCAGGCGCTCATGGAGTTCGCGCTGATCCTGACCCTGGTCGTGGTCGTGGTTCTCATCGTCCTGATCGCGATGGGCAACCAGCTGCACAACTGAGGATCACCGTCGCCGTTGGAGGTCAACCACCTGGGGCTGGTGCATGGGATGGTAGGAGCGGCCGGCGTAGAGCACCGAGGCGGCTGAGGGGCCAAAGTATCCGCCGCATCGGCCGCACTTGATCGCCTCGCGGAGCGGCGGATCGTCGGGGTGCCGGTGCTGCCACCATCCGCGTGCGGCGTCGAGCGAATCGAAGGTGACGATGCCCCCGCTTTTCGGATCCCGAACAATGGTTTGGTCGGCTCCATCGTAGATCCGCCACCGTCCGGCCTTCAACTGTCGAGCTTCAGCCATCCTATACGTTAATACGTCGCGGACGGCAAATAGTTGACAGCGCGTTACGGACGTAATTACGGTCTCATTTAGGGCGTATATGGATTCCCGAGACGGCCGGATGGCCACCGATGCCATGCCCACTGCCTGTGCTCAGCCAGCCGAATCCGATCGCCCTTCCAAGAGCCGACGCGGCTACTTCTTGACAGAAAGTGATCGGCGTGTATTGTCGAACTAGCGGTAGGCAACGCCTACCGCGCGCGCAGCGTCGACGGGCGGAAGCGGTTTAACCGAGCAGCTGCCGCTCCGCCGGTCGACGCCTCGGTCGAATCGCTAAGGCCCGGGCGTGAAGCTCACATTGTCGAACGTGGCGGTCCCGATCGCGTTGACATTATGCGAGCACACAAAGAGGCCGACCGTCGCGTTGGCCGTGATCGTGAGCGTCTTGCTGAGCACCGCCGTCCAGGTGACGCCGTCTGATGACAGGTAGGCGGTAAAGAGCTGGCCGACGCGGGTGATCTTCAGCCAGGCGTTGCCCGGGGTGTACGGCCCGACGCCGCTCGACGACTTGCCACCCCACTGGACCTTGACCCCGTTGGACGGGGTGACGGCGATCAGGAAATAGGGGCTTCCGGCCGTGGTCGACTGTTTCAAGATGATCCCGGCCTTGGCGCTTCCGCTGGTGTTGGATTGCGAGGTCAAACGGGCGATCAGGGTTCCGTCGCCGTTCCCCGATGTCGGCTGGTCGACGTAGTTGAACTGATCGAGCGTTCCGAAGATGTCCGCGCCCGCGCCCTTGATGGTGAAGACGCCGTTGACGTAACCGGCGGAGCCGAACAGTGCCGGCGAGCCGACATCGGTATCGACCCAGGGCGCCGGCAGCGGTCCGCCGGGGGCCGGCGTGTCCAAAACGACGTTGTCGAAGGCGACCGAGCTGTACTGCCCGATGTTATGGGCGGTGTCGAACATGCCAACGGTGACCGGGTCGGTCATGTTGATGATCGCCGTCGCGACGGTCGTCCAGGTCGCGCCGCCGTGCGAGTACGACGAGGTGAACAGGTTGCCCTGTCGCTGCAGCCTCAGCCACTCGTTCGGCGAATTGAACCCAGCCAGCGCGGTCGGGGAGGTCACCGCCTTGTCATAGGTCGGGCTCCACTGCATGTGCACGCCGTTGCCGACGGCCGGCGTGGTCGGCACCAGCGGCGCGCTGCAGCCATTGACGGTGCAATTGACGCCGTTGACGTTCGGCGTGTTGGGGCTGGTCGTCGGTGTCGTGAGGACATCAACCCATGGTGTCCCGGCGGCGGTCGACTGCGTGAACATCAAGCCGGCTTTCGCCCAGGGGCTCGCGGCGGTCTGATAGCGCACGCGCGCGACGATCGTGGCGTCGCCGGTCACTTGCTGGTAGACGTAGTGAAACTCTTCCTTCGTGCTCCAGACGTCGGAGCCCGCGCCGTCCAGATAGAAGGACTGGCTCGTGGGGGCGTAATCGGTCGTTCCGGGCATCAGCGGACTGCCGATGTCGGTGGTCAACCAGCCGCCCGGCAAGCCGGCTTGCACCGGCTCGTAGTTGGCGGTGTAGGAGCCGCCGGCGGCGGGGAGGGTGATCGCGTCCGACATAGCGCTCCCGTCGGCAAAGCCCTTGAAGCGGTAGCGGGTGCCGGCGACGGTCTGGGCCGGGACGCCCATCAGGACGTGCTTGACGCCGACCACCTCCGAGATCGTCGTCGGTCCGGTCAGCCAGCCGCCGTCGACGGTGTAGGCGGTCCCCGCGACGTTGCTCTTCACGGCGAGGTTCGCGACCGCCGGCTGGATGTCGTGCGTCACGACGGTGGGGATGCCCAGCGAATCGACGACCCTCATCGTGATCCGGAAAACGGTTGACGGTGTGATCGATTGATCGTTGGGGACCTGGAAGGTGCCGCTGGTCACGCCGCTGAGCGGGCCAGAGAATGGGTGGGGGACTTCATTGGTGTAAAAGGGCTGCACCACGCCGTTCGCGATAACGTCGACCTGCCAGGTGTACGCGCTCGCCGCCAGCGTGCCGTCAACGGCATCGGTCGCGGTCCCCGCGAAGCTGATCGTCTGTCCGCCGCTGAAGGTGTTACCGGCAGCGGGCGAGGTGATCGAGGCGCTCGGCGCCGTGTGCCCGACGTAGACCGTCATCGTCGCGTTCCCCGCCTGGCTGCCGTTGCTGACGGTGAGCGTCACCGTATAGGTCCCGTCCGCTGCGTACTGGTGGGCCGGGTTGGCATCTGACGATGCCGGCGAGCCATCGCCGAAGTTCCAGCTGTCGGTGAGGGGAAGTCCGTAGGGGTCGGTCGACCCGCCCGAGGAGAACTGCACGCTCAGCGGCGCCGGTCCGGCATTGACATCCGAGCCGACGACGGCGGTCGGCGGGAAGGGGCCGGTGGGGTAGATCTCGGTGAGACTCCCCTGGTAGATGCTGACGTAATAGAGGTTGCCGTCGGGGCCGACCTCGAGGTCGGCGATCGATCCCGCGCCATTGTCGACGACCGTCTGTGAAATTTCCGTCTGGTAGCTCGGGTCGAAGGCGACGGCCTCGACATCTCCGCGAACGTAATCACCGAAGAAGACCGTGTGGTTGAACGACTCTGGAAACGAGGTGCCCTGGTAGGCCGCGATCGCCGAGATCGCCGCATCCGTCGGAATGTGGCCGTAGGCGTAGACGGGGTTGACGTAGCCGCAGCTCCCGCAGTCGCCCTCGTAGAAATCCCAGCCGTAGTTGCCGCCCTTCTGGATCGTGTTCATCTCCTCCCAGAAGCTCGATCCGGTGTCGCCGACCATCGCCTTGCCGTTGGGAAGGAAGGTGAAGCGGAAGGGGTTGCGCAGCCCCCAGGCGTAGATGCTCGGGACGGCGCCGGGCGTGTTGAGGAATGGATTGTCAGCCGGGATGGAGCCGTCGAGATTGAAGCGGAGAATCTTGCCGTAGATGTTGGTGAGCGTCTCCGCGTTCGTGATCGAGGGATCGTTGTCGCCCACGGTCCACCACAGCTTGCCGTCGGGGCCGATGCGCAGGTCGTTGGCGCTGTGATGGACGTTTTGCAGCTGGTTGCCCTTGGCGTAGACCACTTCGCTGGCCAGGCTCGCGGTTCCGTTGACCACGGTCAGGCGCGATAACTGCGCGTGCTCGTCGAGGGTCGTATAGGAGACGTACAGGTAGCCGTTGATCGCGAAGTTCGGATCCAGGGCGAAGCCGAGCAGGCCCTTCTCACTATTGCTGTCGGTGTTCAGGGTGACGACGGGGTTGGGCAGCACCGCGCCGTTGCGGTAAATGTAGATCGTCCCCACCTGCATCCCCAGATAGACGTCGCCGTTGGGCCCGAAGCGGATGACGGTCGGATTGGGCAGGCCGGTGGCCAGCTGGACCTTGGAGAAGCCGGCCAGCATGCCGGTCGTGGTGGGCGCGCCGGCCGCATGGGCGGGGTGGGCCGAGCTGCCCAGGGCGACCAGGCCGATGGCCGCGGCGGACACGACCGCGACAAGGCGCGCCGTGCGGCTCCTTGGCGGAGAGGCGGTCACGTCAGGACACTCCGATAGCCAGCTCTTCAGCCGGGGCGGTCGCCACTACGACGGTGCGCGGCAAGGGCGCGGTGGCGGACCAGTGCTGCAGGCGGCCGCGGAGCCGGAACAATTCGCGGAAGGCGCGGATGATGACCTTGGGGCTCGCGCCGCTGGCCTCGCCGTGCAGGCGCGGATAGTGGGTGACGCGAACCTGGGCGAAGGGAATGC
>Ga0137395_10001337_pt1 | contig 11396 bp, 8 predicted proteins | sample czobulk216metaG_FD_108283 | JGI IMG/M metagenome (GOLD analysis project Ga0137395, IMG submission 108283) | Vadose zone soil microbial communities from Angelo Coast Range Reserve, California, USA - czobulk2.16 metaG | ecosystem: Environmental > Terrestrial > Soil > Vadose zone | place: USA...
AAGTCTACGTGTCTGCTGGCCACGGCGAAATCGATCTCCCACGGTCTTGACCGCTCGGGCGATTTCGCTTTTTTCCGGGCACGATGAGACGCAGGCCGTCTGAGCCCGAGCTTGGCGGATCGGCCAGATAACCTTGGGCTGGGCCCTAAGATGGCTGCGCAACCCCCGTTAATGAGCCGCTTCCGAAAACTGGGGCGGCCGCCATTTCAGCAGCCGGTTCTCAAGCTGGGTGAGCAGGAACTCCGCGAGCAGCGCAACCACCGCCAGCACGATCATCGCAGCGAACACACCCGCCGCATTGAAAGCACCCTGGGCCGTTGCAATCAGGAGGCCAATACCCTGCCGTGAGCCGAGAAACTCTCCCACCACCGCGCCCACCAGAGCAAAGCCGAAACTGACGTGCAAACTGGCCAGGATCCAGGTCAATGCAGAAGGCAAGACCACGGAATAAGTAATGCGGCGGCTTGAAGCGCCGAGGATCTTGGCGTTCGCAATCAGGTTTCCGTCGGCTTCACGAACCCCTTGAAAGGCGTTTCCGAATACCACAAAGAACACCATCACGACGGCGAGCGCCACCTTGGACGCCATACCCAGGCCAAGCGCAATGATGAATATCGACCCGAGTACGACGCGCGGCACGGAGTTGGCGATCTTGATGTAAATGCTGAAAACGTCGGCCAGCAGGCGGTTGCGGCCAAGGGCAATGCCGCAGATGATGCCCAGGATCGCGCCGATCAGGAAACCGAGCGTCGTCTCCTCCAGCGTGACCAGCACCTGTACCCAGAGCGACCCCTGGGACGTTCCCTCGGTCATCCAAACCCAGAGCTGATTGGCGATCTGCGACGGCATCGAAAAGAAGAACGGATCGATCAATCCGGTCCGCCCGCAAAGCTCCCAGCCGCCCAGCGTCACCACCAGGATGGCAACTCTCAGCACGTACACGAGCCGCCCGCGGTTGCGGATGGCCTTCACCGACGCGCGTTCGATCTGCGCGATTTCCTGATCCAGTGCAAGCGAATTGGATTGACTCATGGGGTCCCGCCTCCCATTGGGGAATCAGATCGTGACTTCGTCGCGAAGATCGCTCCAGATCTGCCGTGACAGTTCGATGAATCGTGGTGCATAGCGCGCCTCGGCGACCGCGCGCGGGCGCTGCAGGTCGATCGGATACACGCTCTTGACCGTGGCGGGGCCGCGAGTCAGCACGAACACCCGGTCGGCCAGGGTGATCGCCTCGTCGATGTCGTGCGTGACGAACACGACCGCAGCGCGGTGCGTGGACCAGAGCTGCAGGAGCTCGTCCTGCATCAGCGAGCGAGTCTGGACATCCAGCGCGGAGAACGGCTCGTCCATCAGCAGGATATCCGGACGATTGATGAACGTCTGCGCCAGCGCGACCCGCTTTCTCATCCCACCGCTTAACTGATGCGGATAGTGCGCTTCGAACCCGGCCAGCCCCACGCGCCGTACCCATTCCCGGGCCGCCTCGACGGCCTCGTTCTTCGGGGTGCCCCGAAACACCGGTCCGGCGGACACATTGTCCAGAACGTTGTGCCATGGAAACACGGCATCCTGTTGAAAGACAAACCCTATTCTCGGGTCGACCCCCTCCACCGGCCGGCCGTCGATCCGCACCGAACCGGCACTGGGCCGCGCAAGCCCGGCGATCAGCCCCAGGGTGGTCGACTTGCCGCAGCCCGTGGGTCCCACCACGGCGCAAAATTCGCCCGGCCGCACGGCCAGGGAGAAATCGCGCAGGGCCTGGATTACCTTTCCTTCCGGGCTCGTGAAACGCCGCGTGATCTTGTCGAGCTCGATCACCGGCGCCGGTGACGCCGTCGATCCGGCAGATCCAATATCGCCAGGCATCCTGACATCCTTCGAACGCGTCCGGTGAAGGACGCTCGGTCAAACGACTGCGCTATTTCGCCGCCGAAGCAAACTCGGTCGTGAACGTTTTCGACAGATCGATCGTCTTGCCGGCCACTTCCTTGTCAAATCCTTGAAGGACTTTCAACACGGTCGGCGGGCCGGACGCCGGCATCAGGCCGTCCGGCGTAAACATCGCCTTGCTCTGATCCAGCGCGCTGACGTAGCTCGCCCTCGCCGATCCATAGTAATCCGGGGGCATCTTCGAGGCAATTTCGTCCGCGCTGTGGGTGCTGATGAATTTCATCGTCTTGACGAAGGCGTTGGCGAGCTTTTGCACCTGGTCGCGGTGCGCGTTGATCCATGCGGTCGGCATATACAGGCAGGCCGCCGGATACAAGCCCCCGAGCGCCTTGCCGGTCGTCTCGGGCGTGCGCAGGTCGATCAATATCTTCGCGTCTCCGGAAGCGAGCAAAGTCGACACGGTCGGTTCCGTCGTCATCCCCACATCGATCCTTGCCTGCTTCATCGCGGCGATGAACGTGGTGCCGGCTCCGACCGGAACTGGCGTGATCTCGCTCACCTTCACTCCATGCGCGGCCGCCAGGTATTGCATCAGAAAATTTGTCGACGAGCCCAGGCCGGTGACACCGAGCGTGCGTCCCTTGAAGTCTGCCGGGCTCTTGATCACGTCGGCCAGCTTCGAAGACACCAGAACCACCTCGCCCGGGGCCTGGCTGAATTGCACGACCGACATCGCCGACTTGCCCTTGGCCTGAAGATCGATCGTGTGGTCATAGAAACCCACCACGCCCTGGACCGCACCGGCCAGCATTTCATTTTCGCCGTTGATTCCGGAGGGCTCGCTCTGAAGTTCGACATCGAGCCCCTGTTCCTTGAAATAGCCCAGCTGGTCAGTCAGCTTGGCCGGCAGGTAGATCTGTTTTTCCATGCCGCTGACCATGATGGTGATCTTTTCAGCGGCGTGACCGGCAACAGCGGTCAGACCGGTGCCGAGGGCAAGTGCAATTCCAAGCGCTGACAGCTTCATCTTTACTCCAGGTTACGTTTCCTGAATCGAAAGGTCCAGATCCGGTGCGCAGGCTGAATCCGCAAGGTGCGGACTTCAGCCTGGCACAGGCCCGGACACCCCGGGGCCTGCTGGACCACCGCGTTGCATCAATTTCAAATGGGCCTAGAACTTGAACCGCACGCCCGTCGCCAGCTCCAGGTCACCGCTGTACGCATGGCCCACGCCGTAGTGGTTGCCATTGCCCAGGGCGTCGCCGAGCACCCATCCACCCGAGACGTTGAAGTGATCGGCGGCGACGTAGAAGTCGGTCTGTGAATCGGCGTGATACATGATCGAGCCGAAGACCGTACCTTTGGCACCGTCGGCAACGGTCGTGACGTGCGACGTGTTGCCCATTGGATTGATTATGTTTCCGGCGCCGTTGAAGCCGGCATGGTCGCCCTTAAACCGCACGTAACCGAGCGCAAACTCGGTCTTGTCGGGCCGGTAGCTCCCCGAGATGGTCCACGAATTGTCGGTGCGCTCGCCGGCGCTCCCGTTCACCCCCTGCTGGGCGGTGTAATGAACCACGCCGGCGTTCAGGCGAAACGGGCCGTAGAGCATATTGCCGCCGAACAGCTCCGATCTGTGAGCCAGATCCGCGACATTGGCGTGATCGTACGACGCGTTCAGATTCAGCACGGGGCCGCCCAGTGCAAGGCCGTTATAGGCGACCGAAACGGCCTGGCTCGTTCCCCTGGTGAAGTCGCCGGGGACCGAGCCGCCGCTGCCGACGTCGCCGCTGCCGCCGTTGCCACCGGAGCCGAACGCGTAACCGAGCCCGGTGACCCAGTGCTTGTCCCACTTCTTCTTCCACTCGATGCCGCTGTTGACGCGGGTGCCGGTGGCGGCGGCCGAGTAGAAGATGAACTGCTTGAAGTTGTTGACGTTGGAGTAGCCGCCTTCTTTCAACGTCACTTCGGGCGTGCCATACGCATCGCCCCAGTTCTGGGTGAAGTCACGCGTCAGCGTGTTCTGGCGGCCGAACGTGATCTTGCCCAGGTCCTCGCTGTAGAAGCCGGCCCATGCATCGCGATTGAAGAACACATTGGCCGTATCCATGTTCCCGGTTGGCAGCTCGAACTCGGACTCCAGCTTGGCGATCACCTTCAGGTCAGGCAGACCCAATTCCTCTCCGAGTTTCAGCGCGTGCATGGCGTCGAAACCGAGGCGGTTGCCGCTGAACCACGACACCTGAAAACCGGTTGCCGTACCGCCATTGGACGTCTGATGATTGGTTCTGCTCAGCGTCGGTTCGATGATTCCATACAGCCGCAGATTGGTGCTGCTGTTGGTGTATTGCAGGACCGAAGGCGCCGAGGGATCGATCGGAAGCCCGTTGACATCCGTCGTCAGCGCCACCGGCACAGGCTTTGCTGCCCCTGCGGGCGCTGCTGCCGCGGTGGCGGGTGCAGCGGCCTTTGCGGCGGCTTCCTTGGCTTCGAGGTCGGACAGGCGCTTGTTCAACTTCTGGACTTGCTCCTTCAAGTCCGACAGTTCGTCGGCCCGAACCGGGAAGGATGCCAGAGGCAGGATCGCGGCGACGGCCAGCGCGATCGGGCTTGCAAGCTTGTTGAACGGCGGCCGCCGATTGGGTTCAATTGATTTCAATTGTTTTCTCCAGGTCAGGACTTGAACGTCTCTTGGATCGACGCTCTTCAACATGGGAGAGGTCTTCGCCCATTTCCTCAGGACCGCGAGAATGGGACAGCGAACCTTTCAAACGGCTTTCGATGATCGAGAATCGTTGCTGCAGCGCAGAAAAACCCGGCTCGCCGTCCGTGCGATCATCCGTGGCCCGGCGTGGCCACATCCCATTCCCATTACAAGGGGCCAGTCGCACATGCGCATCCTTCTGGTCGAGGACAACCGGACCCTGGCCGACTGGCTGGTCCGCGCACTGCAGCGCGACCGCTACACGATCGATTGCGTGTACAACGGGGCCGACGCCGACCACCTGCTGACTACCCAGACTTACGAGCTCGTCATTCTTGACCTGGCGCTACCCCGACTCGACGGGCGCGAAGTGCTGCGGCGCCTGCGCAGGCGCAGCGCCGAGACCCCCGTGCTGATTCTCACGGCCTACGATTCGCTCGAGGGTCGCGTCGACGGCCTTGACGCCGGTGCCGACGACTACATGGCCAAGCCCTTCGAGATGCGCGAGCTCGAGGCACGGATCCGGGCACTGGTCCGGCGCGGTGGCCAGCGCCGAGGTCCGTCACTGCACTGCGGGCAACTGAGCTACGACGGTGCCACCCGGCTGTTCGCGCTCGGCGACCAGACACTGAAACTGACGCCGCGGGAGCACGCGCTGCTCGAAACGCTGATTGCAAAGGCCGGCCACACGGTCAGCAAGGCAGCGCTGGCCGACAGCCTGTATTCGATGACCGACGACGTCGGCGTCGATTCGATCGAGGTCTACGTGCACCGGGTCCGGCGCAAGCTCGCGGGCAGCGGTGCGGCGATCATCACGCTGCGCGGTCTCGGCTATCTGCTGCGGCCGTGCGATGCAGCCCAAGCCCACTAGCCTGCGGCGCCAGCTGCTCGGCTGGCTGCTGCTGCCGCTGCTGCCGCTCGCCGGCCTGGATGCCTGGTTCAGTTACCGGAGTGCGACCGAGACCGCCACCGAAATTTTCGACCGGATGCTGGTCGGCTCGGCCCGCATCATCGGCGAGCAGGTGCGAATCGAGGACGGCGTCGCGCAGACCTACATTCCTCCGGCCGCCCTGGAGCTGTTCGAGTCCGTTTACCGCGACCGGATCTATTACCGGATCGCGGCTGCCGACGGCCACCTGCTGCTCGGCTATCCGGAGCTGCCGCTGCCGCCGCGAGCGCTGCGCGTCGAAGAGGTGACGCATTTCGACGCCCAGTTCCGGGCCCAGCCGTTGCGGGTCGTGGCCTTCGCCCAGCCGGTGTTCGGAGCCCCGGCCCTGAACCCGGTCCTGATCGAGGTCGGGCAGACCTTGAATGGGCCGCGCCAGCTGGCCTTTGCGATCTGGAGCCGTTCGGTCACCAAGCACTTGCTTCTCGCGCTGCTGCTGATCGGACTGTTACTCCTTGGCCTTCGCCGCGGCCTGGCCCCGCTGCTGGCCCTGAGTCAACAGGTGCGTGGGCGCACGCCCGGATCGCTCGAACCGCTGGCCGGCGCGGGCGTGACTGCCGAGCTGCAACCGCTGGTGCAGTCGATCAACGACTATGTGCGCCGGCTGGACGAGCACATGTCGGCGCACAGCCGGTTTATCGCCAACGCCTCGCATCAACTGAGAACCCCGTTGACAGTCCTCAACACCCAGGTTGCGTTCGGGCTGCGCGAACCGGACGCGGCGGACAAGGACGACGCATTGCGCGCCATCCAGCAGGGCGTGCGCCACGGTGTGCGCGTCGTCAATCAGCTGCTCGCCTTTTCGGTGGCGGAAGCACACCGCCGCAATTCCCAGGCGCCGGTCACCAACCTGGCCGATATGGTTCGCGAGGTGCTCGAAGCTCACGCGGTGTTTGCGCAGAGCCGGGGCATCGACCTCGGGTGCGAGATGCCGCCGGTCGCCGCGGTTGCCGCTGAGGCGGGAATGCTGACCCAGCTGGTCTCGAACCTGGTCGATAACGCGTTGCGATATGCGCCGGCGGGCGGCACGGTGACGGTGACCGTTGCCGCCAGGCGCGATGGCACGACGCTGGTGGTCGAAGACAACGGACCGGGCATCCCGGTCGAGGAGCGCGAGCGCGTCTTCGAGCGGTTCTACCGGATCCACGATGAAGTTTCGGACGGTTGCGGGCTCGGCCTGGCGATCGTGCGCGAGATCGCCAACGCCGTGCACGCGCGGGTTTCGCTGTCCGATCCGGCGGCCGGTCGCGGACTGGTGGTCAAGGTCGAATTTGGCACTCCGGCCGAAGCGGCGGTTGCCGCGATCCGGCCACCGGATGACGCCGAGCCGACGAGCGCCGCCGGCAATGCGCCGGTCTCACCGCCGGCTGGAAGTCACGAACTCCGTCGTGTAGGTTCTTGACAGGTCGATCGGCTTTCCCCGCACGGCCCGATCAACGGAAGACAGGACTTTCAACACGGTCGCGGGGCCCGACGCGGGCATGCGGCCGTCCGGCGTGAAGATGGCCTTGTTGCGCGCCAAGGCCCGCACATACAGCTCGCGATCGCCGGCAAAGTAGTCGGCTGGCATCCGCGCTGCGATCTCCTCCGCGCTATGGGTCTGGATATAGGTCAGGGTCTTGAGGAACGCATTGACGAGCCGCTGGACCTGGTCGTGGTGGGACTCGACCCAGGCCGATTGCATGTAGAGGCACGCCGCCGGATACAGACCGCCCAGTGCCTTCTGGGTCTCCTCCGGGGACCGCAGGTCCACGATCATCCTCGCATCGCCGTTCTTCAGCAGGCGCGAGATCGTGGGGTCGGTCGTCATTCCGCCGTCGATCCGGCCCTGCTTCAACGCGGCGATGAATGTGGCGCCGGCCCCAACCGGCACCGCGACGATCTCGGTGGTCTTCACGCCGCTCGCCGCCGCCAGATAAAAGGTGAGGAATTCCGTCGACGAACCCAGGCCCGCGACTCCCAGCGTGCGCCCCTTAAGATCGGCCGGTGAACGTATCTGCCCGGCCAGTCTGCTCGAGACCAGTAACGCCTCGCCGGGTGTGTGGGCCAGCTGCACCACGGATTCGACCGCCTTGCCCTTGGCTTGCAGGTCGATCGTGTGGTCGTAGAAGCCGACCACGCCCTGCACGGCACCGGCCAGCAGCTGATCTTCGGCGTTGACGCCCGACGGCTCACTCTGCAGCTCGACCTCCAGGCCCTGCTCCCTGAAATACCCCAGCTGGTCGGCCAGCCGCACCGGCAGGTAGATCTGCTTCTCGATCCCACCCACCAGCAACACGATGGGTTCACCGGCCGCCGGCGTCGCGCCCGCCCGCATGATTGCGAGCGCCGCGACCGCTGCCCGCGCGAGCCAGCGGAACCTGCAACCATCTGCCGACTTGTCGACTCGGCCCTTTCGAATTGACCCGTTCGTTTCGATCTGTTCGGCTCGTGCGCGGTTACGAGTGCGCCATTGACGTGGGATTATTGCGCGTCCGGGCGGGGCGTCTTTTGCGGTGCAACAAAAGTCCATCGGCGTGCGCAATAGTGCCCGCAGCTCGCGAATGAAAGCGAATTGAAAGCCGGGCTTGCTTAGTGTGCCGCCATCGTGCGCGCGCACGAATGAGAGGCTCCCGATGCAAGTGACCGGCATGCTGTACGGCGCCCGGATGCTCCGGCTGGTCGGTTTCCCTACGACCGAGGTACTCGAGCCCGACGCCAGCGAGGAAGACATCCGGGCTCTGATCGAGCGCAGCGGCACGGTTTTCATCAAACCGGTGTTCAAGGGCGGCGTCGGCAAAAAAGGCAAGGCGGGGCTCGTCGGCCGCGCCACGGATCTCAAGACGGCGCTCAAAGAGAAGGAACGCCTGTACTTCGTCGAACACCGGGTCGGCAATACGGTCGCCAAGGCCAACGGCGTGACGTTCGAAGCCGGTGTTCCGGCCGAACACGAGGTCTATTTCTCCATAACCGACTCGACCCGATTCCGCGCTCCGACCATGACCCTCACGCATCACGGTGGCGTCGATATCGAGGAGCTGGACCGAAGCATGGTCGCCGGCGTGCCGTTTGACCCGCTGACGGGGCTGAAGGCGTTCGTCGTCGCCAATGCATTGTCGGCACTGGCTGCGCCCAAGCAGATCATCTCGCCGCTGGTGCAGCACCTTCCCAAGTTGTGGGAGCTGTACCACGACTTCGGCATGACCACCCTGGAGCTCAACCCGATCCGGCTGCGCGAGGACAACAAGGGCCGTCTGCTGCCCGTCGCATGCGATTTCAAGTGCGGCTTCGACCGCGACGATGTGCGCTGGCAGCGACTGAGCCTGCCGCCGCACCTGTTCGCGGTCGACTATTCCGATTTCGAGCAGGAAATCAACCAGCTGCGCACTTACCAGGGGCAGAGCGATGTGTACGTGATCAATCCGCGCGGCACGATCCTGGCCCCGACGTTCGGGGGCGGGGCCAACTCGATGGTCACCGAGATGCTCGGAGACGACGCGATCATCTCCTCTGACTTTGGCGGCAATCCGCCGTACGAGAAGATGAAGCAGGTCGCGGGCATCTGCTTCAAGCACTGGCTGAAGCAGACCAACGTGCTGTTCATCATCGGCGGCAAATCGAACAACACCGACATCTTCGAGACCTTCCGGGCCATCGCCGACGCGCTGCGCGAGCAGTTCAGCCGGAACGGGCCGACGCCCCTGTATGTCGTGATCGGGCGCGGTGGTCCCAACCTGGTGCGCGGCATGGCCGCGATGCGCGACACGATGGAAGCGCTGGGTCTGCCGTACCGGATCTTCGGCTTCGATTCCGACATGAGCGAAGTGGTCGGCTACGCGCGACGCGTCGACACGTGGATGAAAGCCGGAGGTCGGGAACAGGTCGCCGCCAGGCTCGGCATTGTGTCCGGGCGCGACGCCTGATCGCTGAACGGCGACCTGGAGGGAGACACGGATGTACAAGCGGGGTGCGGGAGACTTCAAGTATTTCGTTGGCGTGAGCTCGCTCGCTCAGGTAGCCACACGCGACGACCGCGTATGCGTATTGAACATCCTGGGCGGCGAATCGAGCGACGTGACGCCGGTCGGACACGCCTATTCGGGCGGCAACGTCGTCTTCGGGACCTCTCCGGGCCGGCGCGGCCAGGTGCTCGAGACGCCGATCGGCGCCGTACCGGTCTACAACACCGTGCTCGAGGGCCTGAACGACGGGCACCGCTTCAATTGCGGCGTGGTTTACCTGCCCCCGACGGCCGCACGCGATGGCGTGGCCGAACTGATCCGCGTCAATTCCGAGTTGACCAAGATCTTCATCGTGACCGAAAAGCTCTCGGTGCACGACTCGCGCGAGATTCGCGCGATGGGGCAGGCCAACGGCGTGGACATCTTCGGGGCCAACAGCCTCGGCGTGGCAGACGCCTGGAACCGCGTGCGCATCGGCGGCGCCCTCGGCGGCGACCATCCGGAAGAAGCGCTGCGACGCGGGTCGATCGCGATCTTCTCGAATTCCGGTAATTTCACGTCGACCATCGCAACCTACCTGCGGATGGCGGGCTGGGGAACGACCACGCTGATCTCGAGCGGCAAGGACGTTTACATTCAATTCGCCGCCCCCGAGTTCGCCTTCGCGCTCGCGAACGACGCCCGCAGCCGGGCCGCCGTGCTGTATGTGGAACCGGGCGGTTACTACGAGCAGGACGCCGAATTCACCAAACCGGTCGTGGCCTGCGTGGTCGGACGCTGGAAGTCCAAGCTCACGCGAGCGGTGGGGCACGCGGGGGCCATGTCGGGCGGCGCGGACGACGCCTTGGCCAAGGAGCGGTGGTTCCTCGAAAAATTCGGCGTCGACGGGATTTTCTCGCCCGACCGCCCGGTGGTATCGGCCAAGGGGGCGGTCGTGACCAACATCGCGCACATACCGGCGGCACTGAGTGCGGTAATGCGCGAGAATGCCGCCCGCCCCGATTTCGAGGCGGAGGGCAATCTTGCCCTGAAGCCATGGTTCGGCTCCAGAGCCGGGCTCGCGCTTCCGCCCGAGCTGGATTTGCCGGTGGTCGTCGCGGCAGCTCCTTACGACCAGCAGATTGCGGCGCTGAACCGGCAGATCGGGGCCGCCTTGCCGCGGCAGCCGATGAAGGATGCCTCGGGCGCGTCCCAGATGGACGCGCGAACCCAGGTTACCCGCTTGCATGGAACGTCGATGCTCGAGGCAGCGCAGTATCCGCTCGAGGCGAACGTCAGCCTGGCGCTGCTGCACGAAGCGGGCGGAGAGAACGACCAGCGCCTGATCAATGTAGCGATCGGCGCCAGCCTGAACCTGCATGGGCAGCCGGCGCTGGCGGCCGCGGAGGCGGCCCGCCAGGCCGGTAATGCGCCCAACAGCGTGCTGGCGGCCGCCGCCAGCGTGGTCGGCCCGCGCTACCAGGAGTCGGCACGCAAGGCGCTGCGCGCGCTGATCGACCGCTTCGCCGCCGCCGGACTGCGCGACGCGCGCGACGAGGGCTTCGACTTCGGATCGGTGAAAATCGATGCTCCTGTACTGCTGACCGGCAAGACGCCCGACCCGCGCGCCGAGGCGATGATCGCCGGGCTGCAGGCGCGAGGCGCGAAATCCGCGTTCGTGCGCTACCTGTGCACGCTGCCCGGCCATCCGACGGCCGATGCGGTGCTGGCGGCCGTTGCCGCCACGCTGGCCTGGGGCCCCCTGATGCGCAGGCGCGTGTCGCGCCTGACCGCCGAAAGCCTGCCATGGTGGTTCCGGCTGTTCGGCTCGCTGATCGGCGCCTCGGTGCCGGCCGAGCAGCACACCGCCGACAGCTTCTGCGGCATCGAGATGTCGGACGTCCTCGGGCACCGCGCGCTCAGCGAAGTCGCC
>Ga0137395_10001343_pt1 | contig 11380 bp, 9 predicted proteins | sample czobulk216metaG_FD_108283 | JGI IMG/M metagenome (GOLD analysis project Ga0137395, IMG submission 108283) | Vadose zone soil microbial communities from Angelo Coast Range Reserve, California, USA - czobulk2.16 metaG | ecosystem: Environmental > Terrestrial > Soil > Vadose zone | place: USA...
TCGTGCCTCCGCTGTGCGTTGTCGGGATTTCGCTTCAGAAAGGTCAACTGGATACAGCCGCGGGCGCCTCTCTCCTCTTTATGACCAACTTTCTCGCGATTCTTCTCGCGGGCGGCGTGGTCTTGATAGTTCTCGGCCTGGGAAGGTCGGCGGTCTTGCGGGAACAAGTGCGGATCCGCCGCCGCGGCTTAGTACTTTTCGTTGCGTGCATTCTGCTCGTGACCATTCCACTCTCGCAGACGGCATATCAAAGCATCATGAATGCCGAGGCAAACAATAACGCTACGACGACAGTACAGCAGTGGCTGCAAGGCACGTCCTATCAAGTTGACATGGTGAACGTCAACGATCGAGTCGTGAAAGTAACCGTAGAAGGTACCGGTGAAATGAAACCCTTGCACCAGTTGGCAAACCAACTTGCTGTAGCGCTTGGTCGACCGGTTCTCGTGAACTTGCTAACGCTTCCAACCCAGATCGGCAAGTCAAGCAGTCCATAAACATCTGAACACAGTCGCCATCACAATTCGACCAACTGTATGGTATACTCGAAAAAGCGCTCACACTGAGCCGCGCAGACCACGACAGACGGCATTTTGCAATGAAGAAGAGGAGAGAAACCCGCATGCCGCTCGACCCACAAGTGCAAGCCCTTCTTGACCAGATGGCAGCCCTCAACGCATCCCCTATCCACACACTGACGCCTGAACTGGTGCGTATGGGAATAAAAATGCAGCTGGCGAATGCCACTGAAGAACCGGAATCGGTGGCCCAGGTTGTAAACCGGACAATTCCAGGGCCGGCAGGCGAAATTCCCATCAGAATCTATACCCCGGCTGGCAGTGGACCTTTCCCGGCGCTGGTCTTCTTTCACGGTGGAGGCTGGGTGATATGCGATCTGGACACGCATGATAGCTTGTGCCGCAGCCTGTGCAATGGAGCCGACTGCATTGTGGTATCGGTGGACTACCGTCTCGCGCCCGAACACAAATTCCCGGCTGCGCCCGAAGATTGCTACGCCGCGACGCAGTGGGTGGCCGGACATGCGGCTGAGATCAACGCCAAACCTGGCAAGATTGCCATAGGCGGTGATAGTGCTGGCGGTAACCTTACGGCGGTGGTAGCACAGATGGTGCGTGACCAGGGTGGCCCCCGGCTGGCTCTCCAATTGCTGATCTACCCGGCGACGGATTTTACCTTCGATGGTCCATCCATCCACGAAAATGGTCAGGACTATTTCCTGACCATCGATGATATGAACTGGTTCACGAGCTACTATTTGAACAGCGATGCCGACAAAAAGAACCCGCTGGCGTCGCCGATGCAGTCTGACAACCTGCGCGGGCTACCTACTGCCCTGGTTATTACAGGCGAGTATGACCCGCTGCGCGACGAGGGCGAAGCCTACGGCAAGCGGCTCAAAGAGGCGGGTGTGCCCGTCACTATCTCCCGCTATAACGGCGTGATTCACGGGTTCCTCAGCCTGGAGCCACTTACTGATAAAGGCAAGCAGGCGAGAGAGGAATGCGCTCAGGCGCTGCGCGTAGCCTTTGCTACGCAATAGCATCCGACCAGATGAAAGATACCTTGAGACAGACGTCATAAGCAGTCTGCCTGGATGACGGATCAGCCACTCCCACAGGAACTCGTGGCATTGTGAGAGAAAGAGAGGAAAGAGATCGAACTGGAATAATCCTCCAATCTTTCCATCCACTCTCTGCATTTCCTGCCTCCTCTTTCAGTTCAAGCAAGCAGACTCACTTATTTTGGGGATGAGCCGTTTTAATCATCGCTTAACATTTACATTGTACAATAAGTATTGTACAATAAGTATGGCCACTAATGGAGGCATAATGCAAAGTTCCCGAAAGTGCATCAGTCCCCATCCGAAACCCTGAAGCCTGTCGATTCATGTAGCTCGACGGTCGAGTAGTGGGCCCATTCAAAGGAGGAGAGAGATGGCGGCAGCCTCAACGCTCTATGACCTACCCATCATCGATGCGCATACGCATACCTCTGGCCCGGACGCCGACGGCACACCCGATCAGGCTGTTCGCTGCATGGATCAGTGCGGCGTCGAGATGGCCTTCGTGTTTGCGCCGTTGCTCCACGTCCACGGCCTGCAACTGTGCGATGAACACTACGACGACATTCGGAGACACAACGACTACATCTCAGATTTTTGCGCCCATGCTCCCGAGCGCTTGCTTGCATTCGCGGTCTTGAATCCCAACCCTGGCATCGCGAAGGGGGATCCAGAGCGCGCGGTGCAACTCATGATCGATGAGGCACGTCGCTGCTACGCAGAGCTCGGAATACGGGGCGTCAAGTTAGTGCCAGATCGCTGGCAGGTGAACGATCCGCACATCCAGCCTTTCCTGAGCGAGTTGGCTACCCTGGGCATGTACGTGGCCTTCCACTGTGGCATCTTCTTGGATGAACGGTCGAGCGAGTATTGCCGGCCTGCTTCCTACGAAGGGGTGCACCTGATCCCTGGCTTCCACGGCCATCTGGCACATCTTGGCTGGCCTTGGGTGGACGAATGTATCGCCACACTCGCCATGGAAACCTTCCACGCGAAGGTCGTGCGCAAAGACCACTGGCAACTCAAGGCGGACCTGTCGTTTGGCAGTCCTGCGGATTGGCAGGTGGATTCCGTTCGGAAGGCACTCAACATGCTTCCGTACGACATGCTGATGTATGCGTCCGATCTTTTCTGGCCGTGTGACCGCCAGCGCTACATGGAGGAGTTCGTCTACCCGCAGCTCGCCACCTTTGAGGCCGCAGCCACGCTCGCTCGGGGCGTAGCCGGCCCCGGTAGTCACGAGCGGGTCTTGCTGCGGCGTGCCGTTTTCCACGACAACGCTCTCCAGCACTGGCAGATCGCGACGAAGGGGCGTGCGCAGCAGCTTCACCGCATGAAGATTGCGCAGGGATCCTTCCATAGCAAGCCGAGGCGCACGGAGGATGCTCAAAGAATGCGTTCTCCCGGCATCAACCAGCCCCAGCAGACCATGACCTGATGGCATGTACGCCGTGGGCCTGTCAGACAGCTGGGAACTCAAGGTACAAGGCCCTGTACAAACATTGACACTGGTGCCCATTTCATTGCTCACGCTCACTGGTTGAGAATGCCTTTCTCGAAACAAGCAGAAACAGCGTACAAAACAAGAGCCAAACGAATTGGGCAACAGTGTCGACGTGTGTATCGGGCCACCTATGCGGCACAAGGCCTCCAAGGAGGCCTTGTGCCGTCACCTGACAGGGGAAATCGATGAAGAGCAGCAGCAAACAATCTACGACGATCCGGCGTGGCAGACCAGAAGATGTCGAGGCTATCCTGAATTTACTGACCGAGTATGACCTGCCCAGGAGCTACTTTGAGCCGTTCTACCTGAACGACTCGAGGTATCGCCCGAAACACTCCTGGGTCGTCGAGCAACAGGGGCGGCTGCTTTCTCATCTGCGCGTCTATGATCGCTGGATTCGCGTTGACCGGGCAAAGCTGCGTATTGCGGGTATCGGCAACGTCGTCACCACGCATGATGCGCGGGGGCAGAGCTATACCGGGCAGATGATTCATGCCATCCTGCCCGTACTGCACCAGGAGGGCTATGCCTATTCGCTGCTCTGGACGCATTTGCCCCACCTGTATGGCCGCTATGGATGGGTAGCGATTGAGCAAGAGCAGGTTCGAGCCATGACCCATGCTCCAACAGGGACTCCAGCCACCTTCCATACGGTAGCGATTACGCCTTTCGCTCCACAGGATTTGGCAGATGTCATGCTCCTGTATGAGACCGCCAATGCCGAACGCACGGGAACGACCATTCGCTCCACTGCATACTGGCGAGAGCAACCGGCATGGCTCCATGAAGACTTGCAACTCTTCCTGCTTGCACGCGATACCATCACCCATGCTTTGCTCGGCTATGTGCGGGGTCAGGCAGCGCAACATGCCGTCGAAGTCCTTGAATTGGCACTGGCAGAAAGCCGTTTCGACATCGGGCATCTGCTCCTGGCACAGCTCTCAGCGCAACAGCATAGGCCGCTTCAGGGCCACTTCCCACCTTCGCAGCGACCAATATTTCGCCCAGGTGAGTTTGCAATACACCCTGCTACCCCCTGTATGGGACGAGTCATCAATCTTGCAGCCTTGATCCAGGCGCTGGAACCGCAGTGGAATGAGCGCACACATGCAGCGAGAACACCTGCCTGGTCCCTCATTCTTGCGACAGGCTCAGGACAAAAGGTGCTAGATATCCGCAACGCGCAGATACAAGCGAGTACACCGCATGGAGCGGTGGCAGCGTCGCTGCTCAGTGAACGCGAGCTTGCACATCTGCTGCTGCGAGGATTTGATGTGAGTGCGACAAAGCTGCTCGGTGATCGTCCTGATGAGTCAGTATTGCGCACCCTCTTTCCCGAACAAGACTTTGTGATCTGGCTAGCAGATGTTTTTTAAGGAGGAGATGTCATGCCACTTTCGGTTATGCAGGTCGTCGGGAACTCGGTGATTGGCGGCGCTGAACACTTCGAGGAGCTCCATAAAACACAGCGGCGCCACCGTGCTGAACTCAAGCTGGGCACTGGACCACGTATCGGCACCGTTTCTCAAAGGAAGAGCGGGCAAAAGACGGATGAGTAAGACCTCACTGCGGCTGTTGCTTGTTGCCGATTCTCTTCATATAGGCGGGGCTGAACAGCATGTCGTCAGCCTTGCTTCAGCGCTTGTACAACGAGGGTACCATGTCACTATTGCCTGTTCAGAGAAAGGATTTCTTGCTCCCCTTGCCGAGCGAGCCGGAGTAGTCGTTCGCCCGCTGCTTGATCGCCTCGTCAAGCGGCGCCTGAGCCCGCAATTTGCACAGGAACTGGCAAAACATCTGCGCCAGGAGTCCTACGACCTGGTGCATGCTCATATGTATGCCAGTGATGCGGCTTGCGCTTGTGCGCTCTCTGGCACAACGCCTCCCCTGGTGCTGACTGAGCACAGCGAAGCAAGCTGGCGCTCTGCTGACGAGCAACGGTGCAGCCAATGGTTTTATGCGAAAGCCAGGCACATCATTGCGGTCTCCAAACAGATCAGGAAGCGGCTTATTGAGCACGATGGCGTCCCTTCTCACCGCATTTCAGTGATTATGAATACCCTCTTGCCAGGCCTTGAGGCTTCGGGAGGTGTTCAGCAGGCATGTCCGGCCATGCTCGCAGGAAAGCCGCTTGTCGGAGTCGTTGCCCGCTTGCAGCCCGAAAAAGGGATAGGCTATTTCATAGAGGCAGCGGCTCACGTGCTCAGGGTTATTCCGCATGCCCACTTTCTGATTATCGGTGATGGCCAGGAGCGCCATACATTGCAGGAACAGGCCATTGCGCTGGGCGTGCAGGAACAGGTGCATTTTCTTGGGTTTCGCCTGGATGTGCGTGCATTGATGCAAGGACTGGATGTGGTAGTAGTGCCTTCGCTGAGCGAAGGCACCCCCCTGGTCACGCTTGAAGCGATGGCGGCAGGGATTCCCATTGTTGCCAGCGCTGTTGGCGGCATTCCTGAGCAGGTTCGCCACCTGCAGGAGGGATTGCTTGTACCGCCAGCAGATGCGCAGGCGCTGGGAAAGGCCCTGATCTGCTTGCTGCACAACCCGGCACGGTTGCGCAAGCTGGGGGAGGCTGGTCGCCTTCGCGTTGCCGCGCACTTTCAATTCGGTACCATGATCGAGCAGACCGAGGCCGTCTATCGAACAGTACTTTCCGTCAGTCCTCACATCTGGGAAGCAGGTCAAGCTTCTTTAAGCCAAATGCTTCCACGTTGAACTTGCGGAATCACCATCTGAGAGCTCGCATGCCATCTGGTCCCGAGTCTCAGAAGGTAATGCTCATTCCGCAACTATTCGCTGGAAGCATTTAACTGTGCTAGCAGGCTCTGCAACTCTCCCCGAATAGTTACAATAGCTTTTAAAATTCCTTAAAATGATCCCAGGCACGATCATCCTCCTCAGCGACCTTTCGCAATATGCAAAACCGCTCTGTTTGATCGATCACAGAGAGGTTCTCTAAGTTTCTCACAATGAAAGCAAATGCTTTCGAAACCGATAATTTATCTATATCGTCTAAACAAATTTGGCCACCCACTGAAACAAGAAACTGAGAATAGAAGACATCAACCATAACATAATCGAAGAGATGACTCCCATCGATAAACACTAGTTCAAATTTTTGATCATGCCGTACAAGGTCAGGAAGGATTAGGTGAGATGGTTGCTCGTAAAACTCAATCAAATCGTCAAGTCCAGCTCGTTTCAGGTTCAGCATTCCTATAGATTTGTAATTAGTTGATTGCAGAGGGTCAATGACAACGTGTTTTCCCCCGCCGTTGTCCCGAAGTGCCTGACAAATAGCCAGAGTGGATACGCCAAAGGCCATACCAACTTCCAATGTTAGCTTCAGGTTATTTTCTCTTACAATGCGATACAACGCTTCTCCTAATGATCGGTTCACTCCCGTTGGAAAAGCTTGATGCTCTTCCCCATCTGCAGTCTTTACAATTCCAGTGCTATATATCTGCTCCAGTAAAAAGTTCATTGCTATCTCCTTAGAACGGCTATCACTAGTTTAAGTTTAAGTTGGTCCACTTTGTCAAGGACCATTATACCATCGTCGTCCCTCCAAAACAGGGTCTGTGAATTATTGCAACACCATATTGATTAGTTCCACTACACATTTTTGCTCAGATCCAATTCCAGGCTCTCGATGACGGACAATGTGTTCTGCTTCCAGCAATCGAGCATCAAGGCATAGCGTGCGGCTTCCTTCTCCCGATTGAGCCGCGTATCACACATCAAATTATGCACCGTCATGTGCGTGCGATTCAACCCGGCCAGTTGTTCCGGCAAGCGAACACGGTGCTTCCGGCACCTGAGATGGTGATATACGGCATGGTCAATGCACCTCTTTGGGCGCGGGCCCTGTCGAATTGCGGACAACAAGCTGTGTCGGAACAATGAGCGGAGATGCTTCTTCTGCGCCTTCTACCATTGCAACGAGCCGTTGCACGGCCCCTCGCCCTATAGCAACGCGGTCCTGGCGTATAGTCGTGAGCGGTGGAGTGGTATACTGACAGAATTCAATATCATCGAAACCGATCAGGGAAACATCGTCTGGAACGCGCAGCCCTTCCTCCGAGAGCGCACGAAGAATACCAATCGCCATGAAATCGCTTCCGGCAACGATAGCGGTAAAGTCGCGGCGCTCGGCTAAGAGAGCCCTGGCCGCCTCGTAGGCCTCATCAACATTCCAGCCCGATTGACGCACCAGGCCGGGGTCTGGTGCGATCCCCGCCTGAGCCAGGGCCTGTTGGCATCCGAGCAGACGTTCGAGACCGGCGAGATCGATTGTAGACCCGGTCAGAAACGCAATGCGCTTATGGCCGAGAGCAAGTAAGTGCTCAGTAGCCTGGCGAGCGCCATCAATGTTATCCGATTTGACATAGCTAGCATGGCTTCCCTGACCCATCCTATCGATGAACACCGTGGGAATGGAAGAATGAATCAAGGTCCGAATGCGTGCTTCAGATGCATGGAGCATGACGCACCCCGCGACACGACGCGTCTGCAAACTACGCACGTAGTTCTGTGGAGACTTGCCATGCGGGCGGGAAGGTAATAGCAAGTCGTAGCCCAACGAAATCGCCTCACGCTCAATGTTTTCCATGACACCCAGGTAGAAGTAGAGCGCTGTCCGTCCCAGGTGCGTAAAGGGCAGCTCGTCGTCTTCAGGAAAGAGGTTAACAGCAATCACACGAGCACGCTGTCGAACCAGGCTCTGGGCAACCACATCTGGTTCGTATCCAAGTGCGGCTATTGCGGCATGAACACGCTCCCGCGCTTCAGAGCTCACACGCGCTGATCCATTGAGCGCCCGTGAGACCGTTGCACGAGAGACCCCCGCGAGCTGTGCGACTTCTTCGCTCGTAGCCATACAGTACCTCCTAACCTACGTGTGTTGACGTGTCCATTTCTCTTACTCAAGTATCATGCCTTTCGAGGGAGTTTGTCAAGTGTTCACGTGTTCACACTTTTTTTACACTTTGCGCGGCGAGTAACTTCATATAGAAAATAAAACCATATCTAATAATCGGATTTTAGACTATAATTCGTGTATAAACAGTAATTCATGCGCCTATCCTTCCATTAACGTTGTTCGAAGCTCGCGTGAATGCATGGAATATCCAAATTTAGCCTTGACAAGGAACAGAAAAAATGCTACACTTCCCCCAAGAAATGTACACGTGTTCATAAGAAAACTCACACCGTCAAATGAAGCTATTTCTTGAATATCGGGCAAGTAATCACTGAGGGTATTGACGGAGAGGAAAAGGCGGAAGAAAAGGAGGAACTGGATCATGCAGCCTATCTGTTGGCGACCGCCAATAGAGCTCTCAGCAAGAGAACAAACAATTATTGAACGTATTCGACGAGCTAAATTGTTTGTCTTTCTCCGGCTGCATCGTCACGAAGTGTTCGACAAGGCCTTTCAGCAAGAGCTAGCCTGCCTCTACCAATTGAGTCAGCGAGGCCAGCCGCCCGTTCCTCCAGCACTCTTAGGCCTGGCAACAATCGTGCAGGCCTACACAGGAGTATCTGATGATGAGGTGATCGAAGCCAGTACAATGGATCTCCGCTGGCAGCTGGTGTTAGACTGTGTCGATACTGAAAAATCTCCTTTCAGTAAAGGGACGCTGATTGCCTTCCGCAAACGACTCATCGAGTCGAGTATGGTTCAATCTCTGGTCGAACAAACCATTAAGGTGGCAAAGGAGACGGGAGCCTTCGGAAGTTGCTCCTTACGCGCTTCTCTGGACGGTAGTCAGCTGTGGAGAGCCCAATCAAGCAGCGAATCTTATAAAATGCTAACCCTGTCATTTGTTGAATGATATCAGAGCAGACCTCCGTATAGCAGAGAAAAGTACCGGTGGTCTCCATGAGTCGATCTATGGTTCGGAAGAAGAGTTTCTCTACGGTTATCTTATTACTTGACCGATGCTCTAGACAAGGAATATACAGGAAGGTAATATCTTATCTAAAGACCTATCCTTTCAGATCGGTTTTGTACAATGTGATGATTGTACACGTGTTCTTGAGCTTTTAACAATAGATCAGGAGGTGAAAATTCGAGGATTTCAGGCTAAATGCTCTCGTTAATATTTGTTCCAACTACACTTACTCAGTAACCAGGCAGTTATCCATTCGCAAAACTTAGGTTCACACCCTCCTGCGTACCTAAGATTGTATCGTAGGAATTTTTCATAATGCGTGTCCACTTTCATTGAAGGGGTCAAGCATATGTATGAACTCGAACAAAATGTCTTCGATGGCCCACGCGCTGTGATGGAAACGCTTCGAGTCAGCCAGTACGATTTCGTCCTCTTCAATATGGATACTCAACGTAGCATCTCTTTTTTATCTCGGTTACTGGCGCATCGCATTTGCGAACACTTAGCAGCGCCATCTTGTCTATCAATCGTAAAGGAGAGGTTTTATGATGATCATCAACCGTCGAGAGTTTTTGAAGCGAGCGACTGCTCTTGGATTGAGCGCATCGAGCGCAGCGGCGCTCCTTGAAGCCTGTGGTGGCGGAACATCGACATCATCCAATGGGGTAACAACTGTTAATCTGTATCACACGATCCCAGCGGCAACAGAAACGTTCTGGAAGCAGACATTGCTCCCATCTTTCGAAAAGCAGTACCCGAAAATGAACCTGGTCACCTATCAACTCGGCGTAGAAGATCCAAAGGTGATACGCACCAAGATCAAAGCAGGGGGCGACACCGCGCCGGACATGGCCTGGCTTGACAGCCAGGAGACCGGAACATACGTAGAGGCAGGCCTGCTGCCTGATGTGAATGGCTGGCTCAATTCGCACCCCACCATCAAGCAAAATATCTTCCCCTCGCTTATCACACTATCGTCGTACAAGGGGAAGGTGTCGACTTTGCCCTGGATGACGAACAACACGGCGATGCAGATCAACCTCGACGCTTTCAAGGCGGCCGGAGTTCCCGTTCCGTCACAGGACCCGACGAAGACCTGGACGTGGGATCAGTTCGCCGAGGCGTGCAAGTTGATTTCGCAGAAAGCGGGCATGAAAGGGTTCTTGATGAACAATGGCGGCAATGGTTGGGATGCCTGGCTCTTCTCTGCGTGGTTGGGGACCAACAGCGGCACATTCATGTCCGCCAGCGGCGATCCGGTCTTCAATAACGCAGCCGGAGCCGAGACGATGACCTTCCTGCAAAACCTGGTCAAGGACGGCTCCATCGCGTACTCTGCCCCGGGTATGGGCTACGACCCGAGCGGATGGTACAGCGGCAAAGCCGCGATCATGGCCAACGGCCCCTGGAACTTCCCCGATCTCGCCAAATTCAAAACGTTCAAATTCACGGTTGTTCCCTACCCGGTTAACAAGCAGCCGGCCACGAACTACGGCGGCGATCAGTTGTTCATCTTCAACAACAGCCAGGACAAAGTGAATTACTCTTTTGACTACGCGCAGTACATGCTCGCCGACGACTTCCAGGTGCAGTTTAATATTGAGTCGGGAAATCTCCCAGTGACGCAGAGCGCAACGAACAATGCGGCGTACCAGGCCCATCTCAAGCAGTATCCTTTCCTGTACGGCTGGGTCAATGGCGTCCCCTACGGTGTCTCGCGCTCGAGCCTGCCGCAAGGGGTCGATGCTGGGTTGGCTTTCGGGTCGAAGGCGTGGGATCCGATCATCCTACAGGGGGCTAACGTGCAACAGAGCCTGGCGAATGCGGCGGCGGCGGTCACTGCGCTCAAGCCTTAGGGAGATGCATCGTAGTTGTTGGACTGTTGGGCGCGCGAGAACAGGCCGCGAGGCGCTGAGGCTGCCCACAGTCCCGTCCAATGTGCGTACGGATCAAGGTTTCATCAGGAGGTTCCCATGCAGCAGATACAGGTTCAAGAGCAAGTTAAAACCGGGATCGTGAGACCACGACGGCGGAGCTCGAAGGCGATTCTCGGTCAGGTGCAGGCGTTCTCCTTTACAGTGCCCGCCCTTGTGCTGCTTGCCGTCTTCCTACTCTATCCTATCGGCTATGTTATCTTCCTCAGCTTTCAGCGCTGGAATTTACTCGGCACCCCGACGTTTATCGGCCTGCAGAACTACAACACCATTCTCTTCCGGGATTCGGAATTTTTACAGTCTGTCGGCGTCACCATCTTCTTTGTTGTACTGGCCGTCCCGGCACAAGTTGGGCTAGGATTGTTCCTGGCCATCATGCTCGACAGCGAATTCAGAGCACGAACGTTCTTCCGCTCCGTGTTCTTTATCCCACTGGTTATCTCATTTGTTGCGGCTGGGATCA
>Ga0137395_10001344_pt1 | contig 11368 bp, 14 predicted proteins | sample czobulk216metaG_FD_108283 | JGI IMG/M metagenome (GOLD analysis project Ga0137395, IMG submission 108283) | Vadose zone soil microbial communities from Angelo Coast Range Reserve, California, USA - czobulk2.16 metaG | ecosystem: Environmental > Terrestrial > Soil > Vadose zone | place: USA...
AGAACAGAAAAACGAATTAGACCCGGTGCATCGTCGTTGCTGGTTTGTTCGCTTGTCGGTCCATAACTTCTTCAAAGGTCTCCGGTCAGATGGTTCAGTCATTTAAACAATAACGTATTACGACTCCGACGCCGTGGCGTTTTCGAGTTTTGAATTGGCGAATGAAGCTGTGAAGAGATTGAAGACTCGTGATATTCCGGCGCGACATGAACAGCTTACATGCGAACGCAGACAGTCAACGATTACCACTTCACTGGAAGAGATCGGATTTACGGAATGAGTTTATCGGACCACATGGTCCGGTGACGGAGCGTCGGTTTCAAGTCATTGTCCGGCGCTTCGGGTGGAATTTCAAGAAATAAAAGAATGGAAGTCTCATCTTCGTGTGCTTGGTGGTTAATGGGCGTGCAGCGCGAAGAAATTTTGATGAGGTACAGTTATGCAAAGACACCGAGGCCGTCTCACGAAGAAACGGGAGAACTACGGCTTCATTAGATACACGAACAACGCAGGCGTAAGCCGCGACGTGTTCGTACATTTTTCGAACTATCTCCACGGCTTTGTCCCGGAGTTGAACCAGATCGTGGAGTTCGACTTCGGGCCATCGCCAATTGAAGACAAACCACCTGTCGCTATCCGTGTACGCGTCGTCAAGACCGCCGATGAAGTGTTGCGAGAGTTTAACGCACAGATCGACGCGGGTGTCGGTGCGTTGGGCCAAGGCGGTGCTCTGTGAAGCTACGCAAAGTAACCGCTGGCGCAGAGCCGAACATGGCAACAGTCAAAGCCATCGGCATGAAGATTTTCATGATGAATCCAGGCGGCGTCGGCGGAGTTAACCGTCGCAGCCTGTTCAATGTCATCAAGCGACTGCCAGAAATGGAAGCTTCTTACGCCTGGATGGTCCACCACAAAATGGTGAACGAGCATCTTCTGGAGCAAGACAAACCGGGATACAAGACCCCATTCGTGGTAGCACTGACGGATGTGGGTCGCCTATTCCTGGACCGGATGAATGACAAGGCTCCTGGCAGTATGGCGCTTGCGCTTCCTCCGGTTGCTTATGAGGTAGATCGCGACCTGTATGCAAAGATCGCCGTGCTAGCTGAGATCAAGGGGCAGGAGCCGCAGGAATTGCTCACCGCTGTCTTGGCCGAAGCAACGAACAGTCTGAACCCAATTCTTTGGGACGCGGCGAAGAAGAATCGCACGGACCTGTTCTACTGATGTGGACACCGCATTTTCTGATGTATCCAAGTTGCACGCATTGTGATGTGTGCAGTGATGTGTGCATGATGTGTGCAAACTGGATGCATCAGGTGATGTGTGCAAACTGGACGCATCACTGGATACATCACTGCACACATCAGAGAAATTCGCCTTATGCTGAACAGAATGAGCGAGATGTGAGTGATGTGTGCAAAATGTCCGCATCAGAAAATGTGTCACCGAGGAATAGAGATCGAGATTGATTGAATTCAATTTGAAATCCAATTTGCAACTGAATTCAAAAACAATTCGATTTCGACTGTAACTTGTTGAGTGATATGCTCTTATTGTTATACATACAAACACCCCTCTTACATATAAGAAGAGTATTTCTGGTTATTTTTGGTACTTCTTCCCTCTCAAGGCCCTGTTGCTGGTGACAGAATCAGACTTTCGAAGGTCGTTTTGGAGTAGGTGAGCGTAGGAAAAGCGAAATGATTCCTAACGAGTAATAGACAATGGCCGGACCTCGTGATGGTACTAAAGTACTGTCAAAGGTCCGGCGCGATCTTCACCAAACTTACGTCAACGAAGGTCTTCGTAGATGAAAATGTGATGCAGAATTGTCCGTTCTCACGTTGAGACAGGCATAACAACTGCATTTTCATAGAGTTAGCGACACTTTTTTCATCAGAAAATTCGTAAGCCTCTGGAGATCGCCTGGAACTGTTGCGACAACAGCGTAAAACACGCGATAATCGCAATAAGAGCCACCAGGAACGACGAAGTCACGTGATATCAGGCGCCGGGATGGACCAGGTCTCGTAAATCGCCTTGTATTGCGTCCTGGACCGTTGAGAATTCGTGCTAAGGTCGCTTCATTCTTAGCAAGCTTGTAACGCAATGAAAACAAACGATTACTTCGCATGGCGGAGAATATCAGATTCGAACCCAGGAGCGCCGGAGTGGTTCGTGACGGTGCAACGGAGGGACACCGTCCTGCAACAAATGCTTGCAACAGATTGCAATGAATGAACTTAGCACGCAAGAGTCGAAATCGTGAAACCGTAGATCGAAGATCGTCAGGCATCGCGAGTTACCGGAGATCGAGGAGTTCCTTAAGTCATTGAAACAAAACGTGATACCCAGTAGTGCAGAGAGCCGGGAAGCCCCATAGCCACCTTTGCCAGCGAACGGTAACGATGGATGTCATTTGTTTTCATATAATTATGAATTGATTTTCGACACCCCGGCACCCGTACTCCCGGCTTTTTAAAGATGGGATGGGACCCACCGGGGGACCCTGGCGTAGTACCCAAGTACTGTTTGCAGAGGAATAACCAAATGGCGAAATGTGAGCACGACCGCGTTAGGTCCACTTGTAGCGTGTGTTCCCCGGAGCAGGTGTTCCGTCAATACGCTTACAAAACGAAACGGCGGAACCTGTCATTCAGTCTGACCCTGGCCGAGTTTGAAAAACTAGTGGCCGCGCCATGCGCCCTGTGCGGAGAAAGTTATGAGCCTCGCGGGGTAGATCGGAAGGATTCGCGTTGCGGGTATTTGGTCTGGAATTGTAGACCGTGTTGCTGGCGCTGCAACCAACTCCGAAGTTGTGGACGGCACCCCGGACAACCGGAGGACGATCAAGCATTTCTGGCCCACGTTCTAAAGATCGCAAAGCACCAGGAGCGAAAGAAGCGGGATGCACCCGGCGCTGGACAGATCGGGCAAATTCCTGCAAGCATTTCTGAGGAGGTATCGCATGGAACCAATTGACGTAGGAAAGCTAACACCGGAGACCCGCTGGCGGCTGATGCGATTCGCTGAGATATTCGACAAACGGCAGAAAACGCTTCGGGTGATTGCAGAACCCGGTGGTGTTCCTGGTTCTCCTGCCGGGAATGAGATCACGGAACGCGAGGAATCTCCGTTCGATCACGAGTTCCTAGAATGTCGAGAAGATTTGAAAAAGTGTTCGAAGTTGGAAGTTCACGATATTTTGGACCAGGCGGACAGTGGAAAGATTTTGGACCGCCTCCAGAATAAAGCGACTCCAGAAGAATACACGGCGGCTTATCGCGAGATGCAGCACGTTGAGGCATCGATTGTGGAATTGGGCCGCAAGTGTGGCAGGTACATTGAGAATTTGAAGTAGTTCCAATCTAAATCCAGAACCGAGACGCCTGGAGCAATCCGGGCGTTTCTATTTTAACCCGTGCATTTGGGAGAAAGGAATGACAGATCAGAATTGGGCAGACCAGGAACTAGCACGACTAGATTCTGGTGCTACCCAAGAGGCTGAGGTAGTTACCGAACTAAAGTCTGCGAAGAAAGTCTACCGTAACAAGAAATGTGAAGAGTGCGGCGTAGAGTTCACGCCTACCGCAGGCCCACAAAAGTATTGCGAAGCGCATAGAGACGACCAGCGTAAGGAAGCTGCGCTTCAGAGAACGGATAAATGGCGTGCAAAGGAAAAGCAGAAGGAAGAAAAGAAAGCTGCGAAGTACAACTCCGACTACATTCCTTCAAAATCTGAAGCAAAGGAAATTCTTGAGACCCGAATCATCAACCAGCATGTCATTGATACCTGTTACGACCTGGGGCTTCTGGCGGCTGAGCGCCACGGTATTCCGGCGAACGAATTCTTTTGGGCAAACGGGCTTCAGCAATCTCTTGCTTCAATTGCGAAAAAGAAAGAACAGCTATTAGGCATCGAACAACTGTCAGGACTTAAGTACGACGAAGCGGTCGATGGTGAAGTCATCCACCGTGGCGATCTCTTTGCTCTCTACGATTACTCAATTTCATGGCGTGACAAGATCACGTTCATTGAATTCTTGGCGTCCCGTTACATCTGCAAGACAGACGCTTATCAGCTTGGTCTCATCCTGGGCAAGGACTTCCACGAAAAACCACACGGTAACTGGCGTGGATTCTTTCCGAAGTTCAATCCAACTTTGCGCCCTGGTTATGCCCAGGAACAGATGAAGGAATGGTTGGCCGCCCAGGACCCGGTGAAGGACCGATTACTGATGGCGTCCCGTAACGCGTACAAGTCTTCCTGGAACATCGTATGGCTTCTCACCGCTGTTCTGAGTTGCCCGGACATCCGTCTGTTGCTGGTGTCGGAGACGACCAAGCTATCAAAGGGATTCATCCGTGGCTTCCGCAGCTACTTCGAAATTGTAAACAAGCGTGAGCCTACCAGGTTCCAGCAATTGTTCCCGGAACACATGATTCCTCCGGGCGACGGTTCAACACTCAGTTTTGAAAGTCCGATGAGGACATTGAACCTGATTCAGTTCACCGCTGAAGCAACGTCTATGGAATCGACCGTCGCCGGACAGCGTGCCGACATCCTGGTATTTGATGACCCCATCTCAGATCGAAATACGGGAACTGAGGACACCAGGCAGAAAGGTGTGGAAGTCTTTGATGCAACTCAGAAGCTTCGCGAAGTCGGCGGTTACACCATTCTCATCGGCACCCCGTGGCATGTTGAGGATTTGTACGCGACATTGATTCGCCGCACGACTGCGGATGAGCAGACTGATGAATATGAACGCATGCAGATTCGTATTGACCCCGCGTGGACGGTAAAGCCAGAGGTTCGAAACAAGCCGCTCCGCCAATTGGTCGAAGAAGATGTCGAACTGCTTTTTCCAAGCAGACTGACCTGGAAATTCCTCCAGAAGGAATTACGTGCGAATGAGACATTCTTCCGCAGCCAGAATCTATGCGAATTCGTAAGTGAAGATGAACAATTAAAGGTGACGTTCGTTGAAGAGGACTTGCGTGCTCGTGTTCGTCCCCCGACTTTCTTTGAACGAAGTTTTACGGTTCAAACAGTGTTGGCGGTAGACCCAAGTTTTTCACAAGCGAGGTTCGCAGACTTCAGTGCTCTCGCTATCCTGGAGATCATCCAGCATGACAACCGTACAGTTTGCTTCGTGAAAGATGTCCAGCTTGAACGCATGAAGCAGTCCGAGTTGGGCCAGCGAATCGTAGACACGATTGCCCGGCATCAAGTTACCCGCGTGGTGATCGAGAAGACCGGGCCGTGGATGGACTTGCAGAATCACATCCAGCATTCCGCAATGTTGCGCGAGATCATGTTGCCGCACATTTTCTGGAAGGACACGAAGGGTAACAATCTCACCCCAAATATCAAGGTGAAAGCGTCACGTATCAAAGGTTTGGAAGTTCTTCTGGCTGAGAATCGCCTTTATTTCGCTGCCGGGGTTTGGAACGACATCGTTTTCAACCAGTTCGTGAAATTTGACGGAGTCACCCGTTCCAATAACACGAGGAAGGACGATGCCCCGGACGCGATTGCGATGGGTTGTGAAATTTTCATGCCGCGTTTCGAAGTTGCGGCTAACACAGCATTGCAGGAGGAAGCCGCAGAACAAGCGCGAACCCAGGATTTCATTCGTGGAATTTACAACCAGGTGTTTGGCAATCGGCAACAGCCGGAGAATTTTCAATCACGGTATGCAACGTCTCCGCCAGATAGCCCTGGTCCGTTTGAGCGTGCCGGATTCTCAAAATTTGGACTAACAACGAGGAAGGCAGCATGAGTTGGAGATGTGCCACTTGCGACAAACTGTTCGAAACAATCCCGGAAGACGCGGTGCTAATTACCACGGGTGCGTTTAGTAGAGTAACCGTATACAAGATCGATGGAGAAGTTCACAGCTTGCGTCGTCTCATGTCCGCCGAACAGAAACATAAAATCTGGCATAAGAAAGTTCCGCGATTGGATTGTATCCACTGCAATCCACCACCGGGGCCAGAACCGCCGCAATCGCCCATGCCTGTGGAGTTGCCTCCGCAGGAGGAAGTAATCGCGCAAGTCGAGGAAGTAATCGGTCAGGAGATTGAAGACGATCACGAATTGACTTCGATGGAATTGGCCTTCAAACACATTCGGAAGTAAAACCAAAAATTCAATCACAGATCGCTTAAATTTTCAGAAGAGATTCCCGTTGACTTTCACTCCTGGAACCAACGGGATTTGCCGGGGACTTACATCGCCGTCCCCGGTTTCCAATTTTCAATTTCAACCGCCGCATAAAGCGGCAAAGGAAACAAAATGTACAAACCAGTATCATCCGCAGTGAGCAGACAACAAATAATTGACGTGTTCATTACCAGAGCGCCAGCCGTCGCGCACGTATCCGAACTACGTCAACTACGACAAGAATTAGAAAAGATGTCGAATGAGGAATTGCAGACGGCCTATGACGCACTCCAGGCACAGGCTCAGTTGCAGGCAACGGAAGAGAAATTACTTGAAATTCAAATCGAAGCTGACGTTGAACAGGGGCTTCATCAGGACCGCATGTTCAAATCCTACGAATCACAGGACCGCCAGACCTTCGGACAAGCTGCCCGTGCTCTTCGATTTGGAGAGAATGAAGCCAACTTCCAATTGCTTCGATCTGCGATTGGACCCAACTTCACGGAGTACCGAATCCAGGAGGCAATCGATTCCAACGCCGTGGCCCTTAGTCCGCCCACGGAGAGCGAAATTGCATCTTGGAACCGCGAGCAGGCTGCTGCCGACCAGGACTTGGACCAGAAAGGTCGTGTTGAACTGTTGGCGTCCATCGAATCCCGCATAGCTCAAAGCGAGTACAGGCACACGCTTCGCCAGTACATTCAAACCAGCGGTACATACCAGCAGCTTCGAGACCGTGTCGCGCTATGCGAAGAGATTGCAAATAATCACAGTCCCGATCAACGGGTGAACAATCAAGAGTTCTGTTTGCTGTTGCTGGCAAATAAGGACAACGAGACTTATCGCGAGACAGTTACCAACATTCGCGAGGTTCAGAAATTCAAGATGATGTCACCGCTTGAGATCAAAACCTATTTAGCCAAGAAGCGAACGGAACAGCAGCCATCTCACGAGGAGCGAGTCGCCGCTGAGATCATATCGCCAGTTGAACAGCGTCTCCTAGAGGCTGCAAACAATGACCCGCGTCCAGCTTTGCCGGAAAGAACATCCGGCGAGGTAATAGACGCACCGTATTTGAACAAGATTCAAACAACAGATTATTCGACTTATCGTGAGCTACTTCAGCGTCATGGTCGGGTAAGGCTCGAAGCGCGTATTCGTGGAATTAAGTAAAAGGGAGAATCACAATGGCTAGAGAATTTACACAATCAGAAGCACAGCAAATTTACGAAGCGGAAAAGGGCCTGCGGGAAGCTGGTCTCGATGTGGACCACGAACATGCGAAGGACAATGCGAATCTGATTCTGGACTATTTTGGTAAGAATCCGATTCCGGTAACGGTCGCCAGCATTTATGCGTTCGTGGAGAAAAATAAGGACCAATTCATCTGGCGTACTCCGGCGCAGCGTGAGTATGACAAGGTCGCAGCCGCGAACCCTGTGGCGGCACAGCAATTGGTAGCGTGGCTAGACACTCAGGGGAAGTCAGGGCAATTGGCGAATTCCGGGGATGACGCCTACGCAAATCTCACGCTGTTGTTGGCTGAGATTAGCGGTCGTCGGGAGAATGTTTCATCGAAGGGAATTCAGGACGCAATAAACCGAATTCAAAACAGACCCGGTCGTAAGCTGCATTACGTTGAGGCCCCACGACGAACGGAACCGCAGAGTCGGGCGGCACGAGAGGATGATTCAACAAGCGCGAACTGGCTTGGCCGCGACATGGTCAAGGACACTGCTGGCTGGCGTTCTAAGACCCCGGCAGAACAGCGTGCTGATCGAGAAGCCGCCGAGAATGCGAAGCAAACACAAACAGCGACCGCGCTTTCTGCCTCAGACCAACAATGGCGCAGCATGGCCCTGGATGCGTGCAACTACGGAACGCACAGTCAACAGGCCCAAATCCGTCAAGTATTCAACCAATACCAGAACACTAGCTCATGGCGTGAAGTCTATGACCGTGTCAATCAAACACGAAACACGCTGAAGCGCCAAAGAGAGCAGATGCCAGCATGAGAAAGAGTACCTATCTGGTTTCGATCAGCTACGATCAACCAACTAAGACCATGACCGTGGTCTTCACCGATGGCGCAAAGATCGCATACCACGACGTATCTGCCAGGACCTTCAATGCGGTAGCCAATGCAAAATCTCCAGGCGAGAAGTTTTCTGAGCTTGTGAAAGACGATTATCGCTTTACGATTCTGAAGCAGGCCGCTTAAGTCCTTTTGTAAGTCCTTCCATTTTAGAAAGAATTTCAGCGTCATTCATCGGCGCAAGAAAAGAAAAACACCGGGCCGCTAAAGGCACAGTGATCTAGCCGCACAGCGGCAAGGGAGAAGTTATGAGTGAAGTACAGACAGTAGAAGAAAAACTAGCGGCACTCGAACAGAAGATCGATTCATTTGCCGCAGAACATTCGGAGTTTCGTTCAGTTCACGTCTCAAGACGTGGACCTGAAGGCGGACGTGGTGAGATCGGACCCGTTGGACCCGTTGGCGCAACAGGCCCGGCAGGAAAAGACGCCGACATCAGCCAAGTTATTGAAGCTGCGCTGAAAAGAGTGCGCGAAGAATTCGATGCGGAATACAAAATCCTCACGGAAGTTGTTCGTCACGAATTGAAGACCAGCGGCGTGATCGATGAGGACGGAAAAGCAATCCTCATCCCTGGTCCAGCCGGAGCGCCGGGATTGCCAGGAAGAGACGGAATTAGCAATATCCCTGGTCCCGAAGGAAAACAAGGACCCACTGGCCCTCAAGGATTGCCGGGAAAACATGGACGCGACGGTATTGACGGAAAAGACGGACGCGACCGCAAGGATTCTGTTGTTCCAGGTCCCGCAGGCAAAGACTCTGTTGTCCCTGGCCCCGTAGGTCCCGAAGGTCCGGCAGGAATCCCCGGTCCAGGTCTAAGCAGGCAAGATGTGATCGACTTAATCCTCGATATGAAAAAGCGCGGAACCTTGAAATAGTTTTTGCTTGGCGTACCTGCCATCCCAGGCCGACCAAGCAAAAAGGGGCACTCTACGGTGGGGTGCCCCAACAAGTTTATCCGAGATCAACTCGGATGAAAGCGTTCGAAGGTGTCCTAAACATCAGCGAATGCAATTTAGGAGAAGTATGTCAACAAAGATAGCTCAAAAAGGCGACCGTAGTCAGGAAGCCGTAAACGTAAAGGCCCCTGCCAGGGTCCAGCGTGCTCGTAAGGCCGGGCCGCATGGCGGTCAGACCGATTCGGCTGGCAACAATAACGCTCTGCCGAAGAATCATAGCAAGACGAAAGACCTAACTCTAACCGGGGGCGGCGGAAAACCGGGGTTAAACCTTAAGTCGTAAAGTTTCGGGGCACCGAACGCTGCGCCACTGCCCTGACACGATTTCCCATAGGGAACGTGATTCCAAGTGGCGTAGCACTCCACGGGCGGCATTGTATTTCGATGTCGCCTTTTCATTTCTGTACGCGGCATTTGAGTCGCGAGGAGATTTTCATGAGCAACAGCTATTTTGTTTCATCGTCACCAACATTGTCCGGCAACACATTGGTTGGAATCTACGGCCAGGTCAACTCGACTTATGTTTTCTGTGTTGTATACAAGTCTGCGCTTGACCAGGCTTACGCGGCAAATGGGCAGGCGGGTCTGGAATCATATTTGAGTCCTATTTTGCTGGCGACATCTCAGGCTTTGTACCAACAAGCAGGCGATCAGAATTTGACTGTCCACAGTAGCACGCCAATCCCGGCACTGCCGGGCAGTTATCCCAATATGCCTGCTTCTTGGAGCGCGTAAGCGAGAAGGAATCAAGGGAATGAGCGAACTTTCAAGTGGCACTAAAGGGGCAATGGCCGAATTACGTGTGGCAACAAGAAATACAAATCAACCAGATAGTTGGAGAAAGGACCAGTGGGCGCGGATTTCGAATGGATGTACAACAAGCTTCTCAAATTGAAGCCGAGCAGTGTCATCATGCTCAAGAAATACATAACCTTCATGCGAGAACACGAGGACCGCGTTCACGGAGACGACGATCATCATGGACTGCCAAGATGCTTGTTTCCTCAATTTGAGGATTTTGAGAAATTTCCTGGCAACAAGGTCACTCTTACTAGGGAATCTCACGCCACTGCACACGATTATTTGACGGCGGCATTTTCGGAAACCTTTCACGTTCATAAGCTTCGAAAATCTAGGATTCTACTAACAGCGCCGCGAGGTTCGGTATGCGATGCCCATTTGCGAGAGATTGAGACATTAGCTGTAACGTATACAAAAACGGAAGTCTGGAATATGTTGTTTAGAAGGGCAATCGCATATCAGACGTTCATTTCCTGGGCAAAGACAGGCGGAGGGCGTCATGTGGCGTTCAAGCCCCTTGAAACTGTCTGCGGTCCATATCGCGCTGCGCTTGAAAAGCTGCTTCACACTCATACAAGAATGGAAGCGTGGAAGCAAATTCTGAAGGAACATGGAATTTCGTTTATTACTTTTGAAGGATGGGCGACACGTAAGGGATTGAAGTTCAAGAAACATGAAGCGCCGTCCAGCCGCTTTGTAGAAGAGATTCGTACGGCAGCGCGAATCGGAAGCAAGAAGATGGTGTGGGAAGCTGTGTTGAAGGAACATGACATTCTATTTGCGAATTTCAATACATGGACCCGCAGAAGCAAAATAGGAAAAACTATTCGGTTTAATCCTCGTTGGAAGCATTCCAGGTCCGGGTCCTTAATTGGAAAACTTCAGAAGGCTGCATAACGGTCATCGTTTTGGTCGATGGCGAGTTGCACTATCGTGTGCTTGATCGAAGAGTCCAGGCATTGGTGCCCGGTTCAATCCTCGCACGCCGCCCTAAACGCCAGCCGACTCGCCACAAGAAGAGCCACGGCAAAGCCATCGAGGTAGCTAAGAATAGAGAAAAGAAGGGGGCGAGTTTGTGACCCGCCCCTCTGCGACTTTAGTCTCGCAGCCACCTCTGCACTATCGAATGACGCTTTCGGTTTGTGACCGTTTCTCATTCTTTCGCGGTTTGGTATCGGGCGTTGCGCTTCCAGCGCGACTGAGCCAGGACTCATTCGCCTTGACACGGCGTCCCTAAGGACATGTGCCCATGACGAATTCTTCCCCGCCGGTCATCACTGTACGCTAGGCAACACTTGGGCACCGCCTCGCTCATGAGCCGGGCGAGGATTGAGCATTTCA
>Ga0137395_10001345_pt1 | contig 11361 bp, 8 predicted proteins | sample czobulk216metaG_FD_108283 | JGI IMG/M metagenome (GOLD analysis project Ga0137395, IMG submission 108283) | Vadose zone soil microbial communities from Angelo Coast Range Reserve, California, USA - czobulk2.16 metaG | ecosystem: Environmental > Terrestrial > Soil > Vadose zone | place: USA...
ACATCGCGATCAGCATAAAGAAGCCGAGGCGGAAGGAAGAATACGCAGCCTGGAGGCCGCCTCCGAACTACGCGGACAACAGCTGCCTTGGGGAATATTTGCCGCCCTTCTGCTAATAGTCGCGCTTGCACTTTCTCTGTGGAGTCGCTACGAACGGGCAAGCTCGAAGCCGGCAAGCCAATCAACGCCCCGCGTGGAGGAGCGCTCTCAGCCACCATTGCAATCATCAGGCGGCGCATCGAGTGCTGTCGTCGGGCACGTGTCAAGCCCAGCGTCAAACCCAACTTCAAACGTACGATTACCCTCAGGAAAAGATCGCGGAACCGGTTCATCTCCAACCACTGTAACCACTGTGCCGGAACCGGAGTCGCCTGGCAACTCCGCCTTAGTCGGTCATAACTCTCAAACCGCCACTAGCGCGTCCGCCCCCGACGGCGAGCTTTCACTAGTCATACAAGCGCGGGAGGAATCATGGATAACCATCACGTCGGACGGCAAAACCGTCTCGTCTGAGCTTCTGCCTGCGGGCGGCGAGCTTACCGTCCACGGCCGCCAGCAGATCACCGTCAAGGCCGGAAACGCCGGCGGCGTCGAGTTTCAGTTCAATGGCAAGAAGATCACCGCAGTTGGACAAGACGGGGAAGTGAAAACGATTACTTTTGGTCCGCAAGGAATCACCTAAAGATCCACCTGAGGCGCTTTAATCTCTTTTAACTTTTCTCTTTATTTTCTTCCATTTATCTCGTGCCCGTGGCCATTCGCTGGCACCTATTCCCCAATCAATGTCAGCCCTCACCCTCTCCCCCAATTCCGTTGCTTTCCGTAGGCGATCTCTGTTACCGTTTTGATGATAGCCGCACCCCGATTTAAGGGTCCCGAGCTTCATTAGTCTCCCCTTTAATGGAAGTAAAGGCTCGAAGTCATCTTAGGAGATACAGCTTGCCAGCAAAGAATCGTTTTCTGTTTACCTCGGAGTCAGTAACCGAGGGACATCCGGACAAGATCGCCGACCAGATTTCCGACGCCATTCTCGACGCCTGCCTTCGTGATGATCCGAACAGCCGCGTCGCCTGCGAAACCCTCACCTGCACCGGCTTGGTTGTCATCGCCGGCGAAATTACTACCAAAGCTTATGTTGATTTTCAGAATCTCGTGCGCGGCGTCGTGCAATCGATCGGCTACGACAACGCCGTCTACGGCTTCGACTCCAACACCTGCGCAGTAATTTCCAGCATCAATAAACAGTCCGGCGATATCGCTATGGGTGTGGACACCGGCGGCGCCGGCGACCAGGGCATGATGTTCGGCTTCGCCTGCAACGAAACTCCTGAACTGATGCCCCTCCCAATTTCACTCGCCCACAAACTCTGTCAAAAACTTTCTGAAGTCCGCAAGAATGGCACCTGCCCTTACCTTCGTCCCGATGGAAAATCACAGGTCACAGTGGAATATGACGCGCAGCACAAAGTGAAGCGCGTGGATGCAGTCGTCGTCTCTACGCAGCATTCCGAAAGTGTCGGCAACGATGAACTGCGCGCCGATATTTTAAAGCACGTCATTCAGGCCGTGATCCCAGCCCACCTGCTCGATGAGGACACCAAGTACCACATCAATCCCACTGGACGCTTCGTCATTGGCGGTCCCATGGGCGATTCCGGTCTGACCGGACGCAAGATCATAGTCGACACTTACGGTGGCATGGGTCGCCACGGCGGCGGCGCATTTAGCGGCAAGGATCCGACCAAAGTCGATCGCTCGGCAGCGTACATGGCTCGCTACATCGCGAAAAACATCGTGGCTGCGGGTCTGGCGGAGCGTTGCGAAGTGCAACTCGCTTATGCCATCGGAGTTGCTGATCCAGTCAGCGTCCGAGTGGATACTTTCGGAACCGCGAAGATTGATGACAATATCATTTCTAATCTGGTGCGGACAAATTTCAAGCTCAAGCCGCGCGAGATCATTGAGACGCTCAATCTGCGCCGGCCCATTTACCGCAAGACCGCGGCCTACGGCCACTTCGGCCGTAGCGATTCCGATTTCACCTGGGAAGCGACCGACAAAGCCGCCAAACTGGCCTCTGACGCAGGCTTGAAACACGAGACCGTTGGAGCTAGAAAATAGAAAGAACTCAGAGGTTCGAGGGCAGAGGTCAGAAATTAAAACTCGACAGCCCGAACTAAAACCAACAATTGAAACAAACCAGGAATGAGTTAGGGGGTCAGATTTCACCTCTGCAAACTGACCTCTCGCCTCTTACCTTTCATCCGGGGAGAAAAATGGCAACAACATCAATCAGCAGCGACGTAAAAGGATTTGAGCTTGCCGATCTTGGCAAGAAGCGCATCGAATGGGCGAACCAGTCGATGAAAGTTCTGCAGATCATTCGCAAAGAATTTATCAAGAACCAGCCGCTCACAGGCATTCGCGTTTCAGCCTGCCTGCACGTGACCGCCGAGACCGCAAATTTAATGATCGCGCTGCGCGACGGCGGAGCCGACGTTGCTCTGTGCGCCTCGAATCCATTGTCAACTCAGGATGATGTCGCCGCGAGCCTCGTCCGCGACTACAGCATTCCAGTTTTTGCGATCAAGGGCGAGGACAACGATTCCTACTATTCGCACATCATGGCCGCGGTCGATCACAAGCCCCAGATCACCATGGACGATGGCGCCGATCTGGTCTCCGTGCTGCACACCAAGCGCACTGCCGAGCTTGAGAACGTAATCGGCGGTACAGAAGAAACGACTACCGGTGTGATTCGCCTGCGCGCCATGGCCAAAGAAGGCGTGCTGCGCTATCCCATCGTCGCCGTAAACGACGCCGATACCAAGCATCTGTTCGACAATCGCTACGGCACTGGGCAATCCACCATCGACGGCATCATCCGCGCCACAAATTTCCTGCTCGCCGGGTCGAAATTCGTGGTCGCCGGCTACGGCTGGTGCGGCCGCGGTCTCGCTTCGCGTGCGCGCGGCGCCGGAGCCGAAGTCATTATCACTGAGGTCGATCCGACCAAGGCGCTTGAGGCCGTTATGGATGGCTTCCGTGTCATGAGCATGGAAGAGGCCGCGAAGATCGGCGACGTCTTCTGTACCGTTACCGGCAATAAAAATGTGCTTGCCAAGCAGCACTTCGCGGCCATGAAGGATGGCGCCATCATTTCGAACTCGGGCCACTTCAATGTTGAGATCGATATTCCATCGCTCGAAAAATTGTCGTCCTCGAAGCGCACCACTCGCGAATTTGTCGAGGAATACACCATGAAAGACGGCCGCCGCATCAACCTGCTGGGCGAGGGCCGCTTGATCAATCTGGCAGCCGCCGAAGGCCATCCCGCTTCCGTAATGGATATGAGCTTTGCCGACCAAGCTCTGTGCTGCGAGTACATGGTGAAGAATCATGCCTCGCTCGAAAAGAAGGTTTACACCGTACCCGTCGACCTCGATAAGCGCGTAGCCAAGCTCAAACTGGAATCGCTAGGCATCAAGATCGACCGCTTAACCTCAGAGCAGGAAGAATACCTTGCGAGCTGGAACGAAGGAACGTAGGCCGTCAGTGATCGTTAGTCGGTGGAGTGACGGGCGTCCTCGCCCGTCCCCCACAGAATCAAAGGCGTAAAATGCGGTGAAGGTCGTCCTTTTTTCGAAGATACCCTGCGACGCGCGATCCCCGAATCGCGTACAACTCCTTCAAGTCGCGCTTACAATATTGGCATGTATCACTACAATCCAACGACTGCCCTTGAAGAACTGACCGAGGACGCGATCCTGCCTAACCCGGTCCACGTGCGCGACATGATGCTGCGCCACAAACTCGATGCCGACCAGTCACTCGAACTAAATCGCATCTTCCTCGAATACCAGAAATTCTTCGGCGAGGCGCAAAAATTGGGCAAGGAAATTTTGAAGCGGCTCTCCGCTTAAGTCTTCCCGCTCACGTAGGGGCGGACGCACTCGTCCGCCCCAGCGGCCAAAGGCCTCAATCGAACGAGTCATATTAATTTGCCCAGCCGATTAATTTAAGCTTTGCCGTGGATCTTCGCCCACCACCAGCGAACGCCGACAAAAAGAAAGCGCCAATCATGGAAGAATTCAGGTGGTTTACCCTCGAAGGCATGCCCGATAAATTGGAAAATCCATCCGCCAAGAAACAGAGCCAACGCGTACAGCCACAACCGGTGATAGAAGATGCCGCCGATGAAAAATGGAGCTGAGGGAGGATGGTCGGAATGCCCAGCGTATGGCAAACGCGATTCACTGGATGCTGATGACTGGATCCATACTGCGCGATCCACTGTTCGTTGCTCCGTCCGCCTAGCACGCCGAGGATGATATCACGATCGGCTCCGAGAGAGGCATGCCGAGACATCCCTTCTTCTTGATGCCGACCCCAACGAAGGAGACGAAAGAAAGATCGCCTAGTCTCGTATGGCCGAGCGACCGAACGAAAGAGAAACCGAACGATGGAGCGACGGGCGTCCTCGCCCGTCCACCCAACCCTACAGCGGGATATTCCCATGCTTCTTCGGCGGATTTTTATCGCGCTTGTTCTCCAACATCTCCAGCGCCTGAATCAGCTTCTTGCGCGTCTCCCGTGGTTGAATCACCGCGTCCACGAATCCGCGATCGGCGGCCACGTAAGGATTGGCAAGACGGTCGCGGAATTCTTCAATCTTTTGTTGACGAACCGCTTCCCGATCCTCCGCCCCGTCCAACTCGCGCTTGTACACGATATCGACCGCGCCTTCCGGCCCCATGACCGCGATCTCAGCACTTGGCCAAGCGTAGTTCACGTCAGTGCGGATGTGCTTCGACGCCATGACGCAATATGCGCCGCCGTACGCCTTGCGAGTAATTACAGTCACCTTAGGTACGGTCGCCTCCGCGAACGCGTAAAGCAACTTCGCCCCATGCCGGATGATTCCGCCGTACTCCTGCTGCGTGCCGGGCAGAAATCCAGGAACGTCTTCAAACGTCACCAGCGGAATATTGAAGCAGTCGCAGAACCGTACGAAGCGTGCACCCTTCACCGATGCATTAATATCCAGCGTGCCGGCGAGCATTGCAGGCCGATTGGCCACGATCCCAACCGGCTTTCCGTTGAAGCGAGCGAATCCCACGACGATGTTCTTCGCATAGTGCTCGTGAACTTCAAAAAAGTAACCGTCATCCACCACCGTATGAATCACGTCTTTCATGTCATACGGCATGTTCGATTGATCGGGAATCAGCGTATCCAGCTTCTCGTCCAGACGATCGATCGGGTCGGTGCAAGGCTTACACGGCGGGTCTTCCAGATTATTCGACGGAATAAAACTCAAAAGCTCGCGCACCATCGACAGGCACTCGCCATCATCGTGACACAGGAAGTGCGCTACACCTGAAGTTTCATTGTGCGTGTGTGCTCCCCCGAGTTGGTCTTTGGTGACGTCTTCGTGCGTCACCGTCTTGATTACGTCCGGCCCGGTGATGAACATGTAAGAAGTCTGGTCCACCATCAAAATAAAATCGGTGATAGCCGGCGAATACACAGCACCACCAGCGCACGGCCCCATGATGGCCGAGATCTGCGGCACCACTCCGCTGTAAAGCGTGTTGCGCAAAAAGATGTCGGCATAGCCCGCCAGCGACATCACGCCCTCCTGAATGCGCGCGCCCCCGGAATCATTCAGCCCGATGACCGGAGCGCCCATCTTGGCCGCCAGATCCATGATCTTGACGATCTTTTGAGCATTAGCCTCGGAGAGCGATCCCCCGAACACGGTGAAATCCTGCGCAAAAACAAAAACCAGTCGCCCTTCTATACGGCCATATCCAGTAATGAAACCGTCACCGTAATACTTCTGCTCATCCATGCCGAAATCGTGGCAGCGATGGGTGACCAGCTTGTCCGTTTCCTCGAAGCTGCCCTCGTCGAGCAGAAACTCAACCCGCTCGCGCGCCGACATCTTTCCTTCTTTATGCTGACGCTCCCGGCGCTGTGCGCCGCCGCCTTCCTGCGCCATTTGATCTCGCTTTTTCAGTTCCGCAATCTTCTCTTCGAGTTTCATAGAAAGCCATTATAAGGTGAGGGGAATGCCACGGAGCGATGGAGCGCCGGGCGTCCTCGCCCGGTCACGATGCTTCCGACGCAAGCGGGGGACGGGCGAGACGCCCGTCGCTCCATGGTATTAAGCCCGCGTAGCCGCGGAGTCAAACAGATTCAGAAATTCTATTTTCTTATCCGTCGGCAGAAACGACGCCTCAAAAGAATTGCGCGCCAACTCTCGCAGATGTTCGTCGGTAAAGCCAAATGCCTCCTGCACCAGCGCATACTCCTCGACCAGCGACGTGCGAAACATGGCGGGATCGTCGCTATTGAGCGTCACCATCAATCCTTGATCGAAATAGCGCCGCACCGGATGCTGCGCGAGTTCGGCACAAGAGCCCGTCCGCAAATTGCTGGTTACGCAAATCTCGATCGGAACTTGCCGCTCAGCCAGTTCTTCAATCAATTCCGGATCCTGCCCCGCCGTGAGTCCATGCCCAATACGCTCCGCCTTGAGGTTCAGTGCACCCCAGATCGACTCCGGCCCAGCACTCTCACCAGCGTGTGCTGTGAGATGAAGACCGTGTTCCGCCGCACGCGGATAAACCCCGGCAAACCACTCCGGTGGCCCCGCACGCTCGTCGCCGCCAATACCAAACGCAACCACGTTGCGATCGCGGAACTGGATGGCTAGATCAAGCACGCTCTGCGCTTTTTCAGCGCCGAATTGCCGGATCGCGTCGAAGATCCACGACACAGAAATGCCGAAATCTTTCTCTCCACGCTGGCGGCCGCGCTCGAGGCCATCGAAAATCGCAGCGAAATCCTGCTTGCGCCAGAGGCAGACGCCCACCGACACAATCACCTCCGCGTGGAGAATATTTTGTGCTTTCAGTCGCTCCATCAGCCGGTAAGTAATCAACTCGTAGTCTTCCGGAGCGCGGAGATGGCCCGTCACGTCTTTGAAAGCTGTGAGGAAGCCAGCGAAGTCCTTGTAGTTATAAAGCCGCTCCACTTCGGCCAGCGAAGCACCTTCCATCCCGTGTCGCTGGCGCAGTTCAAGCAGCGTGGATGGCGCGATCGAGCCTTCCAGATGCAAATGCAATTCGGCCTTCGGTAGCGAGAGGATGAAGCTGGAGAGATCCGAAGGCATGCAGTGATTCTAATAGATTGGGTAGTGTGGTGATCCCATCATCCGACGACCCGCTCTTTTTTGCAGAACTCGCTATGATGCCGACTGTAAAAAATGTAGATGCACAGCCCCAGGGCCAGCCAAATTACAAATCGCAGCCAGGTAATTAACGTGAGCCCGAGCATCAATCCTCCGCACAAAACCACCGAGATTAGAGGGAACCACGGCACAAACGGCACGCGGAAGGCGCGTTTACGATCGGGCTGCTTGCGTCGAAGAAAAATGACTCCCAGCGAAACCAGTACGAACGCAAACAGTGTTCCTATATTTGCGAGGTCGGCGGCATCCCCAATATCCACAAGCCCGGCAGGAATTCCAACGGCAAAACAGGCAATCCATGTAGACCAATGTGGCGTCTTATATTTCGGATGCACGGCTGAGAATAATTTCGGCAACAATCCGTCGCGCGACATGGCGTACCAGATACGCGCCTGCCCGTATTGGAATACGAGCAAAGAAGAGATCATCCCCGTTAATGCGCCAATCACGATCACCGACCGGAATATCGGGTGCACGCCCAGATATTTCATTGCATAGGCGACCGGCGCTTCCGCGGCTTCCCCGGAAACGAAAGTAGTGTACTTCATCATGCCGAGAAGCACGAGCGCAACGCCGACATACAACAGCGTGCAAACAATGAGCGACATGATGATGCCGAAGGGCAGATCTTTTTGCGGATTGCGCGACTCCTCGGCGGCCGTCGAAACCGAATCGAACCCGATGTAGGTAAAAAAAACGATTGCCCCTCCGGTAACAATTCCGGCGAAACCGGATGGCGCGAATGGCGTCCAGTTCGCAGGCTTCACCAGCATGCCACCGACAACCAGAAAGGTCAGGATCGCGCCAATTTTGACCATCACCATAACGTTGTTGGTCTCGGCCGATTCTTTAACACCGCGCACCAGCAACAGCGTGAGGATAAATACAATCAGGAACCCGGGAAGATTGAAGTAAGCGCCCGTCCATTGCCCGCCAGCCCACACCGGACTAGCCCACCGATCCGGCAAATTAAGTCCAAACGCCGCCAGTTGCGCCTTTGTATAACCTGCAAAACCCACGGCCACCGCGACGTTGCTGACCACATATTCCAGAATCAAATCCCAGCCGATGATCCACGCAAAAATTTCGCCGAGCGTCGCGTAGGAATAGGTATACGCGCTTCCGGCAATCGGGATCATCGACGCCAGTTCGGCGTAACACAGTCCGGCAAAACTGCAAGCGATCGCGACAAGAAAAAATGAAATTGCAATCGACGGACCCGCCGGAGGACGACCATGCATCAGCGCACCCGCAGTGGTGCCAGTGCGAAAGAAATTCACGATCAGGTCCAGAGCTTGCGCATGCAGGATCGACGGTGCCTGAAAATATTCGCCCGCCGCCGCCGTTCCCGTCAGGACAAAGATTCCTGAACCAATGATGGCGCCGATCCCGAGCGCCGTCAGCGACCAGGGTCCCAGCGTTTTACTGAGCCGGTGCTCCGGGTTCTCCGACTCCAAGATCAGTTTGTCGATGGACTTGCAACAGAACGCTTGCTTATCCGAAGTACGAATAACGCCGTCGGCGGGCTCAATAGCTGATTGCGACAAGAGTCGGTTGTCCCCTTAACATCGAAAATCGGGCACGGGCGCTGGCCCATGCCCGTAGTGCTCACAGCTCAGGCGAACCGCTTACCGTTTCGCCTGACCGCGCGCCAGCTTTTTCACCTTCGGCTTTTTCGATCCGCGCGCATAGTCGCGGGGCTTCTTCGGCTTTTCCGCTTTGCTCTTCTTGCGGGAGGCTCGCTTGCTCTTCTTGCGTTCTTCCTTAGTCAGCTTTGCTGTGTTTGCCATGATTGCGGTTAATTTCCTCTGCTGTTTTAAGTTTTCTCAATCTCTGCTTTTCGAGCTTCGAAGGGGCACGCTTCAGCCGCGCTGTTCTCTGCTAAATCGATCGCCCCATTTAGGGGCTCGCCCTTAACTCGGGACTACCTAAGCCTTCTCCAACTGCGCGTACCTCTCGACTAATTTCTTCAAACCGAAGCGAGGGAATTGTACCGTAATCTTGGCGTCTTCCCCATTCCCTTCCCGCTGATACACCGTTCCTTCGCCATATTTCGGGTGCTTAACCTTCTGCCCCGGACGGAATCCGCGCCTGCCCGTGGGCTCCTCAGCCACCAATTTCGGAACGCTGAACTTCTTTCCCCGCGACGCAAAAAATTCGGCGATGTTATCGATCGAGTTGTAATTTCGCAGCGGCGTCTGAGTCTTCGGTTTGACTCGCGCCGGGTTCCAGGCAGCGCTCTGGTCTTCATCTTCATAAGAATAGTGCGTGCTTTCGGCTCGATGCGCGTTTGCCGCGGACCTGCCCTGAGCACCAGTCGAAGGGGCTCCCGTCCGCGAAACGCCAGCAGCGGAAGACGCTCGCCGCCGCGATCCGCCAATCTCTTCCACCAACTGCGGCGGGACTTCTTCCAAAAATCGCGACGGCACGCTGGCCTCCGGCATATCCGTACCGTAGCGCCGGCGATACACAGCTCGTGACAAAATCAGCGAATCCATGGCCCGGGTCATGCCCACGTAGCACAGCCGTCGCTCTTCTTCGATCGCATCCGGTTCCAGCATTGTCCGCGAATGCGGAAACAACCCTTCCTCCATTCCCGCCAGCACGACCAGCGGAAACTCCAGCCCCTTCGCCGCGTGCAGCGTCATCAGCGTGATCTGCGCATGCTCATCATACTGATCCGCATCGCTGACCAAAGCGGCGTGATCGAGAAACTGATCGAGCGTCTCGCCGCGATCGCGCGAGTCCATCGCCGCATTCACCAGTTCGCGCAAGTTCTCAATTCGTGAAAAAGCCTCCGGCGTGTCTTCTTCCTCCAACTGCTTAATGTAGCTAGTGCGGTCAATCAAAAATTTAAGAATCTCAGCCGTATTAGCAGCAGCGCCAGGAGCGCGAAACCCCTCGACAGCCGCCTCGGCAATCACCTCGTCGGCAACTATATCCGCCACTTCATCAACATCATCAATGGGGCGACGGCTGTCCCCGCCCGTCCCCTCATCCTCGGCATCATCGCCAGCCGAAAAATCAAAGCTGAAGTTCAGAGGATCGAAGTCAGTGCCCTCATCGGCGTGTGTGGGACCGGCTTGCCTGGCGACGGGGCTCTGCCCCGTCCCGGTCGAGCGAAGCGCGCCCGCATTCTCCCCCAGAGCAACATCAGCCGTCTCCTCCACTCGCTCCACAAACGTCCCCGCCAGCATCGCCCGCCCATCCTCGATCAAATCGCGAAAGCTCTTCAACGCCGCCAACGCCCTCGCCGGCAACAATTCCCGCTTAATCGCCTCGCCGACCGCGCCCCACATCGACAATCCGGTCTCCAGCGCCAGCCGCTCAATCATCTCAATCGTCGTTTTGCCAATCCCGCGCACGGGAGTATTGATCACGCGCAGCAATGAAACCGAATCATCCGGATTCTGAATCACTTTCAAATACGAGATCAGATCCTTAATCTCCGCCCGCTCATAAAACGAGAAGCCGCCAACGACGTGATATTTCATCTGGTACCGCCGCATTGCCTCTTCGAATAAGCGCGATTGCGAGTTCGTCCGGTAAAGCACCGCCGCTCGCGGAGTTTCTCCATTTTCGCCGGCCTGCCGAACGTAACGATTGATCGTGTCGGCAGCGAAGAGCGCTTCGTTTTCGCCGTCCGGAGCCTCGTAGTAGCCGATCTTCGCTCCGCCTTGCCGCGACGTCCAAAGATTTTTGCCCTTGCGGCGGACATTGTTCGCCACCACCGCCGAAGCCGCTCCCAGAATATTCTGCGTCGAGCGGTAGTTCTCCTCGAGTCGCACAATCTTCGCCTCCGGAAAGTCGCGTTCAAATTCTAGAATGTTGCGAATGTCGGCCCCGCGCCACGAGTAAATCGACTGGTCTTCATCGCCCACTGCGCAAACATTGTGCCCGTCGCCCGCCAGCAATCGCATCAGTTCGTATTGCGGACGGTTCGTATCTTGGTACTCATCGACCAACAAATATCGAAACCGCCGGTTGTAATATTCCCGCACCGCCGCCACCGATTTCAGCAACCGCATGGCTTCGAGCAGCAGGTCATCGAAGTCCATCGCGTTCGCCTTCAGCAACTCCTTGCGATACTCCTCGAAAATGTG
>Ga0137395_10001346_pt1 | contig 11359 bp, 6 predicted proteins | sample czobulk216metaG_FD_108283 | JGI IMG/M metagenome (GOLD analysis project Ga0137395, IMG submission 108283) | Vadose zone soil microbial communities from Angelo Coast Range Reserve, California, USA - czobulk2.16 metaG | ecosystem: Environmental > Terrestrial > Soil > Vadose zone | place: USA...
AAAGAGGAGCTGAAACGATGAGAATCCACGTCGCCGCGTTCGTGGGCATGGTCTTGATCGCCGGGAGCGTGTCGGCTCAGACGCCGTCGCGTGCGCCGGCAGCGCCAAAGCCGGCCACTCCTTCACCAGCGCCTTCCGCCGTTCCGGCGGCTCCCGCGGCGCCGGCGCGTGAAGGCCAGCCGATCAACGTGAAGGTCGAGCTGACTATCACCGAAGAAGGTGGCGCCGCCCCTCCCGTCAGGAAGACGGTGTCTGCGGTGGTCGGCGACGGCTTCAACGGCTACGTGCGCGAAACCGCCTCGTCCAACACCGGCAACGTTCCGGTGCCGCTGAACCTGGATGCGTTTCCCGTGCTCCTGGCGAACGGCAAGGTCCGGCTGGCGTGCACGATTCAGTACCTGACCGCGCTGGCTCGCGAGAACGACCCGCGATCGCGCACCGACGTCAAACAGAATCTCGTGCTGATTCTCGAAAGCGGAAAGTCCCTGGTGGTCTCGGAGGCGACCGACCCGATCAGCGATCGGAAGGTGACGGTGGAAGTGAGGGCGACGATCCTGAAATAGATTTGGTGATTGGGTGATTTGGTAATTGGGTGATTTGGTAATTGGGTGATTTGGTAATTGGGTGATTTTGGCGATCGGCAAATCCAGCGGACCAAATCAGCAATCACCAAATCACCAGATCACTAAATCACTAGATCAATGCTCGGCCCTTGAGCCGCTCCAGCACGCGCAGCGGCGATCGGCGTTCGTCCATCATCGCCTCGACCGGCAGCAGGAACGTCTGTTCGAGCTGATGCTGCCCCGACATCGCCGCATGGCTCACCTGGTCGGTGAACGCCATCCAGGCGGATCCCGGCGGAAAGTCGAACGGCATCTGCGGGGCCGCCGCCTGATACGCAACATCTTGTTTCATCCGATCGTGCAGTTGCAGCATCAACGCGTCGTAGGCGGAGCGGGGCGTCTTCGTCAGGTGCAGCACCTGCAGCAGCAGGCTGCTCCCCAGCATCGGCAGGCGGAGTTTGGGCGCGAAACGCGCGGCTAATCCTTCGAAGTCTTCGCCCACGCGCCACGAGCGCGGCCGTCCCTCGGGGTTGACGTTCACGAACACGCGGAGAATCCGGCGGCCCTGGACGGGCGTCGCGGGAAAGCTGTCGACATGGAGCCGCGTGTCGTCTTTCCGCCACGACGATTCGCGGCCGGCGATTTCCACGGGACGAAAGCTGGTGCGTGCCCGCCGCAGACGGTTGGCGTAAGCGGGACACGCGCGCCGCACGAACGCGTCCGCTTCGTCGCTGAACCTGGCGAGCATGCCGCGCAGCCACTCGGCCGACTCGCCTGTCGCCGACGCGCCGGCAACCCGCCCGGTCGCCGGATCGAAGCTGACGTTCTTGTTCGTGCCCGCGACGACCGAAGGCGACAGGAGATCGCGCTCCGCCGGCTCGATCGCAAAGAAGGCCTCGCGAACCCACAGGACGTCACCGCCCTCGAGAACGGATTCAGCGTCTGGTCGGAAATCGAACGGACGCACGTGCGAAGTCATGGCGAGACCGGCTGAACGGGAGGTGTTAAGACGCCTTCGCGGCGCGCGTGGCGGACGGCGGCAGGCTGCTGGAGCTTCCGATGATCCGCTTCAACTCGTCGATCTCGCGCTGCATCTCGGCGCAGCGCCGAATGTGCCCGGCCGATTCCCGCTTCAAGGCCTCGAGCTCGTCGCGCAGCTGACTCACTTCATCCTGGACGAACTCCACCACTGGAGGCACGGCGGACACCAGAGGCCGGCTGGGCGAACGCTTTCGATTGGGCACGGAGACCCCATCCTAACGCAGCCGGCCCTGGCGATCCAGACGGCATCCTTGCGGAAAAAGCGGGGCGATTACCTCATCTTTTCGAAGATAGTAGCCAGATGGACGGCCGCTCGCGAAGATCCCCGAGAAGCCCGATCCTGTCTGCTGCCTTAAATCATTGTAGAATCGCGGTTTGCGTTGGGGCTGGCCAGCGGGTCCATGGGCGTAAATGGATGCCTGTTCCTGCGCGTAATACCATCGCGGTCACGTTCCCGCTCCGTGGAGTTCAAGTGTCAAAACGCGCGTCCATCTTGTTTTCCGGTCTCGTCCTGCTGATCGCAGCAACCGGCTGTTCGGGTTCGGCAGCCGGCACCGGCGGCGGCGGGCGCGGAGGCCGTGGACGCGGCGACGGCGGGGCGGTTCCCGTCGTCACCACGAAAGTCACCGAGCGCGACGTGCCGGTCGATCTCGCCGCGATCGGGAACGTCGAGGCGTACACCACCATTTCAGTCCGTTCGCAGGTCACGGGCCAGCTCGAGAACGCGGCGTTCCATGAAGGCGACTTCGTGAAGAAGGGCCAGGTGCTCTTCACCATCGACCGCCGGCCGTTTGAAGCCGCGCTCGAGCAGGCCTCGGCGAACTTCGTCCGGGATCAGGCGCTGCTCAGCCAGGCGGAAGCGCAGCTCGCGCGGGACGGCGCCAACGCGGAGTACTCGCAGCTCACCGCCGAGCGTCAGGCCAAGCTGACCAAAGACGGAATCATCTCGAAGGACGTCGCCGAGCAGGCGCGTGCCGGCGCGGAGGCGACCGCCGCCACCGTCAAGGCGGATCGGGCGGCCATCGAAAGCGCGCGCGCACAGCTTCGCGCGCAGCAGTCCCAGGTCGACAACGCGAAAGTCCAGCTCGGCTACACGACGATCGCCTCGCCGATCGACGGCCGCACCGGCAACCTCACCGTGAAGACCGGCAACCTCGTCACCGCCAACTCCACCGAGCTGATGACGATCGCGCAGGTCGAACCGATCTACGTGACGTTCTCCGTTCCGGCGATTCAACTGAACTCGGTGAAGCAGGGATTCGGCAAGGCGAAGATTCCGGTGACGGTCACGCCGCAGGACGGCTCGGCCACGCCGGTCGAAGGCGACCTCGCGTTCATCGACAACACCGTCGATGCGTCGACCGACACGATCAAACTCAAAGGCCGGTTTTCGAACAGCGACCGTCGGCTGTGGCCCGGCCAGTTCGCGCGCGTGAGCGTGCGCGTCACGACGATTCCCCACGCGCTGGTGCTGCCGAACCAGGCCATACAGACGGGACAGGACGGCCAGTTCGTGTTCCTCGTCAAGGGCGACACCGTGGACCAGCAGCCGATCACCGTCGGCCAGCGCGTCGGCGAAGACGTGGTCGTCGAGAAAGGCCTCCAGGCGGGACAGACGGTCGTCACCGAAGGCCAGCTCCGGCTCGAGGCGGGAACGAAGATTCAAACCGGCGGCGGCGAACGCGGGCGGGGCGCCGGCGGACGCGCAGGGCGAGGACAGGGGCAGGGACGGGGACGGTCGTAATTTGGTAATTGGGTAATTGGGTAATTGGGTAATTGGGTAGTTGAGTAATTGCGCTCGGGCCCAATGACGCCATCAATTACCAAATTACCCGATTACCCAATTACCAAATGAACATCTCCGAGATCTTCATCAAGCGACCGATCGCCACCAGTCTCCTGATGCTGGCGATTGCCCTCTTCGGCGTCGTCGCCTACCAGGCGTTGCCGGTCAGCGATCTGCCGACCGTCGATTCACCAACCATTCAGGTGCAGGCGGGCCTCCCCGGCGGCGATCCCTCGTCGATGGCGTCGGCGGTGGCCAGCCCGATCGAACGGCAGCTCACGACGATTGCCGGCATCGACTCGATGACATCGCAGAGCGGCACGGGCAGCGCGCAGGTGACGCTGCAGTTCGACCTGGGCCGCTCGATGGACAGCGCCGTCGTCGACGTCCAGACCGCGCTCTCGGAAGTGATGCCGCTGCTGCCGGCGGGCATGCCGAATCCGCCGACGTTCCGCAAGCAGAACCCGGCCGATCAGGACATCATGCAGTTGAGCCTGACGTCGAACAGCCTGTCGATGTCGGTGCTCGACGACTACGCGGAAACCGTCCTCGCGCCTCGCATCTCGATGGTCAACGGCGTATCGCAGGTGCAGGTGAACGGCGCGCAGAAGTACGCCGTGCGCGTGCAGGTGGATCCCGACAAGCTGCGCGCGCAGCAGATCGGCATCAACGAGGTCGATCAGGCGCTGCAGAACTGGAACGTCAACCTGCCGACGGGCCAGCTCTTCGGCGCGCACCAGACGTTCAACCTCAAAGCCGTCGGGCAGCTGAACGACGCCGCGCAGTTCAAGTCGATCGTCCTGACCTACCGCCAGGGCCGTCCGGTGCGGCTCGAGCAGGTGGCCACGGTGCTCGACAGTGTCGAGAACACACGCTCGGCCGCGTGGTTCTACACGCGTGAAGGCGGCCGCCGTGCGATCAACATGGGCGTCCAGCGGCAGCCCGGCATCAACATCATCGAGGTGACCGACGCGGTCCGCGCCGTGCTGCCCGCGCTCGAGGCCCAGCTCCCGCCATCGGCGCACCTGCAGATCCGACAGGACCGGTCGCGGACGATCCGGAAAGCGTTCGGCGACATCCAGTGGACGATGGTCATCACGCTGGTGCTCGTCGTCGGCGTGATCTACGCGTTCCTCCACAACGGCTCGGCCACGCTCATTCCCGGACTGGCGCTGCCGTTCGCGATCCTGGGCACGTTCGCCGTGATGAAGCTGTTCAACTACAGCATGAACAACCTCTCGATGATGGCGCTGATCCTCTCGATCGGCTTCGTCGTCGACGATGCGATCGTGATGCTCGAGAACATCGTGCGTCACATCGAGAACGGCGAAGACCGGCTGACGGCGTCGCTCAACGGCTCGAGGGAAATCGGCTTCACGATCCTGACGATGACCACGTCGCTCGCCGCCGTGTTCATCCCGATTCTGTTCATGAGCGGCATCCTGGGCCGGTTGTTCCGCGAGTTCGCCGTCACGATCACGGCGGCCATCCTCATCTCGGGCGTCGTGTCGGTCACGCTGACGCCGATGCTGTGCAGCCGTTTCCTGCGCGTCGTGCACACGAAGAAAGGTCTCGCGGGCCTGCTCGACAGCGGGTTCGACAAGCTGTTCAACGGCTACCGGTGGAGCCTCGGCATCGTGCTGCGCCACCGCTTCGTGATGGTGGTGGTTTTCGTCGCGGTGCTGCTCGGCACGGTGCGGATGTACGGCATCGTCCCCAAAGGGTTCATCCCCGATCAGGACAACGACATGCTCTTCGTCAACCTGAGCGCGGCCCAGGGGACGTCTTTCTACGACCTGAGCGCCGGCGGGCTGAAGGCCGCGGAGATCATCAGGCAGAACCCGAACGTGGACAGCTTCGTGATGAACTTCGGCGGAGGCGGTGGCGGCGGCTACGGCGGCGGCGGCGGGTCGAACCTGCAGATGCCGGTGCAGCTCGTGCCCCGGGCGCAGCGCACGCTCTCGGCCCAGCAGATCGCGCAGCAGCTTCGGCCGCAGCTGCTGCGGTTTCCGAATTTCCGCGGGTTCGTCAGGATTCCGCCGGCGCTGCAGATCGGCTTCGGCCAGGGCAACAGCAGCTACAACGTGACCGTGCAGAGCGCCGACACCGACCAGCTGTACCTGTGGGCGCAGCGCCTGAGCGCGGCGATGGAAACCGACGTCCCCGAAATCCAGGACGTCTCGAACAACCTCGAGATCAGAAGCCCGAAGGTGAACCTGGTCATCGACCGCGACAAGGCCGCCGCCGTGGGCCTCAACGCCACGCAGATTGAAAACGCGCTCTCGTCCGGCTGCGGCCCGAAGTGGTCGTCGACGATCTACGGCGCCACGACGCAGTACCGGGTGCTGCTCGAGCTCGATCCGCAGTACCAGCAGTACGCCGACTCGCTCGACAAGCTGTCGTTCAAGACGGCGCGCGGCGCGCTCATCCCGCTGCCGGCCGTCGTGTCGACGAAGGAAACCGTCGGCCCGCAGAGCATCAACCACTCGGGCCAGCTGCCCTCGGTGAACGTGTCGTTCGGCCTGCGGCCCGGCATCTCGCTCGGGGCCGCCGTCGAGAGCATCCGGCGGATGTCGTCGACTCTGTTGCCGCCGACCGTCACCATCGCGTTCGAAGGCTCGGCCAAGGTGTTCCAGGAGTCGACGAAGAACCTCGGCCTGCTCCTCTTTGTCGCGATCGGCGTCGTCTACATCGTCCTGGGCGCTCTCTACGAGAGCTACATCCATCCGATCACGATTCTCTCCGGCCTCCCGTCGGCGGGGCTCGGCGCGCTCATCACGCTGTGGGCGTTCGGCAACGAGCTCAACATCTATTCTTTTGTCGGCCTCGTGATGCTGATCGGCATCGTGAAGAAGAACGCGATCATGCAGATCGACTTCGCGCTCGACGCCGAGCGCCGGCTCGGCCTGTCGCCGACCGAGGCGATCCACGAGGGCTGTCTCGTCCGCTTCCGTCCGATCATGATGACGACGATGGCGGCGCTGTTTGGCGCGGTGCCGATCGCGCTCGGGTTCGGATCGGGCGGCGAAGCACGGCGGCCGCTCGGTCTCGCGGTCGTCGGCGGCCTGATCGTGTCGCAGATGCTGACGCTGTATCTGACGCCGGTCGTCTACACCTATATGTCGCAGATTTTCAAAACCAGCAGGATTGCGGCGGGCGTGGAGGCAAAACCGGCGACGGCCATGTAGCGTCCGCTTTGGTGATCTCATGAACATCTCCGAGGTCTTCATCAGGCGCCCCATTGCGACGAGCCTGCTGATGGCGGCCATCGCGATGTTCGGCATCGTGGCGTACCAGGCGCTGCCGGTCAGCGATCTGCCGACAGTCGACTTCCCCACCATTCAAGTACAGGCGGGCCTGCCCGGCGGCGATCCCGGATCGATGGCGGCGTCGGTGGCGAGCCCGCTCGAACGGCAGTTCACGACGATTGCCGGCATCGACTCGATGATCTCGCAGAGCAGCAACGGCAACTCGCAGGTGACGCTGCAGTTCGATCTGGCGCGTTCGATCGACAGCGCGGCGGTGGACGTGCAGACCGCGATCGCCGAGGCGATGCCGCTCCTTCCCGGGGGCATGCCCAACCCGCCGACGTTCCGCAAACAGAATCCGGCCGACCAGGACATCCTGCAGCTGGCGCTCATCTCCAACACGGTGCCCTTGTCGGTGCTCGACGAGTACGCCGAGAACTTCATCGCGCCGCGCCTGTCGACGATCAACGGCGTGTCGCAGGTGCAGGTCTGGGGCCAGGCCAAGTACGCCGTGCGCGTGCAGGTGGATCCCGACAAGCTGCGCGCGCAGCAGATTGGGCTGAACGAAGTCGACCAGGCGCTGCAGGCCTGGAACGTCAACCTGCCCACGGGCCAGCTGTTCGGCCCGCACCAGACGTACAACATCAAGGCCGGCGGCCAGCTGGTCAACGCCGACCAGTTCAGGCCGGTCATCATCACGTACCGGCAGGGCAAGCCCGTGCGCCTCGAGCAGGTGGCCCGGGTGGAAGACAGCGTGGAAGACACGCGGAGCGCCACGTGGTTCTACACGCGCGAGGGCGGCACGCGCGCCATCAACCTCGCGTTGAAACGCCAGCCGGGCGTGAACACGATCGAAGTGATCGACAACGTCCGCGCGCTGCTGCCGCAGATCGAAGCGCAGCTGCCGACGTCGGTCCACATGCTGGTCCGCGGCGACCGCTCGAAGACGATCCGCGCCGCGTTCACCGACATCCAGTGGACGATGCTGATCACGCTGGTCCTGGTGGTGGCGGTCATCTTCCTGTTCCTGCACAACGGGTCGGCCACGCTCATCCCCGCGCTCGCGCTGCCGTTCTCGATCTTCGGCACGTTCGCCGTGATGCAGGTGCTGGGGTTCAGCCTCAACAACCTCTCGATGATGGCGCTGATCCTCTGCATCGGCTTCGTCGTGGACGACGCGATCGTGATGCTGGAAAACATCGTCCGGCACATCGAGAACGGCGAAGACAAGCTGACCGCGGCGCTCAACGGCTCGAAGGAAATCGGCTTCACGATTCTGACGATGACCACGTCGCTCGCCGCCGTGTTCATCCCGATTCTGTTCATGGCCGGCATCCTGGGCCGCCTGTTCCGCGAATTCGCGGTGACGATCACGGCCGCGATTCTGGTGTCGGGCGTCGTGTCGATCACGCTGACGCCGATGCTGTGCAGCCGCTTCCTCCGAGTGGTGCACGCGAAGAAAGGCCTCGCGGGCCGGCTCGATGCCGCTTTCGAGAAGCTGTTCAGCGGCTACCGATGGAGCCTGGGCGTCGTGCTGCGCCACCGCGTGGTGATGCTCGCGGTGTTCGTCGTCGTTCTCGGCGCGACCGTGCACATGTACGGCGTGGTCCCGAAGGGATTCATCCCGGATCAGGACCTCGACCAGATGAACATCAACATCCGCGCGGCGCAGGGCACGTCGTACTACGACATGGCGGCGGCCGGCCGGAGCGTGGCCGAGATCGTCCGGAAGAACCCGTACATCGACAGCTTCATGCTCAGGACCGGCGGGCAGGGCGGCTACGGCTCCGCCAACCAGGTGCAGCTGCAGGTGAACCTGGTGCCGCGCGCGACGCGTCCCGTCTCCGCGCAGCAGATTTCCCAGCAGCTCCGGCGGCAGCTCCTGAGCTTTCCGAACTTCAACGTCTTCGTGAACCTGCCCTCGTCTCTGAATATCGGCGCGCGGATGAACAACAGCTCGTACAACGTCACCGTGCGGAGCGCGGACACCGACACGCTGTACAAAGAGGCGGGGCGCCTGAGCGCGGCGATGCAGGGCGTTTCCGAAATCCAGGACGTCTCGAACGACCTCGAGATCAAGAGCCCGAAGGTCAGCCTCGTCATCGATCGCGACAAGGCGGCGGCCGTCGGCCTGAACGCGACGCAGATCGAAAACGTCCTCGCCACGGGCTTCGGTCCGAAATGGTCGTCCACGATCTACGGCGACAGCACCCAGTACCGGGTGCTCATTGAAATCGACCCGAAGTACCAGCAGTACGCCGACTCGCTCGAGAAGCTGTCGTTCAAGACGCAGCGGGGAACGCTCATCCCGCTGCAGACGGTGGTGACGACGAAAGAGACCGTCGGGCCTCAGAGCGTGAACCACTCCGGGCAGCTGCCGTCGGTGTCGGTGTCGTTCGGGCTGAGGCCGGGCGTCTCGCTCGGCGCGGCCGTCGACGAGATCAGAAAGGTTGCCGATCAAACGCTGCCCGCCACGGTGTCGATCGCCTTCGAGGGCTCGGCCAAAGTCTTTCAGGAGTCGACCAAGAACCTGGCCCTGCTGCTGTTTGTGGCGATCGGCGTCGTGTACATCGTGCTGGGCGCGCTCTACGAGAGCTACATCCACCCGATCACGATTCTCTCGGGGCTCCCCTCCGCCGGCCTGGGCGCGCTCGTCACGCTGTGGCTGTTCGGCAACGAGCTGAACATCTACTCGTTCGTCGGCCTCATCATGCTCATCGGCATCGTGAAGAAGAACGCCATCATGCAGATCGACTTCGCGCTCGACGCCGAGCGCCGGCTCGGCCTGTCGCCGACCGAGGCAATCCGCGAAGGCTGCCTCGTCCGCTTCCGCCCGATCATGATGACGACGATGGCGGCGCTGTTCGGGTCGCTGCCGATTGCCGTCGGGTTCGGATCGGGCGGCGAAGCGCGGCGACCGCTCGGCCTGGCTGTCGTCGGCGGCCTCATCGTGTCGCAGATGCTGACGCTGTATCTGACGCCGGTCGTCTACACGTACATGGCGAAAATCTTCAGAACGAGCCGGATCGCCGTCACCGAGCCGATCACGGCGTGACTGGTGAATTTTGGCATCTGGTGATCTGGTTATTTGGGCATTGATTGGCCCATTGAATGAAATGACCAGACAACCAGTTGCCCGGATGAACACACTCATGAGGCGGGAATGAACATCTCTGAAGGATTTATCAGGCGGCCGATTGCGACGAGCCTGCTGATGGCGGCCATCGCGCTCTTCGGCCTCGTGGCGTACCAGCAGCTCCCGGTCAGCGACCTGCCGAACGTCGACTTCCCGACACTGCTGGTCACGGCACAGCTGCCGGGCGCGAGCCCCGAGACGATGGGCGCGTCCGTGGCCACGCCGCTCGAGAACCAGTTCTCGATGATCGCCGGGCTCGAGTCGATGACGTCGGTGAACTCGCTCGGATCGACGCTCGTCACGCTGGAGTTCGACCTCAATCGCAGCCTCGACGGCGCGGCGATCGACGTGCAGTCGGCGATCACGCAGGCGTCGCGCCTGCTGCCGCAGGGCATGCCGACGCCGCCGACGTTTACCAAAGTGAACCCGGCCGATCAGCCGATTCTCTATCTGGTGATCACGTCCACGACGCTCCCGCCGTGGACGCTCGATGAGTACGCCCAGACGCGCGTCGCGCAGCGGATTTCGATGGTCAACGGCGTCGCGCAGGTGCAAGTGCTCGGCAGCCAGAAGTACGCCGTCCACGCCCAGCTCGATCCGCACGCCCTGGCGGCGCGCCAGATCGGCATCAACGAAGTCGAGACCGCGCTCCGCAACTGGAACGTCAACGTGCCCGCCGGCACGCTCATCGGACCGCACAAGTCGTACACGCTTCAGGCGACCGGCCAGCTCATGAACGCCGACCAGTACAAGGAAATGGTCGTGACGTACAGAAACGGCGCGCCCGTCCGGCTCCAGGAGCTGGGCACGGTGATCGACGGCGTCGAGGACCAGCGCACGGCGTCGTGGTTCTACACGGCGAACGACGACCAGCGGGCGATCACACTCGGCATCCAGCGCCAGCCGGGGACGAACACGATCGCCGTCGCCGACGCGGTGAAGAACCTGATGCCGCAATTCCGCGCCGAGCTGCCCACGAGCGTCCACATGGACGTGCTCTACGACCGCTCGGACACGATCCGCGAGTCCTATAGAGATGTCCAGTTCACGATGGCGTTGACGCTCGCCCTCGTCATCATGGTCATCTTCGTGTTCCTGCGGAACGTCTGGGCCACGGTCATCCCCAGCCTCGCGCTGCCGTTCTCGATCATCGGCACGTTCGCCGTGATGTATCTCCTCGGCTACAGCCTCGACAACCTGTCGATGATGGCGCTGATCCTCTCGGTCGGCTTCGTCGTGGACGATGCGATCGTGATGCTGGAGAACATCTACCGTCACGTCGAGATGGGCGAAGATCCGCTCACGGCGTCGCTCGTCGGATCGCGCGAAATTGGCTTCACGATCGTGTCGATGACTCTTTCTCTGGCCGCCGTCTTCATCCCCGTGCTCTTCATGGGCGGCGTGCTCGGCCGGCTCTTCCGCGAGTTCTCGGTCACGATCTGCGTGTCTATTCTTATATCTGGCGTCGTCTCGGTGACGCTGACGCCGATGCTGTGCAGCCGCTTCCTGAAGCGACCCAAGCACGTCAAGAAGCATGACGAGCCGGGGCTCGAGCCGCGCTCCACCTCGCGCTTCGCGGAAGTGA
>Ga0137395_10001350_pt1 | contig 11346 bp, 12 predicted proteins | sample czobulk216metaG_FD_108283 | JGI IMG/M metagenome (GOLD analysis project Ga0137395, IMG submission 108283) | Vadose zone soil microbial communities from Angelo Coast Range Reserve, California, USA - czobulk2.16 metaG | ecosystem: Environmental > Terrestrial > Soil > Vadose zone | place: USA...
AGCGTCACCAGATCGGTGGGAAGCCGCCCACCGGGCCATGAAACACGTTCTCTGGTCCAGTGCCGCGGCGATTGCCGTCGGCGTCGTCATTGGCGCGTCGGCTGCGATCGCCCAGGCGCAGCGTGGTCCGGCCGTTCCGCAGATGCGGGGCGACGGCCCGCCGCCGGAGGCCAAGCCGTTCTCGATCAGTAAGGTTGACGCGGCGCTCGACGCGATCATCTCGCCCGATGCCAGGCTCGTGGAGCTCGCCCGTGGCTTTGGCCTCACGGAAGGCGGACTCTGGATCCCTGGGAGCAACGCGGGCAACAGCGGCTTTTGGATCTTCACGGGCCTGCTCGACAACGTGCTCTACAAAGTCACGCCGCAAAAGCAGGTGTCGGTGTTCATGGAAAAGGCCGGCTATACCGGCAACGATCCGGATCATGTCGGCACTCAGACTCGCTCGGGCCGCAGTCATGTGCTGCTTATCGGACCGTCCTGCACGGGGATGGATCACCAGGGCCGCGTCGTCTGGTGCGCCGACAACGATCGCCAGGTGATGCGCCTGGAAAAAGACGGCACGCACACCGTGCTCTCCGGCGGAATGAACGGTCAGAAGTTCAGCGGTCCGAACGACATCGCCGTCGCGGCCGACGATGCCGTGTATGTCACGGAGAACGATTTCGGCCTGCGCGACGGTGGCAGGAATCCCGACAAGCAGTTGCAGAACGGCGTCTACCGGATCAAGGACGGCACGACGTCGCTCGTGCTGAGCGGCAGCGATCTCGGAGGCGTCCCGAACGGCATCGCGCTTTCGCCCGACGGCAAGTGGATGTATCTATCAACCGCCAACCGCACGGTGAGGCGGTACGCCGTGAATCCCGATGGCACGCTGGGCGCATTTACTGTTTTTACTGATGGCGTCGGCATCGGCGACGGGATGAAGACCGACACCGCGGGCAATCTCTACTCGACCGGCGGCGCGGGCCCCGGCATCGTGCGCATCACCTCGCCGGCCGGCAAGCTCCTCGGCACGATCAACCTGCCCATCTACGGCGGCGAGCCCAAGCGGCAGATTTGTTCGACGAACGAGGCGTTTGGCGGCGCCGATGGCCGGACCTTGTTCATCGCCGGCTGCGATTCGGTTTACACGATCCAGCTGAAGACACCCGGTATCGTTCCCGCGCACAATCTTACCCAGAGCGTGAACAAGTAGCGACGATCGAGTGCAGGCAGAGTCCATGACGAATCGACCGAAGGTCCGGCCGGCCGATACGAGAGACCTCGAGCCGCTGGTTGCCGGAAACGTGGCGCTGGCGGAAGAGAGCGAACGCCTGCGGCTCGACATAGACACGCTGCGGCAGGGGATCGCCGCGTTGCTGGAGTCGCGCGCGCCGGGTCGATACTTCGTCGCGGAACTCGACGGCCGCGTTGTCGGTCAGTTGCTCACGACGTACGAGTGGAGCGACTGGAGGAACCGGATGGTGTGGTGGATTCAGTCGGTCTACGTCGTGCCCGAGGCGCGGCAGCGCGGCGTCCTCCGCGCGCTCTACGAGACGGCACGGCGCGAGGCTCTGGCCGCCGGCGCAGGCGGGCTTCGCCTGTATGTCGACACCACAAACACGCGAGCGCAGACCGTCTACGCCGCGCTCGGCATGAGGGGCGACCACTATCGTGTGTTCGAAGACATGTTCGCCGACCAGCCGGGATCACTATGAAGCCGATACTTGTCGCCGTCGCCGTCGTCGCCACGCTCGCGACCATCCCGGCGCTCGCGCAGCGGACGGTCGGCACCATCGTCACGCACGGCAAGATCCTGACCGTCGACGCGGACTTTCGCGTCGTCGAAGCGCTCGCGATCGACGCCGGTCGTATCGTGGCGCGCGGCACGAGCGCGGAGATGGCGCGCTACGCGGGCCGCGACACGAAGATCATCGACGTCGCTGGCGCGACCGTCATCCCGGGCCTCATCGACAACCACTTTCACTTCACGCGCGGTGCCGACACCTGGCACCAGCAGGCGCGCTTTGAAGGCGTCGGCTCGCGCCGCGACGCGCTCGCGATTCTCGCGGCCAAAGCCGCCAGCGTGCCGGCCGGCGGCTGGATCATGGTGCAGGGCGGCTGGACGCCGCGACAGTTCGGGGACGCGCCGGGTGGGTTCACGCTTGCGGAGCTCGACGCCGTGGCGCCGAAGAATCCGCTCTTCGTGCAGGAGGGCTACAGCGTCGTCTACGCGAACAGCCTGGCGCTCAAATCCGTTGGTCTGGATCCGGCCGGTGGCGCGCGTCGAAACGCCCAGGGACTTGTGTCGTTCCAGCCACCAATGGCGCTGTACGACGCGATGCCGAAGGCGTCACCTGCGCAGCGCGAGCAGAACCTCACGGACTTCCTGCACGAGATGAATTCAGTTGGGCTCACGGGCATTTACAGCCTGGGCCAATCGGACTTCCTGGCCGCTCGGGCCGCCAAGGGACCGCTGCCGGTCCGGCTCTGGGAGACGTTGCCGTTCAATGCGACCGACCCTGCGTCGGCGACGAGGGCCGCGGCGCTCATCGAGCGCAGCCGCCCGAATCAGTTCGACGGCCAGTTCGGCATCTTCGGTCTCGGCGAGGTGCTCTACGGGCCGTTTTTCGATCTGGCGTCGAGGAAGGATCCGTGGCCCGCCGAAATCATGAGCGAATACGGCAAGCTCGCGACCGCGGCCGCGCGCGCCGGCTGGCACGTCCACCAGCACGTGATCAACAACAACGCCGTCACCGATCTGCTCGACACGCTGGAAACGGTGAACAAGACGCAGCGCATGGATCGCTTGCGCTGGACGATGGGCCACGTTTACGACATCTCGCCGGGCAACATCGCACGCGCCAAAGCGCTCGGCATGACGCTCGGGGTCCATGGCGCCGCGATGCAGGCCGGGGCCCACATGCCGCTTCGAAAAATCGCCGACAGCGGCATCGTGTTCGGCCTCGGGACAGACGCTACCATCGTGTCGCACTACAGCCCGTTCGTGACGCTCGGCTGGGTGGTCAGCGGAGTCGATGTCGGCGGCAACCGCGTGCTCGACGAGACGCTGACCCGCGAGGAGGCGCTCGTCGCCCACACGCGCTCGAACGCGTATCTGTTCTTTCAGGAGAACGCGCTCGGTTCGCTCGACGTCGGCAAGCAGGCCGACCTCGTCGTGCTCGACCGCGATTACATGACCGTTCCTGTTTCCGAGATCAAGCACATCAAGCCGACGCTGACGATGGTTGGCGGGCGTGTGGTCTTCAGCGCAGCAAAGTAAACGAACTATATTTCATGGAACTTCAGACCGAACGCCTGCTGTTGAGGCCATGGCGTGCGGCCGACCGCGAGCTGTTTACGAAATTCAACGCCGACTCACGCGTCATGCAGTACTTCACATCCCCGCTGTCGACAGAGGAAAGCAACACATTGGCGGACGCTATCCAGGCTCACATTGAACAACACGGCTGGGGCCTGTGGGCAGTCGAGGTTCATCACGTGGCTTCGTTCGTGGGATTTATCGGTTTGGCGAGGCCTCGGTTCGAATCGCATTTCACGCCTTGCACCGAGATCGGCTGGCGGCTCGGGCCGGAGTTCTGGGGACGAGGGTACGCAACTGAGGGCGCGCTCGCGATTCTGGCGTTTGGCTTCAAAGAGCTTGATCTCGACGAAATTGTTTCGTTCACGTCGGTCACAAATCTGCCTTCGCGTCGGGTCATGGAACGAATCGGCATGGTCAGGAATCCCGCGGATGACTTTGACCATCCGCTTCTTCCCGTTAGCCACGCGCTGCGCCGCCATGTCCTCTATCGAAAGTCAAAGGCTGGCTAAGACCAAAGGGAGATCCCTTCCATGCTGAACATGTCATGCGCCCTGATGCTGTTGTTCGGACAGACCGTGGTACCGATGGCTTTCGAAGTGGCATCGATCAAAGAAGTGTCGTCGTCATCGGTTGAAAATGTCGGGGCGACCCTATCGCGTCAAACCGTATCAACTGTCGGGACCGGGTTGGATGAACGAAACGCGATGGGATATTTTGGCCAGGATTCCTGAAGGTCATCCGGATCGCGCCCCAGAAATGATGCAGAACCTTCTGGCGGAGCGATTCACACTGGCGATACATCGCGAGAACCGGGAGCAACCCGTTTACGCGCTCGTGGTCGGAAAGGGCGGGCTGACGATGAAGGCCTGCAAATGCAGATGGCGAAGATCACCATGGCGGTCCTTGCCGACATGCTGACGCAATTCATGGACCGGCCTGTTGTTCGCGCGGCGGCCGAGTTCCCGACGACAGTGCTCCCGACACTTCGGGTGCAATCACTCAGGCGGTAAAGCGCCTCGGTCTTGAGTTACAGCCGCGCAAAGCTCCCGTCGAGACGATCATCGTCGATCGCCTGGAAAAAACTCCGACCGCAAACTAGTCCAGCAGCTGGCCGGCAAGCCAACGACGCAGTGAAGAGCTTCATTTTTCTGATCCTGGTGGTCACGACGCTGCCCAATCCTCATTTCCGGGCGCAGAGAGTTCTTGATAACGACCCGATTCGGGTCATCCTGCCTCCTCGAATTGAACCCAGGAGTTGTCAGGTCAAATACCTTGTCGGCGGGCCCTTCGGAGGGTACGGCGGATTCGCACGGCCGACACCAAATGCTTCCGCGTTTGAGATCGAGACTGTACATGACGGCACGGCGGTGGAGAACGTGAAGGCCGTTCTTTACTGTTCGGGCTATCAACTCCAGACGGTGGCCTTCGACTCTCTACCTGCCTCGGCGGGCCGGACCGTCCAGGCGAATCCGAAGCCTCTCGGCACGGTTGCCTTCCTCGGCGTCGTGCGAGGATTGACGTCGCGAAATGCACAAATGCTCTACGTCGACGTGGACTACATGCCTTGGTGGGTCTGTGAGTTTTTCCGAACACCCGACTGCGGTCTTGGTGGGTGGAGGATCGGTTCCGTCAAGTTGGACGCAGATGGTAAATTCGCCGCCCCGCTTCCGGATTTTGCTCGAGACCCCGTTATCAGATCGTTCAAGAATTCCGGTGAGTTCGCCTTTCGTATCCGCGATCAGAAGACAGGCAACCCGCTGTTCGACTTGAAACCGGCGGGAAGCGCATCACCTGTCAGGACGGTTCCTGTAGCCAGCCGCTACCCGGGCGCACAGGTATTCGACGCAGAATCGACAAAGTAGGCCAGGACATTCTGCTCAAAGGGTTATCGTTGGCGCGCGGCTCAGTTCAGCCGTTAGGTCGATGTCAATGATCTCTGAAAGGATGGCTGCATGATCAGCAGGGCAGGCGGGTGGACTGTGTTGCTCGTAGTGGTCCTGGCAACGATTGGTTGCGATCGGGTCACGAAGCACGCTGCGACGACGATGCTCTCGGGAGCGCCAGGGCGCTCCTACTTGGGGGACACGGTTCGGCTCGAGTATGCCGAGAACCCGGGAGGGTTCCTGAGCCTCGGCGCCAACATGCCGCCCGTCGCCAGGACAGCCTTCTTCACGGTTGCCACTGGGCTCATGCTGTTCGCCCTGATCATCTTCGCGGTTCGACGCACCCTGGTCGGAATGCCAGCGCTCGGTCTGACGCTGTTCGCCGCGGGTGGCGCGTCGAACTGGATCGATCGAATCGTCCGGGGCAGCGTCGTCGACTTCCTGAACGTCGGGGTTGCTTCCGTGCGAACGGGAGTGTTCAATGTCGCGGACGTCGCCATCATGCTTGGCGCAGGCATCTTCGTACTCTCGGAGTTCCGCCACGAGCGACACTCTCCGTCTTCAGCTGGAACGGGCGACGGTTCGGCATAACCCGCCCAGTGATACATGTAGGCAACGAGATCCTGACGCGATGTCGTCAGCATTACGGTCCGCCAGCTTCCGTAAGCAACAGTCGAATCCAGTCGCTCGTTGCTGTCTGATACACCTGCCTGCCTCGTCGATCCCGATCGGTCGGCCTGGCCCCGTGCTGCAGCAGAAGCCTGACGATGCCCGCTTGTTCGTGACGTGCCTGCTCGGAACCGCTGCCCCCTCGCCCGGTGTTCTGCACAGCAAGATGCAGGGGCGTTGAGCCACTCTTGTTCGGCCGCGTCGGATTCGCACCGGCCTCCACCAGCGCTCGTGCCGCCGACAGCGACCGCGTCCGCACGGCTCTGTGCAGAGGCGCCACGCCGGAGCTATCCACCGCGTTGGGATCGGCACCGACTGACGTGAGGTACTCGATCACGTCGGCCTGCGCGTCGGGGTTCCAGTGATTGGCGTCGGCGGCATAGTGCAGGGGTTCGGCTCCTCGTCGATTCTTCGCTCGGCAGTCGGCTCCATTCGCAATCAAGAGTTCGGCAACCGGGCGCCGAAACGCCGCGGCAGCCAGATGAAGAGCCGTGTCGCCGCCGTAGACGTAGTGCGAGATATCGGCTAGGAAGAACGTCGAGGCGTTCTGCCGCGTTGCGCCTGCGGCCAACGATGCGGTGGCAAGAGACCGGCTGGCGGCCAACCGGCGAGCCACGTCGTCGACATCCCCGGCCACGACGAGGCGAACGAAATCGAGGAATGGCGACTTCGGCGGATCACCGATCTTGTGCAAGATGATATTTTGTCATGGGTCTTCCAAAGCTATGTCCGGCTAACGCACCGATGTTAGGCTGCCGTGCTGATGCGCCTGGCAACGTGGAACTGCTGCACCGGCCCGCTCGAGCGGAAGCTGGATGCGCTCGCACCGCTCGCCGCCGATGTAGTGGTGGTCCCCGAAAGCCCGAGGCTGCCGACTGAATCGGCCCGTGCTCGCTGGTTCGGCGACAATCCGAGGAAGGGCATCGCCATTCTCGCTGCTCCGGGATTCGACCTGGTCCCGTTTGAGACCGGCGTACGTCTGCCTCGCTACGTCGTTCCAATTCAGGTGTCCGGTCCGCGGCCATTTCTGCTCCTCGCGGTGTGGGCCCAGAACGACAAGGCTGACAGGTACGTGCGTGGCGTTGTTCGGGCCGTGGACCTCTGCGAGCGCTTCATCAAGGCCCAGCCGACGGTGGCACTTGGCGACTTCAACTCGAACTCCATTTGGGATCACGAGCACCCGAAGGATCGCAACCACACGGCGTTGGTCGAGCAGCTTGACTCATTGGGTCTCGTAAGCGCCTACCACGAGTACCACGACGAGCGTCATGGATCGGAAACTCGCCCGACATTCTTCGAGTACCGGCATGAACACCGGCCGTACCACATCGACTTCTGCTTTGTCCCAAGGACGTGGCGTAACGCTTTCAGGAACGTAGTCGTGGGCTCATTTGCCGACTGGTCCCCTCTGAGTGACCATATGCCCTTGGTTCTCGATTTCAATGAAGCGGCGGTCTAAGGTTGGCCACGAGGGGATAAGAGCCGGTGGCACTCGTCGTTCTTCTCAAAGGCGTCAACGTCGGCGGGCACAGGACCTTTCGGCCCAGTATCCTGGCGAAGGAGCTGAGTCCGTTGGGTGTCGTGAACGTTGGCGCCGCTGGAACGTTTGTGGTTCGTAAGACCGTCAGTCCGGCGAAGCTCCGCGCGGAAATCTGGCGTCACGTGCCGTTTCGACCTGACGTGATGATTTGCTCTGGCAGAGACATCCTCCGGTTGACATCCACCGATCCGTTCGCGGGTCAGCCGTCCGGGCCACACATCGTCCGATTCGTCAGCGTCCTGGCGAAACGCCGGCAGGCCTCGTTCCCGGTTCCAATGAATCTCCCGCCCGAGGGTGACTGGTGTTTGAGAATCCTTGCCCATGAGGGTCGATTTGTTCTGGGCCAGTACCGCCGTCACATGAAAGCCATCGGCTACCTTAGCCAACTCGAGAAGGTTTTCGGCGTATCGGTCACGACACGCAACTGGAACACGATGTTGGCCATCGTACGAATTCTGAAGTCTGGCTAATCATGGCACCTGCTTCGTCATCCACCGCCTTGACCGTCGGGATGCTCCTGTTTCCCGATCTGACTCAGCTCGATCTCACCGGGCCCTACGAGGTCTTTTCACGGATGCACCAATACCAAGGTGTATCTGGTGGCTGCCACCTTGACGCCGTTGGGCCGCCGTTTCGCGGTGGATCACCACACCTCGCGCCTGCGGAACTGGTGCGGAGCGTTGTCCAAACGAGACAGCGCGTCCAAATGGAGCGCCGGGCCATCGCAGAGCGTGTTGCCGCTCGGCTTGCTGAGAGTGTGAGTGGGGAAGGAACACCGGCCTGATGCGACATCTGGTCCACGTCATTGCTGTTCTCGCGGGACTGCTGGCGCCGTACGAGGCAGCTGCCCAGACAAAGGTTGTTCGTTTCGGGAAGCTGTGGGATGGATCGCGTCTCCTGACAAATGCGGTCGTCGTTATCGACGGAGACCGGATCACCAAGGTCAGCAGCGATCGTGTCAATGCGCCCAGGGGCGCGGATGTCATCGATCTGCGTGGGTATTTCGGACTGCCAGGGCTTATCGACCTGCATACCCATATGACGTACTACTCGGATCCCAGCCTGGGAACCGAGCCTCGCGCGCAAAGGCGGGGGCAGCGTCCGGCAGCCATCGTGTTCCTCGCGCAGGCCAATGCTCGCCGTACCCTCGAATCGGGCGTCACCACCGTTCGCGATCTGAACGCACCGAACGAGACCGACCTCGCGATGCGCGATCTCATCGCGACGGGCGCGATGCTGGGGCCACGCATGTTCGTGTCCGGGGCGGGCCTCTCTCTTGCTCAGAAGACGACGAGTCTCGAAACCGGCCGCCGTGCTGTTGAGGAGCGCGTAAAGGCCGGCGTCGACTGGATCAAGGTATATGGGTCTCTTGGCAGCTACGACAGCGTCGACACCACTCAGACTGTGTCATTCGAAGAAATGAAGGCGATAGTGGACGCGGCCCATGCACTCCGCCGGAAAGTGGCGATTCATTCCTACGGCGCGTCGGGCGTGAAAGACGCGGTTCGTGCGGGCGCGGACTCGGTCGAGCACGGCGTCGATCTGGATGACGAGACGCTTGCGGAGATGGTGAAGCAACGGACGGTTTGGGTTCCGACGATCGACCACAATCGGTACTACCTCGATGCGAAGGACGAGTACCGCATCAAGCCAGAGGCGCTGGAGCAACTCCGGAACTATGTCGATCGGAGCCTGGACTCGGCGAGGCGGGCCGTCGGTGCGGGTGTTCGTCTGGGCATGGGATCAGATGCGGTCTTCTCGATGTTCGGCCAGAACACGCGAGAGTTGACGTGGCTGGTGAAAGCCGGGCTGACTCCTGAGCAGGCTCTGATGGCTGCGACCGGTACCGGCGCGTCACTGTTGGGCATGGAGGACCGGCTTGGCCGGGTGGCGCCCGGCTACCTCGCGGATCTTGTTGCGGTCGAAGGCGATCCGCTCAGGAACATCGAAGCAGTCGTGAGTGGCGTCAAGTGGGTCATGAAGGACGGCAAGGTCGTCGTCGAAAAGCGAAAGCACTGATTTCAATGGAGCTATTGGTCCGGGATGCGATACCCGATGACGCCGCAGGCATCGTGTCCGTGTTCAATCCGATCATCGAGTCTCACGCGTATACGTTGTTCGACACACCGTTCAGTGTCGAAGCCGAACGTGCTTACATCACGGGACTCTCGGACCGTGAGATTTTCAACGTCGCCGTGCGCACCAGCGACAACAGCGTCGTCGGTTTCCAGAGCATGGCCCCGTTTGCAACGTACACGCACGCCTTCGATCACGTTGGCGTCGTCGGCACCTATGTTGATCTTGGAAGCCGGCGGCAGGGCGTCGCCACGTGCCTTTTCCCGGTCACGTTCGAGATCGCGCGGCAGAAGGGCTACGAAAAGATATTTACTTATATTCGCGGGGACAACCCCGCAGCCCTCGCCACATACCAGACACACGGCTTCCGAATCGTCGGAAGAGCGGACCGGCATGCGAAGCTGAATGGGAAATATGTGGACGTGTTCATCGTCGAACGGCGCTTGTGAGTCGAACCCAATCGAACGCTCGGAGGAATCGAAAATGAAATTACTGCGCTACGTCATCTGTGTCGGGTTCATCGCAGGGCTGGGTGCATCGTTGGCTTTGGCGCAGTCCAGGGAAGCAGCTGCGGATCAAGCGATGGCCGCCGCCGTCCTTCCGTTGCCTGAGTCCATGCGAAGCGGAGCCGGAGTCGTTCGCCTCGATAGGGGCGGGCGCCCCGAAGTGCTTCGGAAGGGAACAAATGGGATGATCTGTATCGCCGACAAACCTGAGGACGCACAGTTCGACGTGCGCTGCTATCACGAGTCGTTCATCCCGGTTGTGTACCGCGCTTTCCAGTTGGGGTACGCCGTGAGTGGCCCGAAGGTCGAAGAGGAAATCAAGGCAGGCAAGCTCACGCTGTCGAACGACCCGACCGCGGGCTATCGATGCCTCGGACCGGCGAGCGGCTATGACCCTTCGACCAACTCCGTGACGACTCAAGTCGAATGCTGGCAGTCGATCCATTTCCCGTTTCGCACGGCGCATGCCCTCGGTTTGCCCGACGAGAGTGAAGTCTCACAGACTCTCCAAAGAACAGTTCCGTACGTCATGTCGAGCGGCAAGTACTGGTCGCACGTCATGATTCGTCACGCAAACGCCGGCGACAACCACCCAGCCCACAATTAGTCCAACATGGAACTCGCTGAGAGGTGAGTCTGGTGTCCAAATCGACGCTCGTGTTGGCGCTGTTGATTGTCGGTGTGACATCCGACGTCCTCACGCAGGCGCCCACGTCGCCAGCGGCGGTCGGGCCGACATTCGAAGTCGTTTCGATCAAGCGGAATACCACGAACCCGCTGGGTTCGAAAGTGAACGAGCGTCCGGACGGCGGCTTCACGATGCTGAATATCCCGGTGGTTCTGCTGATCGCGCGTGCGTATTCACCCGCAGTGCCCATCGAGATGGTCGGCCTTCCTGAGTGGGCCCGGAGTGACCGTTACGACGTCACCGCCACATCGGCCCTGTCGAGGCCGACACCGGACGAGCGGGCCGCGATGATGCGGGCGATGCTCGCGGATCGATTTCATCTGGCCGTGCACGTCGAGAACCGTGAACAGTCCGTGTGCGAACTCGTCCTGGCGCGCCGCGACGGCAAGCTTGGACCCGGAATCAAGCCGGTGGACATCGACTGCGAGGCGCGACTCGCGGCGGAGCGTGCCGCCGCCGATGCGGCCCGCGAGGCAGGTACACCGCAGCCCCCGCGTCAACCCACCGACTACAAGGTTCCTCCGCCGCCGTGCGTCGTGCGTACAGTCCCTCCGGAATTCCGCGACCGTTTTGGCGATCGGCTCGGCCGGCTGGGGGATCTGATGGAGGGAGACACCACGATGGCCAACCTGGCAGGGACACTTCGCCTGTTCACACGCCGTGAGGTCGTGAACAAGACG
>Ga0137395_10001351_pt1 | contig 11345 bp, 9 predicted proteins | sample czobulk216metaG_FD_108283 | JGI IMG/M metagenome (GOLD analysis project Ga0137395, IMG submission 108283) | Vadose zone soil microbial communities from Angelo Coast Range Reserve, California, USA - czobulk2.16 metaG | ecosystem: Environmental > Terrestrial > Soil > Vadose zone | place: USA...
AAAACGATCCAGGCAGTTTTGTCTTCGTTAAAGACTGGCTGGTGGCCTCCGGAGAGGTCGATGATCGAGAGGCGCCGCATGCCGAGTCCGGAGCCGTCCGCGACGTACAACCCTTCGTCGTCGGGGCCTCGGTAGACAATCTGGTCGCACATGTGGCGCACCAGATCTTCGGTGATGTTGCTCTCGCGAGTTGTGCTCACCACGCCAGCTATTCCACACATAATTCCGGGTCCTTGACTTTCTATCCTTTCAAACTTACGGAGACAGAGCTTGAGTTTTCTGAGCGCAACGGCATGTCGGCAATTCGTTTGAAGCGATAGTCGCGGTAGTTGCATGGATTGCCAGCGCGCCCATCGCAGGCAGCGAGGAGGATATTAGTCATTTCCCGCGCGCTGACGAAGTGTAGCGTTTCTTTTCTTTCGGACGCGCCGCCGACCAGCTCCGCAAGAAAATTGTGGAAGCTGTCGCCAATGACCACGTCTCTTTGAGTTGGATCCATGCTATGGCAATGCAGCTTGATGAAAAGCCAGTCCGGTCGCCCAAGCACGCGAACTTGAGCCTGCTTCCAAAGAGAGAGCCGGTGCACGGTAGGAGGATTAGCTCCGGTAATGGCGCCGTTTTCGAGAACGGGCCGGGCTGGACGGAAGCTACGATGGAGATCGGCGACCAGCGGCCCCTGAATTATCAAAGGAAAAGTTTGAGGCGGGCGGCCTGCAGTCAAGTCGTGCCCTTTACGATGTGGGACCGCTTGATCGAGAGGCAGAGCGCACTCGTAAACAGAATTGATTTTTTCAGTCTGCGCCGGATGCCAGACACCGCTGGGCAAGGTTAGGTCAGCATAGCAACCCGTCTCCGCGAGAATTTGCATCTCCGAATCGACACCGCAAAAGCGGCCGTCGGCGGAGTTCGCGAGGGCGAAATTGCCGTGCACGAAAGCGTAGCGCGGAAACTGAGAGCCATCTTCGGTGGCCAGACAGCGATGGCGAAAGGCCAGGCGGTCACGGAATTCCAGGAGCACGCGACGAGTGTTTTCTGCTGTATCGGGGCGCGCAGATCCATGGTGCAGGTGGATCTCTACTTCTCCCCACCCAGCCAGGCAGTGCTCGGCGAGCATTTCGACCAAGCGCTCGTCATATTGTTCTGCGGGATAGAAGTAAGTGTGCACGAGTGGGCGGCCGTCGTGATCGCGGAAGCCGTCGATGACTTTCGGATATTCCCGCGTCCACAATTCGAGGCGGCGCTCTTGTTCGAGATGAGGGACCCGTTTCTGCCCGTCCGTAGGATCAATGGCAGGCTCGAAATGATCGGCCAAGGCAAAAATCAGATGTACGGGCCCGCTGGCGGGCGATTTCAGCGCGCGCGCAGTTGCGAACGGAAACACTTTTCTGGCGTAGGCGAATTGTTTCTTTAGACCCATTTCGAATCACGAATATAGTTCCCGGGGACGGGCGAGGACGCCCGTCGCTCCACCGGCTAATCATCCCTTCTCGGGTTTTCGCCCACGCACTGCTATGGAGGTCTCGCCTACACGCATGTCCTCCATGCCCATTGCTGCATACCATTTAAACACCTGTTCGTAGGTGTGTTTAGACTGGTATGTAGGAGAGTACCAGTCGAATGTGTCGAGCATTCGGGCTTCTGGACTTTTCTGACGATTGACTGGAAAGACGTGATGCACCAGACCCGCGACTGGACGACCTAAGAGGGGTATGCGTTTCAATCCTTGCTCCAGGTTGTAGAAGAATGGGACGGCAATCTTGAGGATGCCGTGTAACGTCTGGGGCTTCATCTTGTGAGTGTAGCGGCGCCAGAAATCGCTGAACCGGTACCACTTGTTATATCCGCTGTAGAGCCAAACAACGAGTAGGCCGCCAGGCTTCAGGTACTTATCGAGGGTTTTGACGGCTGCTTCGCAATCTGGGGTGTGATGGAGAACACCAATACTGTAGATGATGTCAAAACTTTCAAGAGCGAAAGGGAGCGCGAAGACATCGGCCTGGAAAGCGACGAAGTCACGGTCGGCAAGATTCTTGGCAGCCACTTCGGCGGCAGCGCTTAAGTCGACGCCGACTACGCGCGCGCCCCAGCGAGTCGCTACTTCAGCATAACGGCCCATGCCACATCCCACGTCCAGCACCAGTTTTCCTTTGAGATCTTCCGGTCGAAGAGCCGTCTTAGCAAGAAAGTGGCGCTCGGATTCGCGGACCTCGTCATGATCGAGCTGCGTCTTCTGATAACGATGCCACTGGAAACCGAAACTGGCGGCATAGTGCTGCGCGTCCACGAAGCGGGCAATGCCTAGCACGTTGGGATAGGCGCGCTTGCAGCCCGGACACACGTATCCTCCGGCCTGATCGCTGTCGAGTTTCGAGCCGCAACTTAGGCAGCGCAGAATTGCTTGCAACTCAGCGGACAGGGGAGACTGAACGGCTGGTTCGGTGATCAGCATAAACCTCCAGGAAATGACGCGGCTTTTTCGGCGGGGGTTGCATCGAGCCGGGTTCTTGTTGTTGCTCTTTAATCGTTTGCAGCAATGTTGCCGTAAATGCCACCGCAAAATAGGGGAAGAACTGGTAACCCTCCGGGGCAAAACAAGCGCCCACGACGAAACCAACCAGCGAACTTTGTAATGCTCCGATGAACAAAACAATGTCCGGATCGAGATTCTTGGTTCGGCGAAGAATCTTCAGATTCTTAAAACCTCTCCAGAAAAACATGAGATAGAGGACCAAAACGGCGATGCCGCCTTCGGCGCAGACCTGGAGGTAGGTCATGTGCACGTCGTGCCAGATTAGCGAGTAGGTGAGGAAGTTGCGAAGACCGACACCGAGGATTGGGTAATGTTCAATGGCGTCGACGGCTCGGTACATCAGGTACTTACGATCCTCGAACGACCCATAGGCAGACTGTTCAGTGGCGCTGTTGCCGGACAACGCGGCGAAGCGATCAAAAAGTTTGCCGCCGGCGGCAGCCATAATCACAACACCAATCAGGCCGGTGGCAACGATCAGGTAAGGACGCCTCCCCTTGATGGCAAAGAAATATAGCGTAACGCTTCCGGAGATAATCAGATCGATGAAACCCGCACGGGAAGCGGTCTCGAAAATGGCGACCGCCATCACTAGCATTCCGACGAGCCAAAGAACCTTTATCAAGGCATTCTTAGCGGTGACCATGAAGGCCAGTGCAAAGGGCATGGATAGCACGATGGCGAACGCGAGATCGTTCGGGTTGGAATAGATGCCACCGAGTACGCCCTCAAGTCGTGGCGTGCTGTGCCCCTTCACTAATGCTGCGGCACACACAACGACTACGGAAAAGGCCTGAATAAATATGATCCGGCGCAGGCGATCGAAGGTAGTGATCAGAAGAAAAACCAGCACCCATGCGACAAAGACCTTGGAAAAGTCGATGGTGCGAGTGATGGCTCCGCCTCTCCAGACGGGCGAGAGAAATGCCCCGAGATAGAACAGGCCGATCATGATCAACAGAAGTCTCGCCTCCTTGGGAAGATCCTTAAGCGTTCGCTTGGTTCTGCCCAATGCGTTAAACAAGCCCCACATAGCGAGAATGGCTGTGATTTTGGCAAGCGGGAAATACTTGAGACCTGGAACCCAGTCCTCCGGGCGGGCGCAATACACCACAAAGAAACCACTGAGCCAAAAGAAAGCCCTTTTAGTCGGGTCCGCGACGTTGAAGGAGGTGCGCCTTCTTGGTGTTTCTGCCGCGGCTATAGTAACGTTATTGCCGATCGCCACAAATTCCTCTTTTTTGCTATCTTGCGTTCTTCTTTTTTTTTGCCCTTATGCTTTTCTTTCCGCTAAGCGAACTGATACAGCCTTTATGGCGCGAGATTTCTTCTCAGCTACCGATTGCAGGACCTCGCCGAAACGCTCTCCAATTGCCGGCCAGTCGTAGCGCGCTGCGGTTTCGGCGGCAGCTCTTTCATAGCGGCGACGCAGTTCCGGGTCGCGAAGCAGCATGATCACGGCCTGCGCGAAGGAATGGGAGTCGTCCGCTAGTATGATGTCGCGACCGTGATGAACGTCTAAACCTTCGGCCCCGACGGTAGTCGAGACGACCGCTTTGGCGGTAGCCATGGCCTCATAGATCTTCAATCTTGTTCCACCGCCGATGCGTAGAGGAACGATGACCACACTAGACTCACGCAGATGTTCGACAACGGACGGCACGCGTCCTGTGACTTCGATCGAAGGGTCAACCGCGGCCCATTTCTGAACCCGGCGGTCGGGATTTCGGCCGACGATACGGAATCTTGCCTCGGGAAATTCGGACTTAATAGAAGGCCAGACTCCGCTACAGAAAAATTCAAGGCCATCGACGTTCGGCTCCCAGTCCATGGCGCCGACGAAGGTGATGACGGGGGCGGACTCGTTCAGTGCGGTGGAATACGCCAGATCGGGACGATACTGCTCCAAGTCAACGCCGGTCGGGACGACGGTGATGCGATCTCCATCTATCCACTTCATCATCAACGCGCGATCGTTTTCGGATACAGCAATCACGTGATGGAACTTGCGAACCTCGGCGCGCTCGTAGCGCAGCATCTTGCGAAACTCCAGCCCGTAAATCATCTTCTTCCCCGGATTGTCCGCGGTGGCTGCGTGGCGCCGCCAGATTTCGCTTTCGACGTTGTGCTGGAAGAGCACGCTGGGCAGGTTGAGCCTGCCAGGAAAGTTGACAGCAGCATCCAGGAAATCGCAGACAGCGACATCGAAATTTTGGTCCCGAAACCAGTTCTGGATCTTCTTCCGTACCCGAGCATCGGCGAAACGGCTGACCGCGTAGGGTGGCTCGGCGGTGAGATGAAGCAGATAGTCAAGGCCGCGGGAAGGGCCGGAAAGTTCCCGCTTGCCGGTGCAAATCGGCACTGCGCCCGGTATCTGACACCGCAATTCGCCTTCGTACCCGGCGTCGGGTGTTCCCGCATAGTAAGAGCAGAAGGTAAGCTCGTGCCGCGCAGAAAGATATCGCAAGACGTGGTAGGTGCGGATGTTTCCGCCATTCTGCACGGGCAGGAGCTTATCGGCTTTGACCCAGAGAATTCTCATGCCGTTTAGCGAATCCAGATCGCCTTTCTGCCGGTAGCGAAATTCACGAAGGCGATTACGGCCGCGGAGTTAAGCAGAATGAACGTGCGAGCCGGGTCCGCGAGCGGCGATAGGGGACCGATTTTAAAGTCAGCAAGCGCGGCCAGGCTCAGCGCATAGAAAGCAAGTTGTAATCCGAGTGCAATACGATAAAACGGCTGAGGCAGAAAGATGGAAGCAATTAAAATCGCGAGCAATGCAAAAGGCACCGCCAATCGCGACAGCTTGTGGCTTACGAATTCGAATCGCATCGGATTTGCCGAGGTCAACAACCAGGGAGCCAGTTGCACAAGCTGATAGTTGCCACTCAGGGTTCGCACCTTTCGAGAAAATTCACGGCCATCGCCCAAATCTGGCGCGTCCCAGGCGCGGGCGCGGGAATCGAAGACCACGCGTGATCCCTGGCGGACAACCTGCATGGGTAAGAGCACATCGTCGAGGATCGTGCCTTCGGGCAATGGCGATGCCTGGAGCAATCCCCGGCGAGCGCAATAGATCGCGCCGGTAGCGCCGACCACGGAACCAGAGGAGGATTCCAATTCTCGAATCTTCTTCTCGATGCGCCAGTACACGCCCATACCCTTCCCGGTCTCTCCGCTCGATGGATTTCCCAGCATCAATTCGCCGCTCGCGGCGCCGACGTCGAGATCGGAAAAATTTTCGACCAACATGCGCAGAGCGCCGGGTTCAATGTGCTGCCGGGTATCAGTAAACAAAAGCAGTTCTCCAGTCGCCAGTTGGATGCCATCATTAAGGCCAGCGGCTTTGCCCTGGGAAGATGGCTTCATCAGAGTTTGCACTCGCCTGCCCTGGTGCGAATCGCGAGCATACTCGGCAAGGATGGCCGGCGTGCGATCGGTCGATCCATCGGAGACGATGATGATGTCGAGTTGGTTCGCGGGATACTCCAGGGCAAGCAGATTCTCGATCTTGCGTGCAATCTCAGCTTCTTCGTTGCGCACCACCATAACCACCGAAACCGACGGTGAGTAGGAACCCCGGCGCACTGGGCGCGGTGACCATCGGCCCCGAAGCCATAACCATGCCGGATAGCCAAGATAGGAATAGCCGATCAGCGCTGCCGCAAGCCAGAAGACGTATTTCATCTTCATTGCGCACCCCGGCGCAGCAGAACCGTCTTAACGGTTTGGAACATAATCAAAAGATCCAAACCAATGGAAGCATTTTTTATATAAAAGAGATCGTACTGAAGCTTTTCACGAGCGTCCGCGACCGTGCTGCCATATTTGTATCTGACCTGCGCCCAACCAGTAAGGCCGGGCCGTACCATGTGGCGCACGCCGTAATAAGGGATTTCTTTCGAGAGCATCTCAATGAATTCCGGCCGCTCGGGGCGTGGGCCAACAAATGCCATATCGCCCTTCAGCACACACCATAACTGTGGAATCTCATCGAGCCGCGAAGTACGGAGAAATTTGCCGATGCGGGTAATACGAGGATCATGATCGCCTGCCCACTTGGGACCGGTTGCGGCTTCAGCATCCGGCTGCATGGTTCGAAACTTCACTACCTTGAAGTTATGTCCACCCTTGCCAACTCTCGTCTGGATATAGAAGATCGGGCCTTTCGAATCGAAGTAAATGGCGAGCATTATGAAAGGGAACAAGGGCAGGGCGAGGATGAGTCCAACTAGTGAGATCACAACAGAAAGCACACGCCGAACAACGACAAATATATTACCGCGCCGAAAGCCCTGGCCAAAGACCAGCCAGCTGGGATTAAGATTCTCCACTTCGATTTTGCCATTGATTTTTTCCAGCCACGAAGTCGCTTCTTCGATCTTGACTCCGCGCATGCGAAGTTCAAGCAATTCCTTCATAGGGACAGTACCGCGACGATCTGGAGTTGCGACTATGACGCGATGCACTTTCTGTTTCTCGACCACTTCCATCAGGTGCGCCGCCACCGCCTCCAGGGTTACCGCCCCCTCCATTTTTCCCGTCCAACTGGCGATCTCGACCCCGATTTCAGGATTCTGGCGCAAACCCTGCACAACACGTTGCGCGCGCTCGCCGTCGCCGAGAACGTAGACCCGCTCGACCAGAATGGGCAACTGGACGAGCCAGGTAAAGCCGAGCCTCCATCCAAACAGGGCGACGGTAAGAATAAGAAGTCCAACCGCGGAGGAACCGTTGCCTAGCAGGTAATTTGGCCGCACGTAAGCGATGGCGGCCAAAACAAAAGCGAGAACGCCGGGAACCATGAGCAGACGAAAATAGAGTTCGCCCTTGGTCTGCAGGCGAGCGGTGTCGTACAAGTCCAGCCAGTGCGAGCAGAGCAGCACCAGTAAAGTGACTCCGAGGATCTTGAGGTACCCGCCCTCGTAGTTCAGCACCAGATAACTGTCTTCGCGCAATTCGTATACCGCGCCGAGCAAGAATGAGGTCCATACAATCAGGGCCTCTCCGATCAGCAGGACCAGAGTACGAACTGGATAGTAGACATTGAAGAGGCGGATCAACTGGCCCTCGTCCTAGACTTCGTTGGTGACGGTCTCGCCGTAGTAATACTTCGAACGCTCAACGTCTTCCGGGTGAGTGCCGTTAAGTACCACGCCAATCAGCAATTTATCGGGAAACTCTTCGCGGGCTCGTCGGGCCATATCGGAGGGCGTCATATTGGAACGCACCACCATGAGAATGCCGTCGCAAAAATTAGCGACCAGGGTGGCATCCGATACGGGGATGACGGGCGAGGTATCGACAATGATCCAGTCAAACAACGGCTCGACCCGCTGCAGCAGAAGTTTCAGGCGGCCGTTGGCGAGCAACTCCGGGGCACTCCCGGCAACCCGGCCCGCAGGCATGAAGAACAGGTTCTCCATAGGCCCGCGCTGTAAGGCGGCAAACTCGTCGCATTCCCCTAAGAGATATTCCGCCAATCCGGGGGATTGGCGCGCGCCCAGATGGCGATGCATCCCGGGGTTACGCAAGTCGGCATCGATGACCAAAGCTCGCCGGCCGTGCTGGCGCACCATTACCTGGGCCAGGTTCGCGGCGACAAATGATTTGCCTTCTTTGGGAAGAGCGCTGGTAACCATCAGGTTTTTCAGCTGCATCTTCTCGCGAATCTGGTAGAGGCGCGAACGCAGCGTGCGAAACTCCTCGGCGCCTACGCGGCTGTCGTCTTGCTCGAAAAACAGCATGGTCCGTGGATCGGGACTCCACTCAGACTGGGGACAACGCGCGAGCAGCGACTCGTAATTGAATCCTCCGCCCATGTTGGACATCATGCCGGCATTCGGGGGCATGGCAGGCATGCTTTCCGGTTGCAATTCTGGTTGATCGAAGTTGGGCTCCACGTGCGTACCCGCAGAGGTAGACCTCTCTTGCTCAGCACGTTTTAAAGCGTCATGGATGCGGCTCATAATTTCCCTTCCTTGGGGAGATCCTGTTGCTCTGACTGGCGCAAGCGGTCGGCCAGCGTTGCCAGAGTTCGTAAAGCTTCCACTAGATCAAACTTGTCCGAAGGGACGGGAGCCGGAGCCATCATGGCAGCGGCGGCGTTTCCATCGGCGAGATCGAAATCGCGGGCGACAGAATCCACGACCTCGGCGGGGATAACTTTTTTCTGATCGACAAACCCACTTACCAGGCAATGCTCACATAGCAGGTTGATGACGCGCGGGATGCCCAGCGAATAACGGAAAATAGCAACAGTGGCGTCGTTGTCGAAGACCGGCTCTCCATTCGATCCCGCAATACGCAGTCGCTGATTGATGTAGGACTTGGTCTCCTCAAGATTGAGAGGATGGGTTTTCGCGCGCAGGGTGAGGCGCTGGCGCAACTGGCGTAACTGGGGCTGCTTGAGGCGTTGTTCCAGTTCCGGTTGACCCACCAGGACGATCTGGAGGAGCTTTTCGGTGAATGTTTCGAGATTCGTCAGCATACGAATCTCTTCGAGGACTTCGTCGGAGAGGTTTTGCGCCTCATCGACAACGAGCACGGCAGTCTCCCCGGCGCGATAGCGATCGAGCAGCCAGTTATAGAGCCGCTGGAGAAGCTGGCTCTTCGACACGGCGTCGCAGGGGACGCCGAAATCGGCCATCATAAAGTCGAGGAATTGAGGAACATCCATGCGTGAGTTGAAGATGAAGGCGGTTGCGACTTGCTGCATCCGCAGCCATTCCATCAACTTATTAATCAGCGTCGTTTTTCCGGTGCCAACCTCGCCGGTAAGCAATACAAACCCTTTGCGGCTTTGTATGCCATAGGTAAGGCAAGCCAACGCTTCTTCGGTGTGCCGCGTTAGAAAAAGATAGCGCGGGTCCGGATTGACGTTGAACGGATTGGCGCGAAGTCCAAAAAATTCTTTATACATTCTCAGACCTCAACGTTCTCATGTTCTTTTGGCTCGCCTCGTCCCCAGAAGCGACGACGTCCGTTGCCGTTGGCGTGAGCGGCAAGATCCTCTTCCTCTTCACCCAGCCAGGGCACGGAGATCAACAGAGGGAGATCCATGACGGAGGCAGCGTCTTTCTCGGTGCGGATCGACTTGTCGCTGAATTCCAGCCAGATGGCAATGATCAGACCGAACGCCAGGCCGACTCCGAGGCCGCCTGCGGCCAGCAGGGGACGGTTCGGAAAAGTGGGACTCTCCGGCAGGCCTGCGGTGGACAGAATGTGCATCTGCTCGCCTTGCTGCTGGCTCTCCATGCTCGTGCCCAGTGCGGCAGAACTCTTCTTCGCCAGCAGATCTTTGTAAAAGGCCTGGGCGTTATCGTTATCACGCGTGAGCAATTTATATTGCTCTTCCACGTTCGGGCTCATCGAGGTGCGGCTCTGGTAAATTCCGATCTGGCTCTGCAGGCGCTTTTGATCCAGGGTCGCCTGGTCTATGACACCTTGGTACTGATGAATCTGCAGGCGAAGCTGGCGAATTTCCGGCGGCTCGGAGGCGCTGGCTTTATCTGCACTGTCGGAGGTGTTGGCCGCAGCGGCAGCGGCATTGATCTCTTTCAACTTCTTTTCGACCTCGGCAATGTCAGCCTTGGTTTTGATTACGTCGGGATAGTCCTCGGTATAGCGTGCCTGCAATTGCAACAGTTGTCCTTGCAACTGGGTCAGCTGGGTTTGGAGGGTCTGCGGGTTGGTGCTGGAGAGTGAACTCTTCCAGGAGGATATCTGCTGCGCCAGCATGCTTTCGGTGTAGGCCTTGTCTTGCTGGGCGCGACTCAGCGTCTGGGTGCTGGCGTCGAGTTGCGAGTTCAGAGACATCAGCATGCGCATATTGTTGTCGATGTCGCTAGGCAGCTGCCCCATGTATTGTCTTTTGAAGGCGGCAAGTTTGGCCTCCTGCTCGTCCAGCGAGCGTTTTGCATCGTCGACCTGGCGACCTAGAAATTCGGTGGTGCCTTGCGCTACCGAGGCGCGCGAACGGAGGTTTTCATCCACGATCAGAGAGGTCATGGCGTTGCATATTTTCTGGGCGCGGCCAGGATTGCTATCGGTGTAATTAACGTTAAAGCCGGGCACGGGCTCATCGGTAGAAGATTGCTTTTTCTTCTTCGCACCGGAAATTCCCGCCTGGACGGCGGCGGCGCTCATAGAGGTCACCACCGGCTCTACAGTCATGTTCTGCTGGATCTCCGAGATGAGCTTGTTCTCGTCGTCCGGCTTGGCAAGCCCGAGGTTTTCAATCATCGGGCGCAGGCGGCTGGGGCTGAGCACTTCCTGGCTGAGAGTCTGGACGCGCTGCGTGAAATCAGCCGTAATGACCGACTGAACGTAATTGTCAGGCACCTTCTGGCCTTCCACAAGAACGGTGGATTGCGAGGTGTATTTGGGCGCGAAGGCATAGGAGGCCAAGAACCCCGCGAGCGGGGCGAGCAGCGCCGGAATCAGAATCACTTTCAGGCGACGCTTTACCATCGCCAGATAATCGTCCATCGTCAGTTCGCGATTTTCACTCATGTTAGTCACCAATCCGGCCGCATCGAGCGGCCAAGAAATTAATCAATTCGCTTCGGCGTCGGGTGCCATTCCACCCCGACCGAGACAATGTGCCGCTGATCAACCCTGCCGCAGTCGCCGACTAGGCACACCGGAACATTGAAGGCGACCTCACTAAAGCGGTAAGCGGCAAAAAAATCGTAGGTTCGTCCAAAATGTTTGCGGAAAACCGCGCCTGCGGAACCTTCGTTGTAGCTAGAAGCGGGCAGGCCAAAGAGCCCCAAACTCTGGAGTTTCTTGTTATGGGAGTAGTCCAGATCCA
>Ga0137395_10001353_pt1 | contig 11341 bp, 9 predicted proteins | sample czobulk216metaG_FD_108283 | JGI IMG/M metagenome (GOLD analysis project Ga0137395, IMG submission 108283) | Vadose zone soil microbial communities from Angelo Coast Range Reserve, California, USA - czobulk2.16 metaG | ecosystem: Environmental > Terrestrial > Soil > Vadose zone | place: USA...
AAAGCCGTTGGAGCAAATGACTTTGATGTCGGCGGCGCGGGCGCACGTCGCCGTCACTCCAATTGCGATGGCGGCTGTCAGCTTCAAGAACCTCATGGCGTCCTCCGGAAAGAGCTTTTTGCTTGTTCCAATGGCATTAACCGATCAACCGTTCAGTGTCACTGTCTGCGCAGAAGCTGATCGCGCGTGCTCACGCGTACACCCCGGCAATCGCCAAAAATTCCCCGGGATTGAGACTGGCGCCGCCGACCAGCGCGCCGTCCACGTTGTCGACTGCCATCAGCTCCTTGGCATTCGACGGCTTCACCGAGCCGCCGTAGAGGATGCGTATCCCCTGGGCGGCCGCCGGAAACCGCGCGGTCAGCCGCTCGCGGATGAAGCCGTGGACCTCGGCGACGTCGGCAGGTGTCGGCGTGAGCCCGGTGCCGATCGCCCATACGGGCTCGTAGGCAATGACGAGGTTCTGGGCGGTCGCGCCGTCTGGAATCGAGCCCTCAAATTGCATGCCGACCACCGGAAGGGTCCGGCCGGCGGCCCGGTCATCGCGACTCTCGCCGATGCACACAATGACGAGGAGCCCGGCGCGCCACGCCGCCCGGGCCTTGCGCCACACGTCGGCGTCGGTTTCGTGGTGGAACGCGCGGCGCTCGGAATGGCCGATGATCACGGCGCGGGCGCCGAGATCGGCCAGCATCTCGGCCGAGATATCGCCCGTAAAGGCGCCGCTCGGTTCGGCGTGGCAATCCTGGCCGCCGATCTCGACGATGCCTTCGGAGCTCCCGACGAACTGCCGGACCAGCGTCGCGGGCGGACATACCATGATGTCGACTTTTTCGCGCAGCCCTTTCGCGCCGGCCACGATCCTGCAAAAGTCTCCATGCGACCCCATGAGGCCGTTCATCTTCCAGTTGCCGACAACCAGCGGGCGTCGCGTTGTCATCCGTTTTTCTCCAATGAAACGTGAGCATAAAAGGACGTGGCGAGGCGGTTAGCAGACGGAAGCCATCGGTGGAAGAGGAGGCAGTCGCTTTGACATGGCAACCGCATCAAGCGGGGGAGATCGGGGGTCGGCAAAAGGGCGCTTGCGCACCGCCATCTCCCGACCCCCTGCCCGCCCCTGTCCTCCCTCGCTGAGGAGAGGGAGGGAGCCCCGGGCAATTCCCCGGCCGCGATTGCGAAACATGCCGACAACGACCGAGTGTAGGCCTATTATAGGACTCAATTGCAGCTGTCAACTGCCCGACAGCACACCCGACATCGCAACCGCAATAGCGGCGTCGAATCGCCAAACGCCGTCGTGCCGCGAAGATGAACATCCTATTGACGAGGCGTTAACAGGCGTCGCGTACGTTAGGCTTGCGTTCAGGTTGAGTGAGATGTCGCTGGCGGGCCCTATCCTCATCGTCTCCGACCGCCCGGACCGCAAGCTCGCTGCCGCGCTTGCGGGGGCTGGCGCATCTCCCGTGGTCGAAAGCGCTCTCACCGAAGCCGCGGCTGCGCTTTTGCGAATCCAACCGGTGGCTGCTGTCTTTGCGGATCCGGACCCGGCGCCGGCACGGCTTCTTGCCGATGAATTGATGGCCGCGATCGACGCCCAGCCGGCGCCGTTCATGCCGGTCATGGCGCGGGTCAGCGATTGCGGCGCAACCGGACTTGAGGCGCTGCCGATCGACGTCAACGCTCCGAACGAACAGATCATCGCCCGTCTTGCGGCGGCGCTGCGCGTGCGTGAGCTGCACGCGACGGTGCTGCGGCGGATCGACGAGCTGCGCCACAGCGGCGCCGACGTGCCGTTGCTGCCGGACACCGATCCGCTCGACGAGGCGACCGTGCTGGTGACGGGACGCGGCCGCCATTATCCGGCGCTGGCCGCGGCGGTCGGTGAGCGCGTCGGCTTCATCGGCGCGCTCAGCGTCGAGACGGCCGCGCGCTATCTCAACACGCGCGACGTTGATGGCATCATCATCGGCGAAGGTTTCGGCCCGTCGACGGTGGAAGCGTTCCTCACCGCACTCGGCGAGGATTCCCGTTTCCGCGATCTGCCGGTCGGCGTCGTACCCGAGCTGCCGGCGTCGATCGACCGGGCTCGCCTAGCCGGCATCGAGCCGGTGAAGGGCGCCGCCGACGCTATCGCCGCCCACATGATGCCGCTGGTGGGCGTCCATGCCTTCGGAGCGCGACTGCGCCGCCACGTCGCTTCGCTCGACGCTCGCGGCATGATCGATCCTCAAACCGGTCTGCTCACAGTCGCGACGTTCGAGCGCGACCTGCCGCGGGCGATCGCGGATTGCCGCGAGCGTAACATTCCGATGTCGATCGCACGGTTCGATCTCCCGACCGAGCTGCCGCGGCGCGCCCAGGTCGATGCGGCGCGGCTCGTCAGCCGGCTCATCCGCGCCGCCGATTTCGCCTGCCAGGCGCCGGACGGCGCCATCACGGTGGCGATGACCTCCTCGGCGCTGCACCATTGCCACGTCATCGCCCGGCGCATTGCCAACGTCATGCGGCAGGCGATGTTCGAGCGTGAACGCGAAGACGGCAGCCGCATGGAGGCGATGGTGACCCTTGCGGCGCTGAAGTCGACGGATTCGCCGCAATCGCTTTTGGCCCGCGTGTCCGAGCCGGCGACGGCAGCGGCAGAGTGATGAAGTCTAATTGAGCTTGTTGGCCTCATCCCGAGGATTGCCGTTTGACCGGGAGGCTTCTCGACAAGTGTGGCATCATCGCGTAACCTAAATCTTCGACCATTGCTCTCACGCGCCGTGGCGCGCGGGGATCTGGCGCACGTGCCGACCTACCATCTCTTCGATTTCTGGACCAATTCGATGCGCAAAATTGTGTCGCTCGCTGGTGTGCTGGCTGCCTCGATCCTAGCGTTGATCCCGGTAATGCCGAGCGCAGCGACCGGCGAGGTCTTCGACGCGGTCCGGCGAACCGCGGTGATGTCCGCTTTTGAACCGGAATGGAAGGCGTTGCAGACAGAACTGCGGGACCGTCGCGACTACGTGGCGAACGGAGTGACCTTCGCGACCGGCACGATCGACGGCAGGCCCGTCGTGTTGTTTCTCAGCGGCATCAGCATGGTCAATGCGGCCATGACGACGCAGCTCGTGCTCGACCGCTTCGCCATCGATGCAATCGTGTTCTCCGGCATCGCCGGAGGCGTCAATCCGGACCTTTCGATCGGCGACGTGGTCGTCCCCGATCAATGGAGCGAGTATCTGGAGGCGGTGTTCGCGCGCGAAGAAAAGGACGGCGCCTATAAGTTGCCGCCGCGCTTCGCCGAGAGACAGTTTGCGAAGAATTTCGGCATGATGTTCCCGCAGCCGGTACAAATCGCCAAAGGCGGCGGCGACCTTGAAAGGCGCGCCTGGTTTCAGGTCGATGCAGGGCTTTTGGAGGTCGCGAAGGCGACGGCGGGCACGATCATGTTGAAGGACTGTACTGCCGAAAGCAAATGTCTGACGCCCAAGCCGAAGGTCGTGGTGGGCGGTCAAGGCGTTTCGGGCCAAGCTTTTGTCGACAACAAGGAGTTTCGCGAATACGTGCGAAAGGCTTTCAATGCCGATGTGCTCGACATGGAAAGTGCAGCAGTGGCACATGTCGCCTATGCCAACAAGGTCCCGTTCATCGCTTTTCGCAGCCTGTCCGACCTCGCAGGCGGTGAGGAGCATGAGAATGCAATCGAGACGTTCAGGCAGCTCGCGTCGGACAACTCCGCATCTGTCGTCAAGGAATTTTTGAAGGCATTACGCTGACTGCCAGGACGGCAGCGCCTTCACCTGTCCCCTCCCCCGACGCAGGAGGGGAAGACCGCACGTCCGGACCGCCAATGCAAATCTGCCAATTGGACGACACCGAGAGCAGTGTTCCCCTTTCCCCGCGGACGTCCTATCTTCTCCTCGAAATCGAGGAGAACCCAATGCCCGCACCCGCAAGCGCCGGCGCAACCGAACTGCCGATCGACGTCGTGTCCGATGTGGTTTGCCCGTGGTGCTTCATCGGCAAGCGCCGACTCGAAAAGGCGATCGCCCTCAAGCCCGAGATCTCTGTCACGGTACGATACCGGCCGTATTTTCTAAACCCCTGGGTGCCGCGCGCGGGCATCAGCCGGACTGAGTATCTCATCACCAAGTTCGGCTCGGTCGACCGTTACAAGGCGAACGCCCAGCGCATTGTGATGGCGGCCCGGCAGGATGGCCTTGTCTACAATCTCGACGCCATCGCGCGGCAACCCAACACGCTCGATTGCCACCGGCTGATCCGTTGGTCGGGCGAGAGCGGCGATCCCGCGCGCATGAAGCAGCGCCTGATGGAGCTCTATTTCACCGAAGGCGCCGACCTCTCGGATAGCGAAGTGCTGGTCGGGGCGGCGCGCGATTGCGGCATGGACGCGGACCAGGTGCGGCAGCGGCTCGCCGGCAAAGAAGATATCGACAGCGTTTCCGCCGAAGCGGAGCAGGCAAGGGCTGCCGGCATCGACGGCGTGCCGTGCTTCATCCTGGGCGGCCTCTTCGCGGTGTCCGGCGCCCAGGCGCCGGAGTATCTCGCCGACGCGATGGAACGCGCCGCCGCCGAACGCGCAAAACGCGAAGCTGCAGAAATGGCGCAGGCGTAAGGCGAGCGGGACGCCGGGAAAAGGCTGCAGTAACTCAGTGAGCGGGCCTCACGGCCAAGGGCTGGTGCGGAAGCCTTTGGGAAACGCGCGAAATTTGCCGTTGCATTCCGGAGGGCAGGTACGATGTGCCCGTCTTTCCCTTACGACTGCTGCATACTCGCGCTCGCACAAAGTCGGAACACCCTCTTGGCTAAATGTGACTTACCTCACATTCTGCTCGTGGCAATCCAAGGTAGAGTAGCTGTTACCTCGCCTAACACTGAGGCCCCGCATTGCAGGCCCCGACAATGACGCAATACGATATTGCAATTGGTCGCATCATCGAAAGATCGGTCGCTGAATTCAAGCGGCTTCGGCATTGGGATCGCTTCCGCCTGACAAAGTGGTCGCGCGGGCTCCAGATATCTCGCTTGGCCGCCTTCCGCCGCTGCTCAAGTTGGCTCGGCAGTTTTCTTATTGCTCATCCGGTTGGGATTATCGCTGGAACGCTCGTCCTTTTGCTTCTGTACGAGGTCCTATTTCCTCAATCGATCGTCATCTTGCCCATTTCCGTTCCGAACCGACTAGATGAGAGCGGGTATACGCCGAATGTTGCAGCGACGCATCTACGAGATGCGCTGAATAAGCGTGTAGGTGATGCTAACACACGCATGAAGAGCCTCGATCTCGCGCTGCAGGCCGACCTGCCTGACTTCGTGGTTCCCACAGTGGGGCTGACACTCGAAACCATTGCCACATACATTCGAATGTTTTTGGGCGTTGAGCGACGTCAAAATATTTCCGGCGAATTCATCTATGCTGATAATAAACTTTCGCTACGATTGCGAAAGACTGGTATAATTATCTATAATAATAACGACTATGTCGACTTTGACAAACCAGACGCGCTGCTGGAGCGGGCGGCCATTGAAGTAATCGAAGTTACTATACCTCACGTCAATGCAGTAATACTTTCTCATGACGAGCCTGCGTCTGCCCTTGCAGGCGCAAGGAGAATAATTGCAGAAAGGCCAGAGACAGATCAAAATGTAATTTGGGCTCACAATTTACTAGGTAATATTTTATTTAATCAAGAGCGTTTTGATGATGCGATCAAGGAATTCCGCACGGCTATTCGGCTAAACGATGGATTTGCAACCGCGCATTACAATCTTGGTCTTGCTCTTCTTGAGAAAAATGAGACAAAAGAAGCTATCTCGCATTTTCATGTTGCGATTCGCCATGAGCCAGACCTGGCTCCGGCACACAGGAGCCTTGCCCTGGCATTGCGCGAACTGGGCAATCGCGATGAAGCAAAATGCGAGCGTGAGCGCGCAGTGATCGCACTTCAGCGTGCGATTAACGCCAACCCTCTTATTGCAGCTAACCATCGCTATCTCGGAGAGCTGCTCAACGACGAGCCTGGTAGCTCAGGGAATCAATGTGGCTTTCTTCGTGCCGTGAGCGCTGGCGTTCAGACAGGCGCTGCTATCGGCGAATTTCAGGAGGCTATCAAACGCGATCCGCATGACGCGAGCGCATATATTGGGTTAGGGTCAGCGCTTGTTGCCCAACGAAAGGGAAAGCAATTGAGCACGGCAATCCAACTGGCAAAATCGGACGAAGCGATAGAAGCGTTCCGCCGGGCCGTGGTAGAGTCAGGTGGACGCTCATCTGATGCGCGTATTAGCTTGGCTGTTGAGTTGTCTTTTCGTGGAAGGATTGATGCGTCCAATCGCGAGCTTTGGCATGCGATTAGAGAATATGAAAGACTAATCAGGCTCGACCCAAACGATATTGCATCCCATAGAGGTCTTGGCAGAACATTCCTTATGTTGGGCGAGATTTCAAGCGCAATGAGCGCCTACAAGGCGATTGAGCCGCTGTCGAATTATTTCCGAGCAGCGGCTAGTCGTGGCTCGGCGGAGTTTGCCGCGGCTAAGTATGGCGATAGTGCAAACCATTTAAAACAGTCAGTGGAGCTGCTGGCACGGGCCTTCGAACTGAACCCGCATGATCCGTATCCCGTGCTTTGGCTTTACCTGGCGCGCAGACACAAAGACCGCTTAATCTTCTTTTCTGAATTGCAGATCATTAAGATGGATCTCGAAGGGAACGAAGAGGCCAATCAATGGCCGCTTCCAATTGTGCGGCTGTTCATGCGACTTGATCGCGAGCCAGAGAAGATATTCCTCGCGACGAAGGAAGATTCAGACCGCATGTGTGAGGCAAACTTCTATATTGGAGAATGGTACCTATTGGAGGGAGACAGTACGAAGGCTAAAGAACGATTGCAGCAAGCGGTAAAAATTTGCCCGAGAGATTTCATTGAAATGTTTGGCGCGCAAGCCGCGTTGAATTATCTTCCTAAGTAGGTCGCGCGGCGCCCCTTGGCGAGTCCGCTTCACCGCCGATTGCTCCTGCATTGACGCACAGCGGCTACTCGGGCCCAACCGGCATGGCCGAGATGTCGCCATGGCCCCCCGTCCAGCCCCGCGTCTTGAAATGTCGCAGCCGCTGACCTACTAGAACCCAATGCGGGTCTGGCGGAGTCGGCAGACGGCACAGCCTTGCGGAGGACGGTTGCATCCGCCCGGCCGTCGCCGGCGCCACAAAGGAATTCCACAGTGCCGTCCGATATCGTGATGATGGATGCGGGCGCTCTCGCCGGCGCGATTCGCGCAAGGAAAGTCTCCTGCGTCGAAGTGATGACCGCCTACCTCGACCACATCGACAGGCTCAATCCCAAAGTGAACGCTATCGTGGCGTTGCAGGAGCGCGCCGATCTCATCAAGCAGGCGCGCGAGAAGGATGCGGCGCTTGCGGGCGGCAAAGCGGTCGGGCCGTTGCACGGATTTCCGTTTGCCGTGAAGGATCTGACGCCCGTCAAGGGCATCCGCACGACCATGGGCTCGCCGATCCTGAAGGACAACGTACCGGCCGCCGACAGCGCCATGGTGGCTCGCGTCCGTGAGGCCGGCGCCATCTTCATCGGCAAGACCAACACGCCGGAATTCGGCCTCGGCTCGAACACCTTCAATCCGGTCTACGGCATTACCGGCAACGCCTATGACCAGTCGCGCTCGGCGGGCGGTTCGAGCGGGGGCGCCGCGGTGGCCCTGGCGCTGCGCATGCTGCCGCTTGCGGATGGCACCGACTACGCCGGCAGCCTGCGCAATCCGGCCGGCTGGAATAACGTTTTCGGCTTTCGCACCAGCGTCGGCCGCGTGCCCGCCGATGGGCGCGACGCCTTCATGCCAACCATGGGGGTGATCGGGCCGATGGCCCGCAACGTGCCCGATCTTGCTTTGCTGCTCGCCGTGCAGGCCGGCTACGACGCCCGCGTGCCGCTGTCGATTGCGGGCGACGGTGCGGCATTTCGCGGATCGCTGGAGCGCGATTTCAACGGCACACGGATCGCGTGGACCGGCGACTACGGCCGCTACATACCCTACGAGGACGGCGTGCTCGACCTTTGCAAATCTGCGCTGAAGACCTTCGAGTCGATGGGCTGCATCGTCGAGGAAGCCCGGCCGGATTTTTCCATGGAAGCGCTGTGGGCCGCGTTCTTGCCGCTGCGCGCCTGGCAGACCGCGGGGCCGCTCTCCGTCCACTACCGCGATCCGGCGAAACGTGCGCTCTTGAAACCGGAGGCGATCTTCGAGATCGAAAGCGCACAGAAGCTCAGCGCCCTCGACATCACGGCGGCGTCGGCGGTGCGCTCCGAATGGTATCAGGCGACGCGGCGGTTCTTCGAGAGATATGATTATTTCATCGTGCCGACCGCCCAGCTGTTTCCCTTCGACGCCGACCTCCATTGGCCTAAGGAAATCGCCGGCGTGGAGATGAAAATCTATTACGAATGGCAGAAGGGCGTGATCCCGACCACGATGGCCGGCAACCCGGCGCTCGCGGTGCCGGCCGGCTTCAATGCCGCAGGATTGCCGATGGGCATGCAGATCGCTGCTCCCAATCACGGCGAGCTTGCCTGCCTGCAGCTCGCCCATGCCTATGATCTGGCGACTGGCTGGACAAAGCAGCGGCTGCCGCCGCTGCTCGCTTGAGGTTTAGCCGGTAGGAACGGCAATGACGTTGGATGATTCTGGAGGGTCCGCATGAGCGCTCCGCCTGTGCGCCGCAAGGACAAGCTGATGAGCGACCAGCAGGCGCTGGAATTCCTGGCACGCGGCTTCTGCGGACGGATTGCGAGCGTCGGCGCCGACGGCTGGCCCTATTGCGTGCCGCTGCTCTATGTGTGGACCGACGGTGAGGTGCTGGTGCACAATCCGGCAGCGCGCGGCCATTTCCGCGCCAACGTGGAGCATAACCCGCGCGTCTGCTTCGAGGTCGACGAGGCCGGCGAGGTGTTCGACTATGGCCGCTTCGAATGCGATACCTCGGTGGCCTACCGCAGCGTGGTTTTGTTCGGCACCATCCGGATCGTCGAAGACGCGCGCGCCAAGCAGGGGTTCTTCGACGGCTTGATGGCGAAATACGGCAAGCCGGATTCGGGCCGCCCAAAGCATTTCTACCCGCGGCTCGACGAGATCACGCTCTACGCCATCGCGCCCGAGCGCATCACCGGCAAGGAGACGCCCCTTCCTGCTGCCTCGGAGCAGTGGCCCGCCAAGGATCGCACAAAATCACCTGACGCCCGGCCGTAGCCCAGCCCCGTAGCCCGGATGGAGCAGCGCTCTTGCGCTGCGTAATCCGGGGACGACCTTGCCGTCGCGACGAGCGGATCCGCCGATCCCGGATTACACGCCGGCAAGCGCCGGCGCTCCATCCGGGCTACGCAACCCATCGCAACGCCAACACCAGAATGGCGATCGCGGCGACCCATGAACCGGCCACTCTGAGGATGATGCCCTGGCGCCAGCGGGCTATCGTGGATGCCACGAATGCAATCATCGCCAGCGCCCCGATGCCGCCGCAAGCCGTGCCGATCAGCATCGCTACGGCCTCGCCGAGCAGGATGGATTCCGGCGGCGAGTCGAGCCCCAGCGCGAGGCCGGACACCAGGGCCAGCGGCACTGCGAGCGAGACCGGCCCGGTGAAGCCGGACGCCGCGATCAGACCGCACAGGATTGCGCTCGCGAGCAGCACGTCGCTTGCCGGCGTTTCCCCCACCCCCCACGCGATAGCGCCAAGCCCAGCTGCAACGCCAAGCGCAAACGCTCCGATAATCGCGGCGCCTGCACGCAAGAAATTGCGGCCCGCGATGAGGCCGAGGCCGATCAAGGCAACGACATGGGCCGGCGTCGAAATCGGATGCGCCAATCCGGCGACGATGCCCGCGGGCAGAGCCATAGCGAATGCATCACAACGATAACGCGGCGCGCAGAAAAATCGCGCCGGCGCCGGCGATGCCTGCTCCTACCAGCCGCACCGCGAGCCGGCCGGCCGGCCAGTGCGTCGCAAGGCCAAGGCCGATGCCGCACACATGCAGGAGCCCCGTTGCGACGACGAAGCCGGCCGAGAACGCGATGGCATCGGCGCCCCGCGGCAGTTCAGCGCCGTGGGCATGGCCGTGAAAGATCGCAAAGGCTGAAACCACGGCGATCGCCACCGCGAGCGGCGCCCGCACCGCAAGCGCCACCATCAAGCCGAGCATGATGGCGGAGACCGCGATGCCGACCTCGACCCGGGGCATCGGTACGGCCGCGATCCCCAAGACGCCGCCAAACGCCATGACGAGCGGAAACGCGACTGGAAGAACCCATATCGCCGGCGATCCGAGCACGGCCCCCCACAGACCAACTGCGACCATGGCGGCCACATGATCGGGCCCGAACAATGGGTGTCCAAACCCGCCGGCAAACCCGGCCGCAATGTCGCCGCCGCCATGGGCAAGCGCCGGCGCCGCACTGGCGGCCCACAGCAGCAGCATTATGGCGATGACTGGAATTTTGCCGTCCCCCGCTTCGTCATGACCGGATCAGCAATGCCGTAGGTCACCGGAATAGCACCGTAGCCCGGATTGAGCGCAGCGAAGCCCGGGTGCGGCGTGCCATACTGATAGGACGGTCCCGGATTTCGCTGCGCTCAATCCAGGCTACGGCTTGGTAGAGCTTGGCACAGGTTGCCGGAGCAACTGTGAACTACTTTGCGAGATCGCGATCTGCATCCACCGCAGCCGCAGCGTAAAGATAACGCAACAGATTGATCTTGTCGTCGCGCGAGAGTTCGAGCACGGCCTGGTAGAACGCGATCACCAGCGCGCAATAGGGCTGAAAATCTGACGGCTCGAGCTTGCCGCGCCCCAGCAACTCGCTCTTGACCGACTGCCGGCGCAGCGTGTTGAACACCGTCTCGAGATACGGCCGCACCTCCTCCGCGGTCATGGGCGCAACCGCGGTGTGCGGGTTGGTACCGGCAATGCGCTCAAGAACCGACATGTCGCGGACAAACTGAATCGGAAGCTCCTTGGCAAGGTTGCTGGTCAACTTCGCCCCCTTGCTTTCGTCGCTCAACGCGACGCAGCTTTCCGGATTGGAGACTTGCAAGGCTTGCATATAGGCAAGAGACGTTTCCGTGATTTCAAGCAACACATCGCCGGATGAAATGGCAAGCAAGTGCTTCACGCTCTTGCGCAGGGCGGAGCGCGCGACCGACATAACCTCTTCGTCGCGAGCGTTCAGCGCGCTGTCAGCATAGCGCTTTTTGAAACGCTCGTACGCCGCGGGATCGTTGCGTTGAAGCGCAACCACGGCCGGCAGACTCGCAACCGTGGCCGGCAGGTCG
>Ga0137395_10001354_pt1 | contig 11337 bp, 9 predicted proteins | sample czobulk216metaG_FD_108283 | JGI IMG/M metagenome (GOLD analysis project Ga0137395, IMG submission 108283) | Vadose zone soil microbial communities from Angelo Coast Range Reserve, California, USA - czobulk2.16 metaG | ecosystem: Environmental > Terrestrial > Soil > Vadose zone | place: USA...
CAGGCCGACGGCATGACGCGCGACGACGGCTGGCGCCTGCTGACGATCGGGCGACAGATCGAGCGGCTGACCGCGATCAGCTCGACGCTGCTTGCGCTGTTCGAGACGGACGCGATCAGCCTGGAAGCCGGCTTCGACCTGGCGCTCGCCCTGTTTGACAGCACGATCACCTACCGATCCCGCTACCCTGGCCGGCAGGAAATCGACGCACTGATCGACCTGCTCGTGCTGGACAGCTCGAATCCCCGCTCGGCCGCCTGCACCGTTCAACTGCTGGCGCGTGAGGTCGCGGCGCTGGTCGAATCGGCCGGGGCGCGACCGGCGCCCGCCGGCGAGGGCCTGCTCGATGGAAAACTGGGCGTGTCGCTGGCGCAATTGCGGGTGCGCGACCACGATGCGCGCTGGATCCGACTGGTCGCTCTGGCGACCCAGTTGCGAGGGTGGGCGTTCGACCTGTCCGACTGGATCGACCTGCACTATTTCGCGCATGCCGATGCCCCGCTTCGCTCGATGCTCGCATAGCCGGGCGATGAGCGACGCCCTGTTGTCGGTTTCGCACGTCACCGAGTATCGCTACTCCGCCCGGGTGGAGCTCGGCCATCACGTGGCCCACCTGACTCCGCGCAGCGAGGTCTACCAGAGCGTGGAAAAGTGCGAGCTGCGGATCGATCCGGCACCCAACGACTACACGAACGGCACCGACTCGTTTGGCAATACCCGCTCGTACTTTTCGATCTTCTCTCCGCACGAGCGTCTGCGGGTCGAGGCCAGCAGCCGCTTGCGCGTGCGCGATCGCAACCCGGACCTGGATCCGGCAGCAAGCCCCGACTGGCGGATGGTGCGCGATTCGCTTCAGTTCCGGGCCGCCGGGCCGTACGTGCCGGCGTCCGAGTTCGCGTTCGCCTCGCCGTACGTTCCACGCGAGCGGGAGCTCGCGCTGTACGCACTCGCGAGCTTCGCTGCGGGCCGGCCGCTGCTGGAGTCGGCCATCGAGTTGATGCACCGGGTTCACGCTGACTTCCGGTATCGCCCGGCCAGCACCGAGATTTCGACGCCCGTCTTGCAGGCGTTCCGTGCGCGCACCGGCGTCTGTCAGGATTTTTCGCACGTGATGATCGGTTGCCTGCGCTCGATCGGCCTGTCGGCTCGCTACGTCAGCGGCTATCTGCTCACCGCCGGCGCGCCACAGCAGCAGCGTCCGATCGGCGCGGATGCCTCGCATGCCTGGATTTCGGTCCACTGTCCGGTGCTGGGCTGGGTCGACCTGGACGCGACCAACGACGTGATCCCGCAGCGGCGCCATGTGACGCTTGCGCTCGGGCGCGACTATGGCGACGTGGCTCCGCTGCGGGGCGTGATCCGTGGCGGCGGCGAGCACGAGCTCGCCGTGGCGGTGCGGGTCACGCAGGACCCCGACCCCGATCAGTTGGACGGCGACAAGGGGCTTGGCACGCCGGGCGGGTAGGCCGGCAACAGCGGAGGCGGCGGCGGCAACACCGGCGCCGCCTTCTTCAACGCCTCCAACAGGTAATTGACTCCGGCCTCCAGCTGCATGTCGTGGCCCGATTCCCAGTCGGACGGTGAATCATCGACGACGATGTCGGGATCGACGCCGTGGTTTTCGATCGCCCAGTGCGAATCGAGGTCGTAGATGGCGTCCTCGGGCACCGTGATGTATCCGCCGTCGAGCAGGCCCCAGTCGCCGCGAATGCCGCGTATGCCGCCCCAAGTGCGGGTTCCGATCAGCGGACCCAGTCCGTACTTGCGAAAGTAGAACGGAAACAGGTCGCCGTCCGAGCCCGAGTAATGGTTCAACAGGCAAACCTTCGGACCGTTGAGTATCTGCTGCGGAATCGTCGTCGCGGTTCGATTGCGATTCGTGTCCATTCCGACCAGCACCCGGCGCAGCCGTTCCAGTACGATCTGATCGATGAAGCCGCCCCCGTTCCAGCGCTCATCGACGATCAACGCCTGCTTGTCGAGCTGCGGGTAGAACTGGCGGACGAACTGATCCATGCCGACCGCATACATGTCGGACAGATACACGTAGCCGATCCGCCCGCCGGAAAGCCGATCCACCAGGGCCCGGTTGTGTTCGATCCACTCCTTCTGCCGCAAGGGCAACTCGTTTTTCACAGGCTGCACGACCAGGTCGCGGCGCTTGCCGTCGGGCGCAGCCGACACGGTCAGCTTCAGGGTGCCATCCTGTTTGCCGACCAGAAAGCTGTAGGGATCGATCGGCGCTTTTAACTCGACCTCATCAACCGCCAGCAGGTAGTCGCCTTCGCGCACTTCGAGTCCCGGTACGTTCAATGGCGAACGGTAATACTCGCGGGTGTTGTCGCCGCGGTAGATCTTCGCCAGCCGATAACGGCCCGACGCACTGTCCAGCGCGAAGTCGGCGCCGATAAAGGCCGTCGGCACCCTGCGTTCGGCCGGCAAATCGTCTCCCCCTCCCACGTAGGTGTGCGAATTGCTCAATTCGCTGATCACCTCCCCGAGCAGGTAGTTCAGATCCGTGCGCGACCCGAGCAGCGGCAGCAGCTTCTCGTACTGCGCGCGCACCGCGGCCCAGTCGACGCCGTTCATCTTCGTGCTGAAGAAAAAATCGCGCTCGATCCGCCACGCGTTGGCGAACATCTCGCGCCATTCCTGCCGAGGGTCGACGCGAACGCGCAGGTGGGACAGGTCCAGCGTTTTGGGCCCGTCATCGCCCGCGCCGCCCGGTCCCGCGCCGGCGGCTTTGGCATCGGCGACGATGTACTTCTTCTCGAGCTTGTACAGGACCTTGGCGCCATCGGCCGAGATCGCGTAGCCGCTCAGACCCTCGACCACCGTAGCGTCCCTGCGCTTTTTCATGTCGAACACGTGCAGCGCCGATTTTTCGCCCGGCAAAGGGCCTTCGATCAAGTCGCTCGGAACGGTCAGGTAGAACACCCGATCGTCACGGGCATCGATCTGGGTGATGTTGGCGGCGATCACAGGCATTCGGTCGACCCGCTGCATCAGCCCGTCCAGGTCGATCTTCAACGGTTTGCTCGCGCCGGGCTTCCAGCGCGTGTCGCCGCCCTGGGCGTCCCCGCCTTGGCCGCGCTCTTTGCCGTCACCTCCGGTCTTGCTCGCCGCGTCCTTTTCGGTCGACTCGGCGGCTCCCTCGTCGGACCGGGGCGCAAACGGTGAGGCGGCGCCCCGCGCCAGTGTCGCCACGTAGATGCCGGTCATCTTCAATGTCGCGACATTGAATTCGGACTGGCTGAAAGTCGGGTTCTCGTGACGCGTCGACAGGAAGTACAGATACTTTCCGTTCGGATCGAATACCGGGGCAAAGTCGGTGGCGAGCAATTCGCTGACGCGCGTCGCCTTGCGCCCGTCCATGTCGTAGAGCCAGATCCCGTGCTGCTGATTGGACGCCGTTACGCTGTACGCGAGCCATTTTCCATCGGGGGACCACGAATAGTCGTGGATCTCGTTGTACAGATCGTGGGCGGCTTCCCTTGGCTCGCCTGCCTCGGCCGCGACGATCCACAGACGATTCTCGTTGTCGGAAAACGCAATGCGGTCGCCCCCGGGCGACCAGCGCGGCGTGTAAAAGTACCCTGTCGCGAAATGGGTGAGAACCTTCTCCGGTCCGCCTTCGGCCGGGCGCACCGCAAGCTGTTGCTCTCCCGTCGCATCGGTCGTGTACGCGATCGTCCTGCCATCCGGCGACCAGCTCGGATGGTCCTCATCGGCGCCCGGACTCTGGGTCAGGTTGCGCGTATTGCCGTATTCGGCGGGCATCGTGAACAAGTCCCCACGCGCCGAGAACACCGCACGTTTGCCGCTCGGCGCCAGGTCGAAGTCCGTTTGCTGAGCCATGTCCTTATCCCGATGAGCGGGCCGGCGTCCACCCAGTGCACCCCCGTGCGCGTTCCGTCGTCCGGGACCGTCACCTGCAATTCGTGCAGCTGCTCGGACGGCAGGTCCAGCACGTAGAGCTTGCCGCCCTTCTGGAACACGATGCCCGCGTCATCCGCGTCGGCCGAACCGAGGCTGGGAAAGTCGATGTCGTAGTCCGAGAAATGAGTGATTTGGCGGAATTTGCCGCTCACGGTGTCGAAGGCCCAGATGTTCCCGCGGCGATTGGAGTCGTGGTCAGCCAGGAAATAGATGGTCTGCCGATACCACATCGGGCAGGTCTCGCTACCCGGCCAGTCGGTCACATGCGTGAGCTTGTGCGCGGAGAAGTCGTAGATGTCGATGTCCTGCGCCAGCCCTCCTTCGTAACGTTTCCAGGTGCGGAAATTGCGAAAGATGCGGTTGAACGCGATCTTCTGGCCGTCCGGGCTGTAGCTGAGGAATCCGCCGCGGTCCAGCGGCAACGCCCGCGCCAATCCGCCGTCGACCGACACGGTGAACAGCCTTGGCCACGCAGCGTTCCACGCGTCGCGCCGCGACAGGAACACGATGTGCTTGGAGTCCGGGGTCCATGTGACGACCATGTTGCTCGGGCCCCAGCGCATCGGGGCATCGTCCACCACGTCGGAGGTGAAAGTGAGCCGCCGCGCCGCACCTCCCCCGGCCGGAATCACGTATACGTCGCGATTACCCTCGTAGTCGGCCGTGAATGCAATCCAGCGTCCGTCCGGTGAAAAGCGGGGCATCAGGTCGCGCCCGGGATCCGATGTCAGCCGTGCCGCCGTTCCTCCACTTCGTGCGACAGCCCACAAGTTGTCGTGGGCGGCGAACACGATCGTGTTCCCGTGCAGCGTCGGAAACCGCATCAGGGTCTGGTCGGGCCCTTCTGCGATGGCCATCGTATGGACAGCCGCGACAATCACCGCCACCAGTACGCGAGTGAACCGCAAAGAGCAGGGCACCGAAGACCTCCCGTTCTTCTGAATGTCCGTTCTTCTGAATGTCGATGGAGCCGCGAAAGCCCCCGCGCGAGCAGCGGGGCATCATACTCCGCGGCATGCGTTCGACTCGCGTTGCGCTGCGCTGCGTGTCGGCGTGGTGTAACGTGCGAACGGAAATCGTCGCTCGCGGTGACCCATGACGGATGCAGGCTCGCGCCGGGCAGGACGTTCCATCTCGCCCGCTATCCTTGCGGGCTGCGCGGTGCTGTTCGGCTGCGCACCGGTGTGTGCGCAGATGCCGCCGATGGGCGATTTTTCAGGGTACGAGCGCATCGACCGGACCCAGGTGCTGGCCCGGCTGTCCGAGGCGACGGCGCGGGCGCCGGCCAACCTCAGTTCCAAGAACCTGTCGGGACTGGATCTGTCGGGCGTGGACTTCAAGCACGCGAATCTGACCGCCGCGGTACTGAACGGCGCCCATTTATCCGGCGCCAACCTGTCCGGCTGCAATCTGACGGTCAGCTTCGCCGAGCGTGCCAACCTGCAGCGCGCCAACCTGCGCGGCGCAGTGATGTTCTCGATGCAACTGGCCGGCGCCGATCTGCGCGGGGCCGACCTGACCGGGGCACGCTTCATTGGCGACCTTCGGCAGGCGGACTTGCGGGGCGCGCATCTGGCCCGCCTGGATGGCGCGGCCGACATGAAGAACCAGTCGATGGGACTGATGCATGCGGTGATCAGCTCGGCGGACCTGAGCGGGGCCGACCTGCGGGAGGCTGACCTGTCGCGTGCCGATTTCAGTTTCTCCACGCTGGCCGGCGCCGATCTGCGCGGCGTGCGCATCTTCGGCGGGGACTTCAGCGGAACGTCGCTGGCGCGGGCCAATCTGTCGGGCGCCGACCTGCGCGAATCCACGTTCATCGACACGGACTTCAGCGGCGCCGATCTGACCGGTGCGAATCTGTCGGGCTCGACCTTCCGCAACGTGCGCGGTCTGGACAGCGCGAAGCAATCCGGCACCAAGGGCCTGCCACCGTAGGCCGTACATCACCGATTCGCTTTGATCAGGGATCCAAGACCGATTTCGCCGACCCGGCGGACCCTGGACGAGCGGAATAATCGGATAAAAATCGGACGATTGTTCTAGATTCGCGCCGACGAAATGCGGAGAGTGTTTTTGGGCCGAAAGGCGGCGGCCGGTGCCGTGTCGTCGTATATCGGCATTCCAGGACAGGAGGAAGCCATGCGCTCTCTGAAACCAAAACTGACCACACGCGGGGTCTTGCTGAGTCCAGCGCTATTTGCACTCGCGCTGCTGCCCAGGTTAGCCGCGGCGCAAGAGTTCGAGGACGTACAGCCTTCAACGGGAATTCTCGCACTCAAGCAGCAAGGCAGCTTCTTTATCGGTGGCCATGCACACGCGGTCCCTGACCCGTATGCGGGGGTGGGCGCGGGTGCACGCCCCGGCAATTCGATGATCAACCAGATGTACGTGCAGTTTCAAAAACCGGCGAGGAGCAATAACCTGCCTCCGATCGTCTTCGTGCACGGCTGCTGCTTGAGCTCGAAGACGTGGGAGACCACGCCCGATGGACGGATGGGCTGGTATGAGTACTTCACCCGGAACGGCTTCGATACTTACATGGCCGACCAGGTTGGTCGCGCCCGCTCGGGTTTCGACGCCTTGCAATACCAGAAGGCAAGGTATGACAGGGACGCCGCCGAGTTCACCGACGACGGCACCGGGGCCGGGTGCGTCAACGGCGCGTCGCCCCCGGGCCCCAACCCGGCCGGCTGTCTTGCCCCGGGCGACGCACGCGGCAACCCGGTCTTCCCCGCCCTACCCGGCAAGACCGGTACAACCAATCCCAGCATTCTGATTGCGACCGACATGTTCGCCTGGAATGTATTCCGCTACGGCCCACCGTGCACCGCGCCCTGCGGCGCCTTCGCTTCGCCGCCCACCATTGAACCGTGGCCTGATGAGCAGTTCCCGATGGAAACCGTCCTGCCAGGAGGCAGCCAGACCTTCTTCAAGCAGGTCATTCCCGACCTGAGCGCGAGTCTGGGCACGTTTGGTCCCAATGCCGCCGATATTCGGCCGACTCCGCAGAGAATGGCGGTGCTCGCGAGGAAACTGGGCGGCGCCATCCTGGTGGGTCACTCCCAATCGAGCTCATTCCCGACCAAAGCGGCGCTCCAGGACCCGACAGGAGTGCGAGGCATCATCCAGCTGGAGACCGGATGTTTCCTTCCAGGTCCTGGTGGCACCCTGACCGAGGCCGACGTTGAAACGCTGGCGAGAATCCCGATGCTGATCATCGAGGGCGATCACTACACCACGGGCAATCCCCCCGTTCCGCAGGCGCGCCCCGTATCACCCTGCCCGGAGGAGATCGCGGCGATCCGAGCGGCCGACGGCGACATTACCTACGTGCATCTGCCCGAAGTCCCCGGAATCGGGACGGGCAACAGTCACATGTTCATGCAGGACCACAACAACCTCAAGATCGCGGACCTCATCATCGACTGGATCAAGCACCACGTGAGGGCAAGACGGGAAGACTGAACCGTAGCGAGGTCCTTTTTGTTTCGGAATGCGTTCAAATATTCGCCGCCCGGGGTATGCCCGGGCGGCGTCTATTGCGCTCGCCGACCGTCTCGAGCCTCGGTCATGGCCTGAGGCCATCCTCGAGTAAAGACATGCATTGGGTTCTCGTTGTTCTCGTTTCCGCCTCTCAGATACTCTACGAAGCCCAGGTTGCAAGCTTCGGCTGTAATTCGAACGTGGAGGTCTCCAAATTGCAGGGCATGCGCTCTGACGCGGAGGCCTTTCAGAAGCTGCTGACGGCGCAGGTGGCTTACGGTCAATGCGTTACGATCCCGCGCGGCGCGGTGGTCGAGGGTTCGACCGCCGACACCCAAACCTCGACGCTGTTGATCAACGCGAAAAGCGATCCACCTGGCTACATCGTTCCGTTGAAGGATTTCAAGCTCAAAAAAGCAGACACGACGCGGTGACGGGGCGCCTCGAATGACCGCGGCAGAAAGCGGGTGGGCGTTGGGGATGCCATACTCGAAGCTCCGATGCGCTCCCTTCACGTTCGTGCCTTGTTCGCCGCCCTCACCGTGCTGGCCGGCGGTCCGGCATCGGCCCAGGGCGACGCCGACTCGTTTCTGACACGTCGCATGCCTTACGAGGCGTTTGACCGCCTGCCGGCCAAGCATGTTGCGATCGGGAAGACCAGCTTCGACATCGCCTTCGCGCCGGGCGTGCTTGACCTCTCATCGAGCGTCATCATCGAATGGATTGCGGCCTCGGGCCGGACCGTTGCCGCTTATTACGGCCGCTTCCCGGTCGACCATGTGAAGGTACTCGTCGTGCCGGTCGACGGGGCCGGTGTGCGATCGGGAACCGCGTTCGCGCATCGAGGCGCGGCGGTACGCATCGTGCTCGGTCGCGCTGTCACGGAACGGCAGCTCGCCGACGACTGGGTCGTCGTCCACGAGCTGGTACACCTCGCATTTCCGTCGGTCGCCGAAGAGCACCACTGGATCGAAGAGGGCCTCGCAGTTTATGTCGAGCCGATATCGCGCGCGCAGGCAGGCCGCCTGAATGTGGAGCAGGTCTGGGGCGATTTCGTGCGATCCATGCCAAGAGGCCTGCCCGCTTCGAATGATCAGGGCCTGGACCACACACCGACCTGGGGCCGCACCTATTGGGGCGGCGCAATTTTCTGCCTCCTTGCCGACGTGCAGATCAGGGAACGCACGCACAATCGCCTGGGCCTGCAGGATGCGTTGCGCGCCATTGTCGCGGCCGGCGGCAACATGGAGGCGGATTGGCCGCTGGAGCGCGCGCTGCGCACAGCCGATTCGGCCATCGGCTCCCCGGTACTCGAGGATTTGTACGATCAGATGAAGGCGACGCCGGTTCCCGTCGATCTGCCGCAACTGTGGCAGCGGCTGGGCATCGAGCTGCACGGCGATAGCGTGTTGTTCGATGACTCGGCACCACTGGCTCAACTGCGTCGGGCGATCACCGCAGCCCGCGATTGAGGCGTCATTGGATGGCCTTCCCTTCTCGGGCGGACGGAATCTGCCCCAGACGGCGCAGCAGCGGCGCGATCGACAAGCCCTGGGCGAAAATCGAAAATGCCACGACGGCGAACGCGACCGCCGCGATCGCCTCCCGGTCCGGCACGTTGGTCGGCAGGCTCAGCGCCAGGGCCAAGGCCAGCGCACCGCGCAACCCGCCCCACACCAGCAAGTGCTGCTGGCGCAGGCTGACCGGGTTGTCGCTGCGGACAAACAGCCCGCATACCGGATAGATCGCCGCCGCGCGTCCCAGCGTGACCAGCGCGATCGCGATCAGCGCGGGCTTCCACACCCCATGAAAATCCTGCTGCGCCTCGTGGATCCCGATCAACAGGAAGATCAACGAATTCGCCACGAACGCGGCGAAGTCCCAGAAGGCTTCCATCACCACGCGGGTGCGGGCCGATGCGCTGATGCCCTGCCCAAGATTGCCGATCAACAGCCCGGCACACAGGGTCGCGAGCACCCCCGACCCGTGGAAGTGCTCGGCCAGCAGGAACGAACCGTAGGCGGCAATGGTGGTGAACGTCAGTTTGACCAGTTGGTCGTCGGTCCGGTTCGCCAGCGCCAGCACCACCCTGGCCACCAGCGCGCCGCACAGGATCCCGCCACCGATGGACTGCAGCAGCCACACGCCGAACAGGCCCGGCGTGACCGCCTGGCCGGCCGCCAACGCGGCGCCGACCGCGAACAGCACCGCCGCGGTGCCGTCGTTGAAAAGGCTCTCGGTCTCGACCAGGATCCGAAGTCGCCCGCGCACCCCCGCTTCCTTGAACAGCGCGATCACCGACACCGGATCGGTGGCGGCGATCAGAATCCCGAACAGCGATGCCGCGAGCCAGCTCCAGCCCGCGAGCCAGTGCATGCCGGCCGCGGTCAGGGCCGCCGCCAGCACCAGCCCGACGGTAGCCAGCGCGACGATCAGCAGCAGATCGGGCCGCAGCTCGCGCCAGCGCAGAACCATCGCGGCTTCGAAGATCAGCGGCGGCAGCAGCGTCGAGAAGATCAGATCGCGGGTCAGGCGTATGTCCGGTTCGACCGAAAACAGCGCCAGGCACATCCCGGTGGCCACCAACCCCACGCTGTATGGAACGTGAAGCTTGCGCGTGAGGATCGCCACCACTGCCGCCACCAGCAGAAGAGCGCCAAGGTGCTCGATCGAATTGGCCATCGCGACTGCGGTGTCCTCCGGCGGGAGCGCCGCAACGCGAACGCAGGCGCAGGGTCGAGCTTACCCTGCGCCTGCAAGCCTGCAACAAGGATCAGCCGTCAGTGCGCGCCGGAAATTCGAAGGTCGCACGCGCCAGCTTGTCGCGTGTGACGACGACCGCAGCCTTCCTCAGCGTCTTCTTGTTCAACGTGGCGAGGATCGAATAACGGCCCGGCGGCAGGTCCACCAGCAGAAACGGGCCTGCAGCCTTGGTATCGAGCACAGTGCGGCCGTGGGCATCGGTGATCCTTACCTTGGCCTCGGCGGTGAACTCCTGGGCCCTGCCGGCATGCTCCAGCAGCTCGATCGCCAGCCGGTGTCGATCCATTTGCCGCTCGAATAGCCGTGCCTCGGACTTTCCGATGCCCCCGGTCACGTAAGCGACCGGCCCCTGGTGCTGCTCGGCCGGCATTCGCGCGTTCACCGCCGCCGACGCCGGGCCCGTCAACGTCGCAAGGCCCGCCACTGCCAATACCATCCCCTCTGCTTTCACTGTGCCGCGCATCGTCATCTCCAGCGTTTCCGATCCGGCTACACGGGTCAGCCCAGCTTCACCGGAATGAAGATCTTCTGCCCGTCGCGCTCGATCAGCAGCGCCACCGACTTCGGATGGCTCCGCATCACGCTTCGCACCTGATCGACCGAATTGGCCTCGCGGCCATCGATTCCGAGCACCACGTCTCCGGGTTGTATGCCAGCGCGGGCCGCCGGTCCGACGACGTCTTCGACGATCAGCCCGTGGTCGAGCGACCGCTCGAGCCGCTCCTGGCGCGTCAACGGCCGCAGCGCCAAGCCCAGCTGCCCGTGCGAGTCGCTGCCGGCCGAGTTGGCCTGCTTCAAGGACCCGGAATCGGCTTCTGCCAGCTTGATGTCGAAGTCGCGCTCGGACCGATCACGCCACACCTTCAGCGTCACACGGCTGCCGGGCGCGTCCATTCCGATCCGACTGGACAGATCCCCGGCCCGTTCGATCGGGGTGCCGTTCACGTGCGTGATCACGTCGCCCGGCTTCAGTCCGGCCTTCGCCGCCGGGCCGTCCGGATCGACGTTGGACACCAAGGCGCCATCGGGCCGCTGCAGCCCGAACGATTCGGCCAGCGCCTGATTCATATCCTGCACCATCACGCCCAGCCGCGCGTGGCTCGCGTGACCGGTGGCGACGATCTGATCCTTGGCATGCAAAGCCACGTC
>Ga0137395_10001355_pt1 | contig 11331 bp, 5 predicted proteins | sample czobulk216metaG_FD_108283 | JGI IMG/M metagenome (GOLD analysis project Ga0137395, IMG submission 108283) | Vadose zone soil microbial communities from Angelo Coast Range Reserve, California, USA - czobulk2.16 metaG | ecosystem: Environmental > Terrestrial > Soil > Vadose zone | place: USA...
ACCTCTCCACGTCTCTACACCATTTCGAGCTGTCATTCGCCGGACCGGAGACGGCAGGCGGGACTCCCAGTACTCACAGTCACTCTAAATTTAGATTTGCATTAACCAAAGTTTATTTGTGCTCGAAGGTAGAAATGTGTTGACAAAGCGAATCTTGCGCAATATATAGCCCGCATAGAATCTTGTGGTTGCATGGTCGAGTGCCTGAGATTGATTGAGTACAACTGTTGGCGTTTGCCGTCGAGTCGTTATGATATACAGCGATGGACGCATCGGAACGCGGCAGAATGTCTATGAAAGTCCGTAGAAAAATACGGCCGGACATAGACAGCTCACACCTCCACCATTTCTAAGGACTGTGTAAATCACAAAGAATTTATAGGTTAACTGACAGCGACGCGGTGGCACGAAATTTGCTCTGCTGTTAGGCAGGTTGCAGGCTGCAGTTTGCGAGTGGATTTCTGTGGTCTATGACGCCTTCCAAAATTCTTTGTTACCTTGGGCACTTCGCAAGTCGGGGTGTGCACAGTTTAGGTGAGCCAGTCATGGCCAACCAGGAGGTAGTTGCATGCTAAGCAAGCGAGTGGTGGTTGTGCTTTGTTGTTTCTTCGGGTTGGTGTTTGTCTGTTCGCCGAAAGCGCTTGGCCAGTCGTCGTCCACAGGGACCGTTACCGGCACTGTCACTGATAGCAGTGGCGCCGCTGTCCCTGGCGCCACGGTGTATCTGACTGACACGGCAAGTAGCGGCGTTCGACCCACGACGACGAACGACAAGGGGTTTTACGCATTTCCCTACGTCGCTCCAGGCACATACAGCGTGAAGGTTTCTAAGCAGGGCTTCAAAACCACAGCAGTCTCGGACCAGGTGGTGCAAGTCGGCGTCCAGTTAACCGTAAACGCGGTGCTTGAGGTCGGCTCAGTTTCGCAGACCGTCGAGGTTACCTATTCGGCGGGAGCCGAGTTACAAACCATGAACGCGACTGTTGGCGCGAGCCTCAGCGGCGCCACCCTCAATAACCTACCAAATACCAGCCGCGACGCATCGACCCTGGCCGTTCTCCAGCCCGGTCAGAACATTAACGGGAACGTCGGCGGTGCAGCGAGCGACCAAAACTCGTTCCTGGTTGACGGCGGCTATGCCACCGACGATATGAGCGGAGACAACAACACTTATATCGCAGGCTTCGGTGGGGAAACCGCTGGAGGATCGGGGGCTATGCACAGTGCCGGCTTCAACCAGACGCCCTCGGCTGTCATTCCCCTCCCTGTCGCCAGCGTGGAGGAGTTCAAGGTTTCGACGGCAAACCAGACTGCGGACTTTAACGGCGGTGCCGGCAGCCAGATAGAGATCGTGACCAAGCGCGGCACGAACGCATTGCATGGCGGAGTCTACGACTATTACCAGGATACTACTTTTGGCGGGGCCAACTCGTGGGACAACAATAACCACAAGACGCCGTTCCCCCTTGTCAGCTCGCATTTCAGCCGCTTTGGCGCGGATGCTGGTGGAAAAATCCCGCACTCGGACTTTCTAGGCGGGAGCTGGTATATCTTCGGCCTCTACGAAGGATTCCGCTTCCCGCAGGGTTCAACGTTCACGAGAACCATGCCAACCGCGGCGATGCGCGCGGGCCTGCTGCAACTCAATGGGGAGGTCATCAACCTAAACCCCACGGCCACCACCCTGCCGGGAACATCGACGACCTATGCCGCGAATGCTGCGACGTGCGTCAGTAGTAAGGGATGCGCCGGCGGGACGATACCCCAAGGCACCGTCATTCCCTGCACAGGAACAGGGGGATGTGACCCGCGTGGCGTAGGCATCAACCCCGTCGTATCGCAGCTATGGAGCACCTACCTGCCCATGCCCAACGACTGCACCAAGGGGGACGGTTTAAACTATTGTGGGTATACGGGTTCCATCGGTACTCCTCAATCCAGTAACTTCGGCGTGGCGCGCATCGACCATGACTTTGCCAAAGGCTGGCACTTCAATGGCACCTACCACTACTATAAGTTGACCAACACGGTCTCGAACCAATGGGATGTCGGCGGATTCTTCCCCGGCGACACTAAGGGCCAGTACGCGGCCATCCGCTCGAAACCGCAGAATACCTGGCTCTATACCGCTGGCTTGACCAAAGACATTCGGCCCGGCCTCACCAACGACTTCCACTTCAGCTATACACGGAACTGGTGGGCCTATGGTTCTCCCAGCGGCGTGCCAAACGTTGCCGGATACCCAGCAGCCTTGGAAATCGGCGGCGAAAACTCCAACAACGTGTTTATTCCCTACAACACCAACAACCAGAGCGTTCGCACGCGCTATTGGAACGGCCATGACACCATGTATCGCGACGACGTCTCCTGGTTGAGCGGCAGCCACTACTTCCAGCTCGGCGGCAGCTACCAGCGGAACGTTGACACCCACAAGCGGAACGACAACGGCGGTACCATCAACACCTACGAGCAATATCTGATCGGAGAAGGCAACGGCGTGGGGCTGGGCTCACTCGGTATTGACATGTCCGGCTATGTCCCTGCCGGCATAACCTCTACGAACAAATATGGAAACCTCTACTCGATGGTTCTGGGCATGGTGGATTCGAGCCAGGGTCTTTTCTCGCGCGGGTTGGGGTCGCTCTCCACTGGCTTACCCCTCAACCCCATCAAGTCGTGTGCCATTTCCGGCATCGCTGCCACGTCCGGCTGTATGTCGTCGCCACCGATAACAGGCCACAGCGTCCTGCCAACCTACAGCCTCTACTGGACCGACAGTTGGCGCATGAAGCCGAAGTTCACCTTGAACTACGGCATTGGCTACACTCTGGAAATGCCCCCCTACGAGACCACGGGCGGCGTCCAGTCGGTTATGGTGGACTCAACGGGCAAGATTTTCCGCGCCGAAGACTTCTTTCAGAAGGAAAAGCAGCTTGCGCTTGACGGCATTGCCTATGCGCCCAACGTTGGCTTTGCATCGGTCCGCAACGTCGTAAACCACACCAAGTATCCCTATGACCCGTTCTACGGCGGAATCAGCCCCCGCGTGGGAATCGCCTGGAACTTCATGAAGGATACCGTGGTTCGCGGCGGCTACGCTCGCATCTTTGGCCGGATTAACGGAGTTAATCCTCTCCTGGTTCCGCTGCTCACTCCGGGTTTGCTGCAACCGGACACCTGCGGTGGTCCTGGGGCGCCCTCCATCGTTGGAAACAACACAACCTGCGGTGGCACCACTCCAGCCAACATCTTCCGAGTCGGTGTCGATGGAACAAGAGCGCCGCTGCCCGCGCCGAGTACGAACCTGCCACAGCCGTGGTATCCTGGCGTCAACGACGTCGCCACGGGGGCGGGCGAAACCGTCGACGCGAATTTCAAGCCGAACAGGTCAGATGAATTCACTGTTACCATCCAGCACCAGTTCGGTCCGAAAATCCTTGCCGAAGCCGGCTATATTGGACGCAAGATCACCAATGAAATTGAATATTACAGCCTGACCGCAGTTCCCTACATGCTGACCCTGAACGGGCAGAGCTTCGCCAATGCCTGGAAAAACGTTATGGTGACCAGCAACTACGGCACTAACGTCCCAGCGCCCAAGCTAAAGGGGGGCGCAGCGAATCCCGCATATTTGGCCTATCTTAACACCTTGCCCGTTCAGCCCTTTTTCGAAGCAGCGTTGGGAGGACCAGGGTCAGCGTACTGCGCCGGCAGCGCGGTCGGGCTGGTACCTGGCACTACAAGTTGCACGGCCGCGTTCGTCGCGAACAACACAGCGAACGGCACGATGGGCGTCTCTGACCCGTTCGATGCCTGGGGCAGCGTCTCCAATGCCGGCTTCTTCACCTTCGGCCGGACTTTTACCAGCGATCCCATCAACAGCCCCTTCGGAGCCAATGGTCAAGCGCCATCCGTCATCACCACCGTGAGCAACGGCTATGGCAACTACAACGCCGGCTTCCTGCAGTTGACTCTCACGGAATGGCATGGCCTGACCATGAAGACCAACTTCACCATGTCCAAGGCCCTCGGAACCGGAAACGTTGTTCAGGCCACCAGCTCCTTTGCCACCATCGATCCGTGGAACTTGCATGCCCAGTATGGTCCGCAGAGCTACGACGAGAAATTCAACTTGAACCTCTTCTTCAACTATGCCCCTCCGTTCTACTCGAGCCAGAAGGGGATAATCGGCCACATTCTGGGCGGTTGGAATATCTCCCCGCTATTCGTCTACGGCAGTGGCTTCCCAGTCCAGCTCCAAACGGCGAACGGCAACTGCGGAAGCTTGGGCGAGTGCAACACGGCCTTTATCGGAGCCAACGAGAATTTGGTGGGGAACATCAGTTACAACGCTACCCGCCATCAGAACGTAACTGGCGACACCAACACTGGGTGCGGCACATCCGGACCCGGCCAAAACATCTTGAGCCAGGCAGCAATCACAGCAACGTGCCCAGCCAACGGCGGGATATTCGGCGACGGGGTCCGCAACCCCATCCTCGGTTTGGATGGACAAGCTGGAGCCTTTCCGGTCCGCGGCTTTCCGTTCTGGAACTTGGACTTGGGCCTCAGCAAGAAAGTCCGGATTACGGAGAGGTTTAGCGGTTCTTTGCACTTTGATTCCACCAACGTGCTCAATCACATGCAGCCGAATGAGCCCTGCTTCAACGCCGGCGCCCCGGCCAGCTGGGGTGTGATAGGGTCCTCGGATTGTGGAAACTTGAATGGAAACGTTCAGGGCAATAATGCCCGCCGGCTGCAGTTCGGCATAACCATCGACTGGTAACCATTACCAATCCGATCCGCGGCGCTTCGAACTAACCGCCGCATTCGAAAGGGGAAGGCCATCCGGCCTTCCCCTTTTTCATGTGTGCCGAGCAGGGTCGAAAATCACCTTCATGCTGGATTGCTCGAGTGCGAATTCTCCAGTTCGACCCGGTAGCCGAGGGTTCGGAGTTGCCGGATCATTCTCGCAGTGCGTGCCTGCCTCGACTGTTTAGTAACCGCTGGGCCACGTTCTTCGTAACGGACCCCCTGATGCAGGATCAACCAGATCAGTCGACACTGTCGATGAGCGATCGCCTAAGAACTGGAAACATAAGAACTGAAACTGATTCAGCGGCCGTTGGAGTAGTACTTCACGTCGACGGGGTCGTACATGGTGGCGGTAGCGGCGTGGGCTTTTTCGTAGGCGTCGATTTCGGCGGCGTGCTGCAACGTGGTGCCGATGTCGTCGAGGCCCTTTAGCAAAACTTCTTTGCGCGACGGGGCAATTTCAAACTTGAACATCAGGCCGTGTTTGTCGGCGATCGTCTGGTTCGGCAGATTCACGGTGAGCGAGTAGCCTTCTTCTTTTTCGGTGCGCTTGAAGAGTTCTTCGACTTGCTCTTCGGGTAGCGTCGCGGGCAGGATGCCGTTCTTGAAACAGTTGTTGTAGAAAATGTCCGCGTAGCTTGGCGCGATGATGACGCGGAAGCCGTAGTCCTTCACGCCCCAGGGAGCGTGCTCGCGGCTGGAGCCACATCCGAAGTTGGCGCGCGCCAGCAGAACCGACGCGCCCTTGTAACGCGGAAAGTTCAGCACAAATTCCGGATTCGGTTTTTCGCCGGGCAGGTAACGCCAATCGTAAAAAAGGATCCGGCCAAACCCTTCGCGCGTCAGCGCCTTCAGAAATTGTTTCGGCACCATCTGGTCGGTATCCACGTTGACGCGATCGAGCGGCATCACCATACCAGTGTGCGTAGAAAACGGTTGCATGCGTCGAAGCTCCTGAAAAGCCTAAAACCTCTGGCTTGAAACCACGTTCACTCGACGGGCGCGACGCCTTCGAGGGAACGTACATCCACAAAATGGCCGGCGATCGCGGCGGCAGCGGCCATGACCGGGCTGACGAGGTGCGTGCGGCTGTCCTTGCCCTGGCGGCCCTCAAAATTGCGATTGCTGGTGCTGGCGCTGCGCTCGTGCGGCGGCAGGACGTCGGCGTTCATGCCGATGCACATGCTGCACCCGGCGTCGCGCCACTCGAAACCGGCGGCGCGAAAAATTTTGTCGAGGCCTTCTTTTTCGGCTTGCGACTTGATGCCGCGAGAGCCGGGGACAATCAGCGCTTGTTTGATGTTTTTCGCCACGTGCTTGCCGGCGACAAAATGCGCGGCAGCGCGGAGATCATCGAGCCGCGAATTGGTGCATGAGCCGATGAAGACGCGGTCCACGGGAATATCCACGATGGGCGTGCCGGCCTTGAGGCCCATGTACTTGAGGGCGCTTTCCGTGGCTTTCTGATCGTTGAGATCCTTGAAATCATGCGGATCGGGGACGCGCGCGGTGACGCTCGTGACCATGCCGGGATTCGTTCCCCAGGTGACTTGCGGAGCGATCTGCTCGGCGTGCAGCTCGATGGTCATATCAAACTTTGCGTCGTCGTCGCTCCGCAATGTTCTCCAGCGCTCCACGGCTTCCTGAAACGCTTTGCCGCGCGGCACAAACGGGCGGCCTTCGAGATAGGCGAAAGTGGTTTCATCCGGCGCGATCATGCCGGCGCGCGCCCCGCCTTCGATGGTCATGTTGCAGACGGTCATGCGGCCGTCCATCGAAAGAGCGCGAATGGCTTCGCCGCCATATTCCGCGACGTGGCCGTTGCCGCCGCCGATGCCGATCTTTCCGATGATGGCGAGAATCAAATCTTTTGCGGTGACGCCTTTGGGGCGTTTTCCGTTGACGAGAATGTGCAGCGTCTTCGAGCGCGACTGCACGAGACACTGCGTCGCAAGAACGTGCTCAACTTCGCTGGTGCCGATGCCGAAAGCCAGAGTGCCGAAGGCGCCGTGCGTGGAAGTGTGGCTGTCGCCGCAAACAATGGTCTGGCCCGGCTGCGTGATGCCCAGCTCCGGGCCGATGATGTGCACGATGCCCTGATTCTTACTGTTCATGTCGAAGAGGCGGACGCCGGATTCACGGCAGTTTTTCTCCAAAGCATCGAATTGAAGCTTGGCGTCGTTATCGAGGATGGGCAGCGTGCGGTCAGTAGTGGAGACCGAATGGTCCATCACGGCAAAGGTGAGATCGGGGCGGCGGACTTTGCGGCCTTCGGCGCGAAGCCCGGCGAAAGCCTGTGGCGAAGTGCCTTCGTGGATGAGGTGGCGGTCAATATAGATGATGGCGGGCTGGCCGGGTTGCTCGTGAACGACGTGCGAGTCCCAGATTTTTTGATAGAGCGTTTTAGGAGTCATGGAGTTTCCATTCGGATTCTAGCACTCCTGTGTTGAGAGGCAAATGGTGGATGAGTTTGCGAGCACGCGGGGGGAGCTCCCTCAGCTTCGCTCGGGATGAACCAGAATGGGAATTGTTTAGGCACACCCCCGGCGGTTTTCGTAAGAGTTGCAAACACAGGACTTACAGGATACGGAACTTGGAAGAGTATACGGAGAACGGGATCCAGGAGAGTGGGGTCTAGTGGGAAGAAAGGCCGACGAGATTGTCGAGCAAGAATCACGCAAGAGCATAGCATGGAAGTAAGGTTTGGCTAATTGATTTGCAGTGAATTGCAGTGAATGGTCGAAATTGAGGGTTGAACGGTTGCTCGGCGCATGAACAGTTAGGCGATTGCCAAGGAACGAAGAAGATGTAGGATGGCGGGCTCAGAGGAGACTGGGGATGAACTGGAAACCGATCACTGCGGCTTGGGTAATTGCAGTAGTGCTGGCTAGCGCCGGAGCAGGGCGCGCACAAACGCCGCTTCTCGTGAAGAACTTGCGGTGCGAGTACCAAGTGGATCCGGCAGGGATCGACGTAAGGAGACCGCGGCTGAGCTGGCAACTGGAGAGTTCGGAAAGAGGCGTAGTACAAGCCAGCTACGAGGTGCGCGTGGCGGGATCGGAAGAACAGTTGGCAAAGGGAAAGCCGATTTGGGAAAGCGGAAAGCAGACGTCGGATGCATCCATCCAAGTGGAATACGGAGGGCCCGCGCTCGAAAGCGGGAAGGTTTATTACTGGCAGGTGCGCGTTGCGGACAACCACGGGCATTTGACAGGCTGGAGCAAGACCGCGCACTGGGAGATGGGACTGTTGGAGCCGGTGGATTGGAAAGCGAAATGGATTGCGCCGAACCTGGAGGAGGACGAGACGAAATCGAATCCAGCGCCGATGCTGCGGAGAGAGTTCTCGGTGAAAAAGAAAGTGGAGCGTGCGCGCCTGTACGCCACAGCGATGGGGCTCTACGAGATGGAACTGAATGGGAACCGCGTGGGTGATGAATACTTCACGCCGGGATGGACCTCATATGATTTTCGTTACCAATACCAGACCTACGACGTGACCGGCTTGTTGAGGAATGGGACCAACTGCTTAGGAGCCATGCTGGGGGATGGATGGTTTCGCGGAAGGATTGCCTGGGGCGGCAAGAGAAGCGGCTACGGCAAAAAGCTGGCGCTGCTGGCGCAACTGGTGATCCGGTACACCGATGGGACGCAGGAGATTGTCGGAACCGACGAGAAGTGGAGAGCGTCGACTGGACCGATATTGGAGTCCGACATTTACAACGGGGAGACCTACGACGCGCGGCTGGAGAAAACGGGATGGAAAGAAGCCGGATACGACGATAAGGCGTGGAAAAGCGTAACGGTGATGGACGCGCCGAAGGCCAAAGTGGTGGCGCAAGCGGGCCCGGCGGTCAAGGAGATCGAAGAGATCCAGCCAGCGAAAATACTGAAGACACCAGCAGGCGACCCGGTCATCGACATGGGGCAGAACATGGTGGGGTGGATGAGGTTCCGTGTGAACGCGCCCGCGGGGACGACGGTTACTTTGCGACACGCGGAGGTGCTGGACAGTGCCGGGAATTTCTATACAGAGAATCTGCGTTCCGCGCAGGAAAAGATTCGCTACACGACCAAGGGGCAAGGGCCGGAGATTTATCAGCCGCATTTTACGTTTCAGGGATTCCGGTACGTGGCGGTCAACGGGTGGCCCGGCGAAGTGAAGCCGGAGGACTTTACCGGAGTGGTGGTGCATTCCGCGATGGCCAGGACCGGAACTTTTGAAAGCTCCAGTCCGTTGCTAAATCAATTGCAGCACAACATCATTTGGGGACAGAAAGGCAACTTTGTGGACGTGCCGACGGACTGCCCGCAGCGTGACGAACGGCTGGGATGGACAGGGGACGCACAAGTGTTTGCTGGGACCGCCTCGTTCAATCACGATACAGCGGGGTTTTATACGAAGTGGCTGAAAGACGTGGCGCTGGACCAGCAGGATGATGGAGCGGTGCCGTTTGTGATCCCCAATGTGCTGTCGCACGACACGCGGAAGGGGGAAGCGGCGTCAGCGGGGTGGGCGGACGTGGCTGTAATCCTGCCGTGGACGGTTTATCAGGCGTACGGGGATAAACGGATCCTGGAAGAACAGTACACGAGCATAAAGGCTTGGGTGGAGTACATGCGACACCAGGCCGGGGAAAGCCACCTTTGGACCAGCGGATTCAGCTTTGGGGACTGGCTGGCATTTGCGACGACCAAGGCGGATTATCCGGGAGCAACCACGGACAAGGACCTGATCCAGACCGCATATTTTGCGCACTCGACAGCGTTGTTGGCAAAAACGGCAAAAGTGCTGGGGAAAACAGAAGACGCTGCAGAATACGAAAGCCTCGAAGAAAAGATCAAGGGCGCGATCCAGAAAGAATTTGTGACGCCGAGCGGAAGGCTTTCGTCAAACACGCAGACAGCGTACGCGCTGGCGCTGGCGTTCGAACTGCTCCCTGAAACCATGAGACCGGAGGCGGCTGCGCGGTTGGCGGCGGACGTGCGGAAATTTGGACATTTAACGACCGGATTCCTTGGCACGCCAGTGCTGTGCCAGGCTTTAAGCGATTACGGTTATCTGGATGAGGCTTACCTGCTGCTGAACCGGAAGGAATACCCTTCGTGGCTGTATCCGGTCACCAAAGGCGCGACAACCATCTGGGAAAGATGGGATGGGGCAAAGCCCGATGGCAGCTTTCAGAATCCTTCCATGAATTCGTTCAATCACTATGCATATGGAGCGATTGGCGACTGGATGTACCGCGTGGTGGCGGGGCTGGAGATCGATGAGAAGCAACCGGGGTACAAGCACATCTTGATCCAACCCCGGCCCGGCGGCGGATTGACGTCTGCGAAGGCGTCGGTGGAGACCCTGTATGGCCACGTGGAGTCGGGCTGGAAACTCGCCGATGGAAAGATGGCGTTGCATGTGGAAGTCCCGGCGAATACGACGGCGACGGTGCGATTGCCAAAAGCCAAACTCGAACAAGTGACTGAGGGAGGAAAGCCTTTGACGGGGCGCGCGGATCTCTCGGGAGCGCGGCAGGCGGGCGATGATGTGCTCGTGGAAGTGGGATCGGGGAAGTATGAGTTTGCGAGTGTGTTGCCAGGAGGGAAATAACCTTCTGCTGCATTCGGTTTGCGGTGTGCGCAAAACGCATGGTTGCGGAGAAGAAAGACGAAGCGAAGAATGTCCTGCGCTTTGTCCCGCAGAATCCGGGACGCAAACGACGCGCAAAACAAAATCGCAAAAGGTAGGCCACCCCGAGCGGTGTTGCGCGTTAAAAGTCATCCACCCGCCCGTCAGTCTCCTTATCTGGCATAGTAAAGTGCCCCGGAAAGAGCGGGGAACCATTCGTCGTCGAGGAATTCGATGTTCGTGCCCCCGACAAGAGGGTGTGGCTTCGGGCGTGGGACATCGACCCAAGAGCCCCCTCCTGCTCTCTCGAGGCCAAGAGTGGTTAGCGGTTTCTCTAAGCCGGTCGCGCGAATCGTTTCGAAGCGCGTCTTGTCAGAAATGGGCGTACTACCTTCGTACTGCGCAAAATACTCGGTGCGGTTCAGACTCATCTTCTTCGGTCGACCCTTAGAATCAAAACGAATATCAATCCACACGACGGCCCGCTTGATTCCTAGTTCTCGCATGCTGTCCATCCAGGAGTAATGCACCCCATTTCCGCGGGCACCTTGCAGTAAGTTTCGACGAAGTGCGCTGTCAGCAGGCAGTTCTCTTACGACGTCCCGGATGTGTTCTTCGACTGCAGGCGAATTCGCAGGTTCCATCTGCGAATGAGTAGTCTGAGTTGTAAGAGTGATGAGCAAAAGCGAGATTGCCGTGAGCATTAGATTCTCTCTAAGGCCAGCTTTGAGTCTTGTGTGTTATGTGAAGAACCGCGGTTGCGTCCTGTGAAGCTGTTATTCTTTGGTCTTGCGGCGCTCGCAAAGGGTGACGATTTTGGTGGGGTCGACGGCGTCGCTGTCGATCTGCATTTCGACGACTTTGCCGCTCTTGTCGATCAGATAGTTGACGCGG
>Ga0137395_10001356_pt1 | contig 11331 bp, 8 predicted proteins | sample czobulk216metaG_FD_108283 | JGI IMG/M metagenome (GOLD analysis project Ga0137395, IMG submission 108283) | Vadose zone soil microbial communities from Angelo Coast Range Reserve, California, USA - czobulk2.16 metaG | ecosystem: Environmental > Terrestrial > Soil > Vadose zone | place: USA...
GTCGAGCTCGGCGGCGTATCGGTCTATCTCTCCGAGATTTCCACCCCCGGCAACAAGGGCTTCTACACCTCGTTCCAATCCGCCAGCCAGCAGGTCGCGATCTTCGTCGCCGCGATCATCGGGTCTGGGCTGCGCGAGATGATGCCGGCCGCGACTGTCGCGGAATGGGGTTGGCGCATTCCGTTCTTCATCGGCTGCCTGATCATTCCCTTCATCTTCTTTCTGCGCCGAACGCTGGAAGAAACCCCGGAATTCCTGGCCATGAAGAAACATCCAAGCACATCGGAGGTCTTCAGCTCGGCGGCGGTCAACTGGAAGATCATCCTGCTTGGAATGATGCTGGCGGCCATGACCACCGTGACCTTCTACTTCGTCACCGTCTATACGCCGACCTTCGGCAAGACCGTGCTGAAACTCTCCAGCCAGGACGCCCTGCTGGTCACCCTCCTGGTTGCCGTGACCAACTTCATCTGGAATCCGGTCGGGGGCGCACTGTCCGACCGTATCGGCCGCAAGCCCGTGTTGATGGCCATCGCAGGCCTCTCGTTCGTGACGGCCTATCCCGCGCTGCTCTGGCTCACGGCCGCCCCGACCTTCGGCAAGATGCTGGCGGTGGAACTGATGTTTTCGCTCTACTTCGGCGTTTACAGCGGGACGATGCTGGGTGCGCTGGTTGAAATTGTGCCGAAGCATGTCCGCACCACGTGTTTCTCGCTGGCGTTTGCGCTCGCAGCGGCGCTGTTCGGCACCTTCACGCCATTCGCGGCAACAACGCTGATCGCCATGACCAGCGACAGGGCGTCGCCCGGCTACTGGCTGATGTGCGCCGCGGCGAGCGGCTTCATCGCCGCAGTCGTCATCTACCGCAGCGGAGCGATCGAGGCGCGCGAACAGGCGGTCGCCGCGCAGCAGGCGTGAGACGGCCGGCCAGGCGCTCGCCTGGCCGCCGGTTTGATTTCCATGCAAACAACGATAACAAGACGGCATGGTCGATTTTAATTGTAAGTTCGATGTGCTGGTGATCGGCGGCGGCAATGCCGCGCTGTGCGCTGCGATCAGCGCCCGGCGGACCGGCGCCTCGGTGCTGGTGCTGGAAGGCGCGCCAAAATTTTATCGGGGCGGCAATACCCGGCATACGCGCAACATGCGCTGCGCCCACGACGCCGCAACCGACATTCTCACCGGGCCCTATACCGAGCAGGAATTCTGGGAAGACCTGTTGCGCGTGACCGGCGGCGAGACCGACGAGGAACTGGCGCGACACATGATCAGGGAGTCCAAGGACATCCTGGGCTGGATCGTCGAACAGGGCGTGCGCTGGCAACCCTCGCTGGGCGGCACGCTGAGCCTCGGCCGAACCAATTCGTTCTTTCTCGGCGGCGGCCGGGCAATGCTCAATGCGCTGTATCTGACGGCCGAGCAACTCGGCGTTGAAATCCTCTACGACGCCGAGGTGCTCGATCTCCAGATCGACAACGGCATGTTTCTCTCCGCTGACTTGAAACAGGGCGACGGCCGCGTAACCGTGCGCGCCTCGACCCTGGTCGCCGCGGCCGGCGGATTCGAGGCCAACATCGAATGGTTGAAGCAGTATTGGGGCGACGCCGCCGATAATTTCCTGATCCGCGGCACGCCCTATAATCGCGGCTCGATCCTCAAGATGCTGCTGAACAAGGGCGTTCAGGAGATCGGCGATCCCACGCAATGCCATGCGGTGGCGATCGACGCCCGCGCGCCGAAATTCGACGGCGGCATCATCACCCGGCACGATTCCGTGGTGTTCGGCATCGTCGTCAACAAACACGCCGAGCGGTTTTACGACGAGGGCGAAGACATCTGGCCGAAGCGCTACGCGATCTGGGGTCGCCTCGTCGCGGCCCAGCCGGACCAGATCGCCTACATCATCTTCGACGCGAGTTCGCGCAACAGTTTCATGCCGACGCTGTTCCCGCCGATCGAGGCCGGCTCGATCGCCAAGTTGGCCGGCGAATTCGAACTCGATCCGGCGGCGCTGGAAAAGACCGTCGGCGACTTCAATGCGGCGGTTAGGCCCGGCACCTTCGATCACACCATCCTTGACGATTGCCGCACCAAGGGCCTCGCGCCGCCGAAGACGCACTGGGCGCGGAAAATCGAGACGCCGCCTTATTATGCCTACCCGGTGCGGCCCGGCATCACCTTCACCTATCTCGGCACCCGCGTGAACAAGCAGGCGCGCATGCTGATGAAGGACGGCAAGCCTGCCGCCAACATGTTCGCCGCCGGCGAGATCATGGCCGGCAATGTGCTGGGCAAAGGCTACGCGGCCGGAATGGGCATGACCATCGGCAGCGTGTTCGGCCGGATCGCCGGACGGGAAGCGGCGCAAAATGCAAGGAACTAGACGAGGAACTAGACGAGGAACTAGACGAGCAACTCGACAAGCAACTCGAGGAGGGATCATGTCACGCATTCCGAGAGCAATGCTTGCCGCGGCATTGACGGTTGCGACGTCGGCTGTGGCAAACGCCGCCGAGCCGATCGCCTTGCGCGACATGGGTTCATTCCATGTCGGCGGCCGGCTGGTCGAAATATCAGGCAAGCCGGTCAAGGAAATCACCTTCACGCCCGGCGGCGTGCCGGCGAAGGTCGATCCCAACGGCACTTATCAAGTCGAGCAGATGTACGTGCAGTATTTTCTGCCCGCCAACGAGATCGGCGCCTACCCGCTGTTGCTGTGGCACGGCGGCGGTTTGACGGGGGTGACCTACGAGACCACCCCGGACGGCCGCGAAGGCTGGCTGAATTACTTTTTGCGCAAGGGCTGGAGCGTCTACAATTCCGACGCCGTCGAGCGCGGCCGCGCCGGCTGGGCGCAATATCCCGATATCTTCAAGAGCGAACCGGTATTCTTGACCACCAGCAATCCGTTCGAGCGGTTTCGCATCGGCGACGGTCCGGGCTCCTACGATCCAGACCCGGCGAAGCGGAAGCTGATGCCGGGCAGCCAGTTCCCGAACCAAGGCTACGAAAACTTCGTCAAGCAGAACGTGCCGCGCTGGACCACCAACGATGATGCGACGCTGGCCGCCTATATTGCCGAGACCGATCGGGTCTGTCCGTGCATCGTCCTGTTTCACAGCCAGGCCGGCACCTTCGGCTTCAAGGCGGCGCAAGCACGGCCCGACAAGGTCAAGGCGCTGATCGCGGTCGAGCCTGCCGGCGTCGGCGATCCCGCAAGGATTGATGCGTTGAAGGGAATCCCCTCGCTGCTGATCTATGGCGACTTTATCGAGCGCGATTCGCGCTGGCCCAAAATTCGCGCCACCGGGATCGCCTTTGCCGACGGCATCAAGGCCGCCGGCGGCAGCGCCGATGTCGTCGATCTGCCCAAGGCGGGCATATCCGGCAATTCGCACATGATGATGATGGACAAGAACAATACCGAGGTTGCCGCGCTGATCCAGACGTGGCTGCAAGGCAAAGGGCTCACCAAAAAGCCCTGAGCCATTTTTCGAAAGCGGAAGCGGCACAGCATGCACGGAACCAAGATCCTGGAGGAAGCCGACCGACTGATGACGGTCTGCAATTCGTGCCGCTATTGCGAAGGCCTTTGCGCGGTATTTCCGGCGATGGAAATGCGCCGCTCGTTTTCCGACGGCGACCTGAATTATTTCGCCAATCTCTGCCACGCGTGCGGCGCCTGCTACACCGACTGCCAGTTCTCGCCGCCGCATGAATTCAACGTCAATGTGCCGCAGACGCTGGCGGTCGCCCGCACCGACTCCTATGCCGCCTATGCCTGGCCGCGCGCCTTTTCGGGCGTCTTCGCGCGCAACGGTCTTGCGATCAGCATCATCGCGGCCTTGAGCGTCGCGGCATTCATTTTCGGCTTCGCGGCCCTTAACGACCGCCAGGTTCTGCTGGGCATCCATACCGGGCCCGGCGCGTTCTATGCGCTGATGCCGCATAACGCGATGGCGGCGTTGTTCGGCGCGGCGTTCCTCTATGCGATCGCGGCACTGGCGATGGGTGTGCGCGCTTTCTGGCGCGATATCGGCGAACCGATCCGTATGCTGGTGGATCCGCCCTCGCTCTGGCAGGCGATGATGGATGCAGGCCAACTGCGCTATCTCGATGGCGGCGGCGTCGGCTGCGTCAATGAGGACGAACGGCCGAGCGACCGCCGCAAGATCTTTCACCATTTTACGTTCTACGGTTTCTTGCTGTGCTTCGCTGCGACATGCGTGGCGACGCTGTATCATTATTTGATCGCGCGCGAGGCGCCGTATCCGTGGTGGGACCTGCCGGTGGTCTTGGGGACGCTCGGCGGCATCGGGCTTCTGATCGGACCCGCCGGCCTGCTTAAGGAAAAATGGAAGCGCGATCCGGCGCTGGGCGACGAGAAGCGCAGCGGCATGGACGTCGCGTTCATCGCCATGCTGTTCCTGACCAGTCTGACGGGCATCGCACTGTTGCTGTTGCGCGATACGGCCGCGATGGGGCCGCTGCTCGCGCTGCATCTCGGCGTCGTGTTTTCCCTGTTCATCACCATGCCCTACGGCAAGTTCGTGCATGGCATCTATCGCTACGTCGCGCTGGTGCGCTATGCGCGGGAGCGGCGGATGCTGGGGCATGTTTAGCGCCGTCATTGCGAGCGAAGCGAAGCAATCCACGAGCAGCAGAGAATGGATTGCTTCGTCGCTTCGCTCCTCGCAATGACGGTAAACAGCGTGGGCGTGACGGCGTATTCACAAATCCACCACCACATAATCGCTCTCGACCGACACCGCGATCGTCTCCGCCACGTAAGGTCCCTTCACCACGCTCGACCCCGGCTCGACATTGGCGGGATAGGTTTTGGCGCGAAACCGTTTGGGGTCGCAGTAGGATTGGCCGGTGCGGATGTCGAATTCCCAGCCGTGCCAGGGGCAGCGGATGATTTCGCCTAACCTGGTATATTCGATCTCGCCGGGATCGGACGATTGCGCCAGCCCAATCAGCGGCCCCTCGCACAGTGCAGCACCTTGATGCGGGCATCGGTTCAACAGGCCGAAGAACTCGCCCTTGATGTTGAACACCGCGATCGGGCGCGCATCGATGGTGAGAAATTTTCGGGTGCCCGGCGGCAGCTCATCCACCGGGGCGATGACATGACGAACCATCAAGAAAGCCCGTACAGCTTCCGCGCATTGCCGAGATAGAACGCTTCGCGGTTGGCGTCGCTGACGCCGGCCGGCAGCACCCGCGACGGTTCGTCATAGTCCCAATGCGGATAGTCGGTCGCGAACAGCAATTTGTCCCAGCCGACCCAGTCGATCACGTCGAACAGATGATCGCGCCGCTCAGGGTCTTCCATCGGCTGCGTGGTCCAGAAAATGTGGTCGCGGATATATTCGGAGGGCGGGCGCTTGACGTGCGGCACCTCGCTCTTCAGCCGTTGCCAGCTCTTGTCGAGCCGCCACGACAGCGACGGCGCCCAGCCAAACCCGGCCTCGATCATGACCATCTTGAGTTTCGGGTGCCGCTCGAACACGCCTTCCAGCACGATGCTGGCGAGCGCGGTCTGCTGGCATTGCGAATGGCCGACCATCTCCTCGATATAAAAACTCGGCCAGCCCGATGCGGTGATTGGATTGCCACCAAAACCGAACGCGTGCACGCCGATCGGAAGCCCCGCCTCCTCCGCCGCCTCGTAGATCGGCCAGTAGCGGCGTTGTCCGAGCGGCTCGACATTGCGGCTCAAGAGCAGCACCTGGACAAAATTCTTGTCCCCGGCGCGCTTGCGGATTTCGGCGGCAGCGGCCGGGCCGTCTTCATTGGCGACCACGATGGAGCCTTTCAAACGCGGATCCTGGCTGGTCCATTTGTCGATCTGCCAGTCGTTGATGGCGGTCGCCAGCGCCGCGCTCAGATCCTGGTTGCGAATGCCCTGCCCGGTATTGAGCGGACACAGCACACCGAGCGCGACATTGTTCGGGTCGAGATGCTGTTGTTGCATGAACGACAGCGACGAGCCCTGCGGCCCGCCGTCCGGCGGCCAGGCGTCGCGGCGCGACGCGTTGGGCTGCGCCTTCGGATAGGGCGGGCCTTCCATCATGCCCTGATAGGGATGCTTGCCGTAGGTTTCGAGATGCGCGTGCCAGCGTTTTGCGAGGTACGGATAAAGCTCCGTCGCCGTCGCGCGCGCCGGATGGATATCGCAATCGGCAATCGCCGTTTTGACGCCAACGGATGAAGCGGGTTCAGCGCCGCTGCGGAACTGCACATTCATGGCGTCGTCTCCTTCTCCAGAGTCTAATCCAGCTTCGCTGAATTAGACTCGTCGAAATTATCTTGTTTGGGCATGATCTTTTCCGAAAACCGGATTCCACCCATCGGGTCGTGGCCCGAGGGCATGCTTTTCGGGATCATGCCCGTGCGCTGGCTCTTTCAGGCGGCCGTACGTCGCGAGCGGATTGTCGATCATGATCTTGCGCACGAGATCGGGCGACATTCCCTCCGGCAGCACCGCGTCGCCGTCGAATTGCCAGTGCGGATAGTCGGTCGAGAATAAGAGCAATTCATCAGACTGCATATGGTCAAACAGGCGGTTCAGGGTTGCCGGATCCGGCGGCGCGTCGATCGGCTGCAATGAAAACCGGATGTTGCTGCGCACAATTTCCAGGGGCGCGCGATCCACCCAGGGCGTTTCCATCCGCACCCCGCGCCAGAACTTGTGCAGCCGCCACAGATAGGACGGCAGCCAGGTAAAGCCGGACTCCAGCATCACCATTTTCAGCTTGGGATATTTTGCGAACACGCCCTCGACGATCAGGCTGGTCAGTTGGGTCTGGAACGCCTGCGCCTGCGCGACGTAATCCTCGATGTGATAGGAACCCCAGCCCACTGATGTGGGTGGATTATGATAATTGCTGCCGGCGTGGATGCCGACGGCCAGGCCCAGCCGCTCGGCGGCGGCGTAGATCGGCCAGTAGGCCCGCTTGCCCAAGGGCATGTCGCCCATGACCAGCATCAGCACCTGCACAAAACGCTTGTCCACGGCGCAGCGCTCGATCTCCGCGACCGATTTCTCGATGCTCTGCACCGGTATCACGATCGAGCCGCGCAATCGCGCGTCCCGGTCGAGCCATTCCTTCACCAGCCAGTCATTGAGCGCGCGGCAGAACGCATCCGCCATATCCTCCGAAAACACCATCTGCACGCCGTAGAGCGGATTGCAGATGGCGTAGCGGACCCCAAACCGGTCGAGCGCCTGCGCCTTCATGTCTGCAGGGTTGGAGCCCGGCTTGCCCTGCGCCGGCCGCCAGTCCGGCCGCGAACTGATCGGCGAATGGGTCGGATAGGATTGCGACACCAGATCGGTCATGCCCCGCGTGGTGACCTGATCGCGCCAGTAATCGTTGAGATAGGGCAGCAGGCTGGTCAGATGCGGCACGGTCGGATGCAGATCGCAATCCACGCCGCCCGCGATCGGTGACGTCATGACGTAAACTTCCTCCTGCGTTTCTTCTTGCTCCGCGTCTTCAGCGCGTGAACCGGGATAGCATATGGCGCGCGGGCTCTCCCGTCCATTGGCGGGCCGATGCAGCCGGAGTCGGCAGCCATGCAATCCTGTGCTAGGACATCGCAACATCGTCGCTGGGGGACCCGAATGACAAAACTGAGCATGGCCGTTGTTCGCGTGGTCTACCATTCGCTCACCGACCAACCGAAGAAGGGTGCGTGATGCAGGATCTCGTTGCGATTGCCGAAAAAATAGCGGCGAAACTGGTTGAGCGTCGCCAGACCATCGCGGTCGCGGAATCCTCGACCGGCGGTCTGATCTCCGCCGCCCTGCTCGCGGTGCCCGGCGCGTCGGCTTATTTCCTTGGGGGTGCTGTGGTCTATACCCGTGATGCGCGGCGGATCCTGATGGACATTCCCGACGACGCCATGAAGGGAATCCGCTCGGCCTCGGAGGCTTACGCCAAATTGCTCGCGAGCCAGATCCGCACGCGCTTTGCCACCGATTGGGGTCTGTCCGAAACCGGCGCCACCGGCCCGACCGGCAACCGCTACGGCGATGCCGCCGGCCACAGTTGCATCGGCGTCGCGGGCCTGGAGCAATATGCGATGACGATCGAGACCGGCAGCGCGGACCGCGTCGCCAACATGCAGGTGTTTGCGGCGACGGCGCTGAATTTCCTATTGCAGACTCTTTCGCACTGAAGATTCGTGCGCACCGCCGTCCCTGCCCGGCCTCACGGGCGAGTGTTGGCTCGGTGTCACTTCACCCCTTGTGGGAGAGGGAGCGCGCCGCCGTTGCCGCAAGTTCTCGATTCGAATTTCAAACAGCCAAAAACAATTCGTTGTAGAGCCGTCGTACCAATTGATCACCGGGCTTGACCCGGTGATCCATCCTCTTCGAAGAAAGTTGTTGCGAAGAGGGATGGATGCCCGGATCAAGTCCGGGCACGACGAGCGGGTTTGGAGGAACGAGGGCGGCGAATGCTTCGTACGGAATCCCACTTCAACAGCCGCATTGTTTGCTGACACACCTTCACGCTCGCGACGCGATGCGCCCGAGCTGATGCATTTAATCTTCGCCCAAAATAGAGGGCGTGGGGAACGCCGGGTGCCCGCTGCACCCGCGGCCTCGTGTGCACTTGGTGTGGTAGAACGCACACGAGTAACAACGAGTACACCGGAATCGCCCGGCATTCCCGCACGCAATGGTTTTAACGGTTTCCTTCGTGCTCTCCCCGGTGACCGGGCTCTCTTGCCACCGTCGCTTGCGGACTAACGTCTTGTCCGCACCCGGTAGGGCCGACACAACATCCGCAAACTTGACGCCAGCGTCGGGGCGTCAGGACCACACGACTTCGCCGTCCGCATCAGCATCGTTCGTCTGCTCGCTCAGGTGTCGCTCACAGGCTTTTAAACCTGCCCTGCGACCCCATCGCGCGCCAACGCTGCCGCGTCCACCGCATCCCACCCCGCGTCCGTGACGATCGCGATACGCCCCTCTGTGGGGAGGACGGAATGAGTTCTAGATTTGATTCGGGGTGAGTGGGAACAGAAATATTTTTCGGAAAATCAGAAATAAGACTCGACACGCCTGTCAACAAACCGCCCGACGGGCAAATCACTTGAGCCGGTCTTGTCAATCCGGATGGGTTGAGCGCTTTGCGAAACCCATCACCGCCACGAAATGCAATGGATGGGTATCGCGGAGTTTATCATCGGGCCCGCATTCGCGCGACCCGTTGGCTCCGCCCATCCTCCTCGCTGATCCCGATCATCGAAGAATTCCACAATATCTCAGCAACGGCAGCGCGCTCCCTCTCCCCTTGTGGGGGCGCGCTGCCGGTGCCGGGGCAGCAACGTCATTCCGGGATGGTGCGTCAGCACCAGACCCGGAATCTCGAGATTCCGGGTTCGATGCTTCGCATCGCCCCGGAATGACGGCCTGGATGGATTTGCCGAGCCTGTCAGACGAGGTTAGCCGTCACTTCTCCCTAAACGCCCGCATCAATTGATCGCTCAGCGGCTTGATCAGATACGACAGCATGGTGCGGTCGCCGGTTTGCACGAAGGCTTCGACCGGCATGCCGGGGATCAGCTTGGCGTCGCCGAGGCGCTTGATCTCTTCTGACGGCATCGAGACGCGGATGGTGTAGTAGCTTTGTCCGGTGCGCTGGTCGGTGGTGACGTCGGGCGAGACCCGGGTGACGACGCCGTTCAGTTCCGGCGTGGTGCGCTGGTTGAAGGCCGACAGCCGCAGCAGCGTTCTCTGGCCGATCTGCAGCTTGTCGATATCCTGCGGATTGACTTTTGCCTCGACCGACAGCGCATCGGACTGCGGCACGATCATCATGACGGCATCGCCGGCGGTGATCACCCCGCCGACGGTGTGAACCGTCGACTGCAGCACCATGCCGTCCTGCGGGGCGCGGATGTCGGTCCGCCGCAACTGGTCCTCGGCGGTGACCTTGCGCTCGACGAATTCGCCGATCTTGTCGTTGGTCTCGCGCAAATCCTTCGAGACGTCGCTGACCAGATCCTTGTCGACCTGGATGATCTGCAATTCGGTTTCGGTAATCTTGCCCTTGGCCTGCGCCCTCGCGGCAATGAACTGCGCCCGCTCGCCGTTGAGGCGGGCCGCGTCGCGCTCCAATGTCGTCAGGCGCGACATCTGCACCAGGTGCTTGTCGTAGAGTTGTTGAACCCCGGTCAGCTCCTTTTCCACAAGCACGATTTCCTGGTCTTTTGCTTTTTCCTGCGCCATTAAGCCCGCGATTTCCTCGTTCAGCTGTGTGACGCGCTCGCGCAATTGCGCCTTTTGCCCGACCCGCCCGAAGGTGCGGACCTCGAACAATTTCGTCTCGCTGGCGATGATGTTCTTGACGTCTGGGTCGCCGGCGCGCTCGAGCAACGCTTTGGGAAATGCGATCTTGTCAACGCCGCGTTGCTCGGCTTCAAGTCTCGCGCCACGCGCCAACAGCCCGTCGAGATTCTTGGTGACGATGGCAAGGCTCGCCTTGGTGACAGTGTCGTCGAGCCGCACCACCACGTCGCCGGCCTTGACGACATCGCCATCGCGCACGCGCACTTCGCCGACCACGCCGCCGGTCGGGTGCTGCACTTTCTTGACGTTGGAATCGACGACGACCGCTCCCGGCGCGATCAGCGCGCCCGAGATCTGCGCGGTCGATGCCCAGCCGCCAAGCCCGCCCGCGAGCACGACGACCACCGCGAGCCCGACGATCAAATGCAGCCGTATCGACAGCCGCGCGCCCTTTTCGTTGCCCGTGATGGCCGTGCTGCCGATCATGATTTGGCTCCGGAATCGGATACGATCTTGATCGGAGAAGGCGGCGCCACCCGCTGCAGCACCTGCCCGAGAACCTGTTCCTTGGGGCCGAACGCCTGCATGCGGCCGTCCCGCAGCACAAGCAGCTGATCGACCGCCTCGATCCCGATCGGCCGGTGCGCCACCACCACCACGACGGCGCCGCGCTCGCGCGCGGAGCGCACCGCCCGCGTCAGCGCCTCGTCACCCTCGGTATCGAGATTGGAGTTCGGCTCATCAAGGACGATCAGAAACGGATCGCCGTACAGCGCCCGCGCCAGCGCCACGCGCTGCGCCTGACCGGCCGAAAGTGCGGTGCCCTGCTCGCCGATCTGGGTGTCGTAGCCGTCGCGCATCTTGATGATCATCTCATGCACGCCCGCCTCCTTGGCGGCGGCGATGATGGCCGCGGAGCCGGCTTCCGGATCGAACCGGCAGATATTCTGGGCAACGGAGCCTGCGAACAATTCGACATCCTGCGGCAGATAACCGACGTGACGGCCGAGCGCGTCCGACGA
>Ga0137395_10001357_pt1 | contig 11323 bp, 9 predicted proteins | sample czobulk216metaG_FD_108283 | JGI IMG/M metagenome (GOLD analysis project Ga0137395, IMG submission 108283) | Vadose zone soil microbial communities from Angelo Coast Range Reserve, California, USA - czobulk2.16 metaG | ecosystem: Environmental > Terrestrial > Soil > Vadose zone | place: USA...
GACGACAAGGAAGCCTTGAAAGTCGCAGGCGTCCGTCAGACTGTTCCGATTGATCCATTCCAGCAGGCGCCAGCGTTTCAGCCGCTCGGCGGCATCGCGGTAATTGCGGATAACACCTGGGCGGCCTTTCAAGGCCGCAAGAAGCTGAACATCTCATGGGAGAACGGACCAAGCGAAACCTATAACTCGGACGCGTACAAGAACGAATTGCGAACGACGTCGCACCATCCTTGCAAAGTGGTGCGCAATATTGGTGACGCGGATGCAGTGTTCGCCAAAGGCGGCAAGGTATATGAGGCGGACTACTACGTTCCGCTTCTGGCGCACGCTTCGATGGAGCCAATGGTCGCGCTAGCCGAATTTAAAGACGGTAAAGCGACACTGTGGGCTCCAACGCAGAATCCGCAAGCCGTGCAGGACATCGTCGCGAAAGAGCTGGGGATCGCGAAAGAAGACGTCATTTGCCACGTGACCTTGCTCGGCGGGGGATTCGGGCGCAAATCGAAACCCGACTACGTTGCGGAGGCGGCGGTCTTGTCCAAAAAGATGGGCCGCCCGGTGAAGGTGGTTTGGACGCGAGAAGATGATATTAAGTTCGACTATTACAACGCCGTGGCGTCCATGCACATGAAAGCCGCTCTGGGTGCGAAGGGCAAACCAATGGCATGGCTACAACGGTCGGTCTTTCCTCCGATTCCTTCCATTTTTGATGTGAATACGGTTTATGGCGATCCTGCCCATCTGCAACAGGGCTGGACAGACATTCCTTACGACCTGTCGAATCTCCGCATCGAGAATGGACCAGCGAAAGCTCACGTGCGCATCGGCTGGTTACGCTCGGTGGCGAACATCTATCACGCCTTCGCTGTTCAATGCTTCACGGATGAGCTGGCACATGCGGCGGGACGCGATCCGGTCAATTATTTGCTCGATCTCATCGGAAACCCGCGCACGATCGATTTCAAAGGTGTGGAATACCCGAACTATGGAGCTTCGATGGACGCTTATCCATGGGAGACCGGTCGTCTGCGCCGAGTTGCGGAGATGGTCGCGGAAAAATCCGGGTGGGGAAAGCGCAAGCACGGAAAAGGCACGGGCGTGGGGATTGCGGCGCACCGCAGTTTCTTGACGTATGTGGCCACGGTCGTTGAAGTCGAAGTGAATGATCAGGGTGAGGTGCGGATCCCTCGCGTGGACACGGCTCTGGACGCGGGCTTGGTCGTAAATCCAGAAGCAACCCGCGCTCAGTTCGAGGGCGCCGCGGTGTTCGGCACAAGTATTGTGCGAAGCGGCGAGATTACGGCGACGAAGGGTGTCATCGACCAATCGAATTTTCATGATTATCCAGTAGCTCGAATTGGAGAGGCGCCCTATCAGACGAACGTGCATATCGTCGATAGCGATGCTCCTCCGGCGGGCGTCGGTGAGCCAGGCGTGCCGCCGTTTGTGGCGGCGTTCTGCAATGCCATTTTCGCTGCCACCGGCAAGCGAGTGAGGGATCTGCCGATCTCAAAGCTCGGTTTGAGTTGACCGTCTCTGTGCCTTTGGATTGGGAAGCGTACGAACTGGAAGGGAAAATTGCAGGTAAAGGAAAGGTCATGAATCAAGACAGACCTCGGCAGCATATAATGTTTGGCTCTTTAATTTTGCTTGTGCTCTTTGTTGGACTCACGCTTTTTGTCGTCTCGATTGTACGGGCTAGCCCCGGTCCAGACGGCGCGGCCAGCAGTGCAACGTTCCGGACGAAATGCGCAATGTGCCACGGTCAAGATGGGGGCGGTTCCGAGGTAGGAAAGAGCATGAACGTTCCGGACCTTCGTTCACCGGCAGTCCAGAAGCTGTCCGACACACAACTTGCCCAAATCATTTCCGACGGTAAGGGCGGAATGCCCTCGTTCAAAAATTCGCTCAGCGAGGATCAGATTCACTCGCTGGTGTCCTACGTTCGCTCGCTGCATCAAAAGAAATAGCTCGCACCGTGTACATTGCCGTCCTCACAACGGCAAAGGATTCGAATCCTTCAAGTGCGAGACGCTTGAAAAGGAGGTATGCCATGGATGACAAGAAAAGTCAGCATCCAGATCCCGCGCTAGTTTCAGAAACTAACGACGCCACGGATGGCGGCATTTCGCGGCGGGGGTTCCTGGGGTTTGCGGCAGCGTCCATTTTGTTGGCGCACGCTGAGCAGCAGTCCGCGCGATCGGAATCCAGAAACGGCATTCCTTACCGAACCTTGGGCCGCAGCAAAGAAAAAGTCTCGCTGATTGGGCTCGGTGGCTATCATCTTGGCAGTCAAGACGATCCCCAGGAAAGCATTCGCATCATCCGCACCGGCCTTGATGAGGGCGTCAACTTTCCGGACAACTGCTGGGACTACAACGGGGGCGAGAGTGAAATCCGCATGGGCAACGCGTTGCGCGACGGTTATCGCCAAAAGGCTTTTCTGATGTCTAAGATCGACGGGCGCAGTAAAACTGCGGCTGCGAGTCAAATCAACGAGTCTCTGCGCCGACTACAGACTGACCGGATCGATCTGCTCCAATTCCACGAAGTAATTCGCGACACCGACCCGGATCGAATTTTCGCCGAAGGCGGAGGCATGGAGGCCGTCCTGGAGGCGCAAAAGGCGGGCAAGATCCGCTTCATCGGCTTCACAGGACACAAGAGTCCGGACATCCATTTGAAAATGCTGGCCACCGCCTCAAAACACGGCTTCACGTTCGACGCCGTTCAGATGCCCCTCAACGTCATGGACGCGCACTTCAATAGCTTTGAAAAGAAAGTGTTGCCCGTCTTGCTTAAGAACGAAATCGGCGTGCTCGGTATGAAGCCCATGGGCGACCACATCATTCTCGAGAGCGAAACGGCCGCTCCGGTAGAGTGCCTTCACTACGCGATGAATCTTCCCACGAGCGTCGTTATCACGGGCTGCGATTCGCTCCCGATTCTTCAGCAAGCTCTACAAGCTGCTCGCAGTTTTCAGCCGATGAATACTTCTCAAGTTGCTGCGCTTCTCGCAAAAACAGCGAAGGCTGCGGAAGCAGGGAAGTTCGAACTTTATAAAACGAGTCATCGGTTCGACGGCACCTACGCCAACCCACAGTGGCTTGGCTAGAAGCGCAGCGAGTTGGTTCGAGATTGCAGACCATAGCTGTTGAACGGCTGAAGCCGTGAGGGCCGACGCGGGATTTTGGCTATGAAGGAGAATTTTTGGAGGTCAATGATGAACAAGAAAGAACTATCTGCAAGTTTAGCTGGAGGTGTCTCGCTTGGCGAGGAAATTTCCGTATATCGTCTCGGCTTTGGCGCAATGCGCCTTACCGGCGAAGGTATCTGGGGACCGCCAAAAGATCGTAATGGGGCGCTGGCGGTGCTTCGCCGTGCCGTCGAGCTTGGTATCGATTTCATCGATACCGCCGACTCCTACGGTCCAAATGTAAGCGAGGAGCTGATTGCCGAAGCGTTGTTTCCTTACCCTGCGGGCCTGGTCATTGCCACTAAAGGAGGATGGAACCGTCCCGGCCCGAATCAATGGACTCACGATGCTACTCCCGCGCATCTTCGCAAAGCGGTTGAGGGAAGCCTCAAGAGATTGCGCCTGGACCGCATTGACGTGTATCAACTGCACATTCCGGATCCGGTCGTCCCGTTTGAAGCCTCGGTGGAAACCCTGGCTCAACTGCGAAACGAAGGCAAGATTCGCCTGGTCGCGTTGTCCAACGTCACGCAGGAGCATATCGAGCGAGCGCGCAGAATTGTCCCTATCGTCTCCGTGCAGAACCGTTATAGCTTTGCGGATCGCGAATGGGATTACGTGGTGGATTATTGTGAGCGCAATGCAATTGCCTTTATTCCGTGGTTCCCTCTGGGAGCAGGCAAAGTCGCTGGCGACGTGCTTAACCAAATTGCCCAGGCACACCGTGCGAGCCCCACACAGGTGGCGCTGGCCTGGCTCCTGCGGCGATCTCCCATCATCCTGCCCATCCCAGGGACTTCCTCGATCGAACATCTTGAGGAGAATGTTGCGGCGGCTTCCCTGCGTTTATCTGCAGAAGAACACGAAGAGCTTTCGCGTGTTCCCGAGCTTGTAGTATGACGATGAAGGAATTTGCTCTGCGGGAACCTCCTTGTTTCTGGATATTACGAGACTCTTCGCTGTCTCAAGCTGAATAGTGGTGACAACGTGACGGTGGTGATGGGGCTTGTCCCAAAGGATCCGCGATCGGTTCCGCTCTCTCGATTCTTTTGCGATCTACACAAAGGAATAAGTCAGAGCAGACTACTCCGTATGCCGACTGTAAGTGGATATGTTCTTATCAATTAAATTCAGATACCCGCAAAATGCCCGAGCACTTCGCGAATGACCGATTGATACGTCAACAACACTGTGCCTCCCTTTGACTGGCTGTGTAGAGTTCGCGCAGGAATCCGCGATTCAGAGTTCTACGTAACTTCCGGCGTCCTTGGAAAACGCGGGCTTTCACGGCGGTAATGGAGGCACCGAGAATCTGAGCCGTTTCTTTGATGGATCGTTCTTCGATGTCGCGAAGCATTATCGCTGTTCGAATTGTCGGACCCAGGCGATTGATTGCCTCGGTCAAGAGCTGCGTGCGCTCGTGTTGCGAACAGGACTCTTCGGGATTGGGGCCCTGGTCAACGAACGCCTCCGAACCGGAATTCATGCCGTCGTCAGGGCTCTCGGGCAAGCTTTCGATAACTCCTCGCCTTCGACGCAGCAACATGAAGGCTTCATTTATGGCGATGCGCGTCAGCCAAGTAGAGAACCGCGACCTCTCTTGAAAGGCATCGAGATGAAGGAAGGCCTTGTGGAAACTCTCCTGCGCCACATCTTCGGCATCCTCCCGGTTATTTGTTATCCGTTGCGCCACGGCGAGTACTCTCTGCTTGTGACGAAGAATCAATTCCTCAAAAGCCTGCGAATCTCCGCGCTTTGCGGCAGCGACCAGCGCGCCGTCCGAGTCTTTGTTTATACCGGTTCCAAAAGACGTTTCCATGAATTCGACCCTCCCCCGCCACTTAGGCTCGCGCTTAGAGAAACCCACTACCGCGCCAGCCACAGCGCATATCGAACGGATTGGAATATCGTCCACTGATGGTGCGCGCGCAGAATGCGATACCACTCGAGGATGGATAGTGGTTTCATGTTTGCACTCCTCTCTGCGTCCGTGTTCTGGTCTGGCGTCGCTCTCACGTTGACGCTCGCTGCGAATTCTATGTACCGGGAAAACGCCAGCCGCAACTAAGAAAGGCAATCTGCGTGCCAGAGACTGTGAGTGACCAATGCAGCTTGGAAGTTACTGGCAGAGTGGGAGATACGCCGATTCATGAGCCCTTTGGAGACTTTAGTCGAAACGCGCACCTGTCAGCGCGTTGGCACTCCGTCTATAAGACTGGATGCGCCGAGGCAGCTCGCTCTGCGCGAGGGAAGATTGACATGCGCTACATGACCGACCTAGCCGGGGCAAGACACTTTCTGGTGTTAAGATTTTGATGGCGAGCAACACCTGTTTTGCTGGAGCAGAAGCATGCCCAGGTCAAATCCCCTTCTGTGGCCCAAGCCACCGGCAATTTGGGGCTATGGGATTGCTGTCCTTTCGGTATCTTCGGCCCTGATCATTTCACGGTTGCCGTCGATTCATCTGCAAGACGCTCCCGTGTCACTTTTTCTTTGCGCCGTCCTATTGAGTGCATGGTTCGGCGGAATTGCGCCGGGTTTGCTCGCGACGGCGCTCTCCGCTCTCGCCTTCAATTATTACTTCCTGCCTCCGATCCATTCGTTGGGTTCAAAACCCGACGAAATACCACGCCTTGTCATATTCACGGTGTCAGCCCTGTTCGTCGGGGCGCTGAGCGCTGCCGAAAGGAGCGCCATAGAATCGCTCCGGCGCGCGCGTGATGACCTAAGAAAAACAGTTCAAGAGCTGCAGAGCACCAACGAGGCGTTGCAAGCAGAGAGCCTTGAGCGCAAGCATGCGGAAGAAGCACGGCGCGAGGCGCAGGCGGAACTGGCACGGGTCAGCCGGGTGACCACCATGGGAGAACTGACCGCTTCCCTGGCGCATGAGGTGAATCAGCCGATTGCCGCTGCCGTCACCAACGCCAATACCTGCTTGCGCTGGCTTACGCGCGATCACCCCGATGTAGAGGAGGCACGCGCGGCTGCATCGAGGATCGTCAAGGATGCAACCCGCGCAGCGGACATCATCAGTCGCGTCCGCCTGCTCTTCAAGAAAAGCGCTCCGCAACAGGAGCCGGTGGACGTCAACGAAGCCATTAGAGAGATGATCGTCCTCTTGCGGAGCGAGGCAACACGATACAACATAACAGTCCGGATGGAGCTAACCGCAGATCTTCCCCGGATCATAGGAGATCGTGTGCAATTGCGACAGATACTCATGAACCTAATTGTGAACAGCATCGATGCGATGAAGGAAGTGGATGGGTTACGCGAGTTGGCCGTCAAGTCCCAGAGGACGGAGAAAGAAGAAGTTCTGGTGTCCGTCAGCGATACCGGCGTAGGGCTTCCCCCGCAGAAGTCGGACCAGATCTTCAACGCGTTTTTTACAACGAAGCCTCACGGCACCGGCATGGGACTTCGCATCAGCCGCTCCATCGTGGAATCGCATGGCGGGCGCTTGTGGGCTACCGACAACTCTCCGCGCGGCGCAAGTTTTCATTTCGCTTTACCCGCGAGAATTGAGGCAAAGGAATGAGCCGGCAGGCGCTCTCAGGACTCTCGGCATGCTGCGTTCGGTACCAGCAAAATCGCGCTGAAGGTCCATCGCGGAGACGGCTCGGAATTCTACGGAAGTGTCCCTGAAGCACCGCTACTGGATGAAATGGGAAGGTACTCGACATTTTGTTGTTCACACAGGAGAGCTCAATTAGGCTTTGAGCAAGGCGGTAAGTATGGCCAAGCCTGCGCCAATCACGATACCCACCGAGCCAATCGGCAGCATTCCAAGACCGGCCGATCTCATCGAGAGAATCGCAAGAAGTGACAGCGAGGATCCCAACCTCGCTCCTCTCTATGAAGATGCGATTCGAGATACCATTGAGCAGTTTGAGGCCACGGGGTCTCCGGTTGTGACAGATGGCGAACAGAGGAAGTATCACAACTTCTGCACGTACTGTGTGCATGGGCTTCCGAACACGGCACCAGATGGCTTCATAATTCCTTTCTCCGACGGTCATACTCGCCGCATGTCGCGGCTCACGCGGGGCCCTTTCCGTTATCGGCGGTACGCAGACAGTTACCTGGATGTCGCTATGCGCTACGCGCATGTGCCGGTCAAACAGGCGGTGATATCGCCTTCGGCCTTGAGTCTGATGTACCCCGCCGAGAGCATTTCAGGCTATTCGCGCGAGCAATTCATCGACGATCTCCTGGGTGAGCATGAAACCGAGATACGGCGCTGCCTGAAAAAGGGCGCGCACAAGGTTCAGGTGGACTTCACCGAAGGACGGCTGGCCGTAAAAATCGATCCCTCTGGGAATCTGCTCAACAGCTTCATTGACTTAAACAATCTTGCGCTTTCGCGGTTCTCGCCGGAAGAGCGCAGGCGAATCGGGGTGCATACCTGCCCGGGGAATGATTTCGATTCGACGCACAGCGCGGATGTCGATTACGCAGAGTTGCTGCCTAGCTTGTTTGAGCTGAAGGCAGGAAATTTCTACATCGCGATGGCGGGTGAGCGGGACCGCCGCCACGCTTTGAAAATCATTCGCAAATGCCGAAAACCGAATCAGCGGGTTTTCCTGGGCGTCACTGCTCCCGTCGACCCCCATATTGAGACGCCGGAAGAAGTGCGGGAACGTGTCCTTGAAGCCTGTGAGTACATACCGGTCGAGCAGCTGGGTACTACCGACGACTGCGGATTCTCGCCTTTCAGCGATGACACTTCCACCAGCCGGGATACCGCCTTTGCCAAGATCCGGGCCCGCGTGCTGGGCACGAAACTTGCGCAGGAGCTTATCGGGGGTGATATGTGACCACGAAGGGCGACGAAAACGAGCTGCTGCGATCGGTTGCCCTGCAGAATGCAACCAGCATTCTGGCGGCACGTCGGCGCGCCGAGCGGCGAAGCGAGGCGTACTTGGCGGAAGCGCAAAGGCTCAGTCATACGGGGAGCTTCGGGTGGAGGCCGTCCACCGGCGAGATCATCTGGTCAGAGGAGACTCATCGAATTTTCCAATACGACCGATCGACGAAACCGACCGTGGACCTCGTTCTCCAGAGGGTTCATCCCGAAGACGCGGCCCTTGGGAAACAGATCATCGAGCGCGCATCGCGTGACGGAAAGGATTTTGATTTTGAACATCGCTTGCTGATGCCGGATGCTTCCGTCAAGCATGTCCACGTTGTGGCTCATGCCGAAAGAGATGAGTCAGGCGAACTCGAGTTTGTGGGGGCGGTGATGGACACCACCGAGAACAAGCGGGCGGAAGAGGCGTTGCGCCGGAGCGAGACCTACGCGGCGGAAGCGCAGAGGCTCACACACACAGGGAGTTGGGCGTGGCAAGTAGCGGGAAGAGATGCTTTGCATCTGTCCGAGGAATGGTATCGCCTATATAGCTTCGATCCAGAAAAGGGCCCGCCGCCTTGGGAAGAACGGCTCCAGCGGATTCATCCAGAGGATCGAGCCAAGTGGCAAGGGGCAATCGATCGAGCAATCGCCGAAACGTCCGATTATGAAGTGGAATTCCGAATCCTTCTTCCCGACGGCACAGTCAAATACGTCTACACCGTGGGCCATCCGGTTTTGAACGCATCCGGGGATTTGGCGGAATTCGTCGGTAGCTCGACGGACATCACCGAGCGAAAGCGGGCTGAAGTATTGCTGGCAGGCGAGAACCGCCTTCTCGAGATGATAGCCAGGGGTGACTCTCGCGCTCTCATCCTCGATGGCATTTGTCGACTCGTCGAAGAACAGGCCAGCGGTTCTCTGTCTTCGGTCCTTTTGGTGGATCCAAGTACCAACCGTCTTCGGCATGGAGCCGCGCCCAGCTTGCCAAGCACTTACACTGAGGCAGTTGATGGTGTGGTCATCGGCCCGTGCGCGGGCTCGTGTGGAACGGCCGCTTACCGCGCACAGCCAGTGATCGTTTCCGACGTCACGACGGATCCGCTGTGGGCCGATTACCGCACTCTGGCTCTGACGCACGGGCTACGAGCATGCTGGTCCACGCCGATACTCTCTTCAGCAGGGAAGGTGTTGGGGACCTTTGCGATCTACTATCGAGAACCGCGCACCCCTACTGCGCTAGACCACAGTGTCGTAAGACAAATTGTCCATCTTGCAAGTATCGCCGTTGAGCGCAAGCAGGCGGAGGAGGCGCTGGAGGCTTTGCGCCAGGCGGAGGCGGATCTCGCACGCGTCAGCCGGATGACCACCATGGGAGAGTTGACCGCTTCCCTGGCGCACGAAGTGAATCAACCCATCGCCGCAGCCAGCACCAACGCTAATACCTGCTTGCGTTGGCTCGCGGGCGATACTCCAAACATCGAAGAAGCGCGCGCAGCTGCCTTGAGAATCGTGAAAGACGGAAAGCGCGCGGGAGAAATTGTCAGCCGGGTCCGCCAGCTCTTCAAGAAAGGTACTTCGCAACGGGAGCTCGTGGATGTAAACGAGATTATTCGAGAGATGATCGTTCTTCTGCGCGGCGAGACCACGCGATACAACATATTCGTCGGGACGGACCTTGCAGCAGATCCTCCCCAGGTCATGGCCGACCGCGTGCAATTGCAGCAGGTTCTGATGAACCTCATGATCAATGGCATCGAGGCGATGAAGGATGCAGATGGGACGCGAGAGCTCGCCATCAGGGCGCAGCGCACGCAAAACGAGGAAGTTTTGGTGTCCGTCACTGACAGTGGCGTGGGGCTGCCTCCGAAGCAGACGGAACAGATCTTCAATGCCTTCTTTACTACCAAGCCACACGGGACCGGCATGGGACTTCGCATCAGCCGCTCCATCATTGAATCACATGGTGGCCGCTTGTGGGCTGCCGACAACTCCCCGCGCGGCGCAAGTTTTTGCTTCACCCTGCCCACCAAGCCCGAGGCGCCTGAATAATGCTCGCAGACGCTCCCACCGTGTTCGTCATTGATGACGATGCCGGTGTGCGTGCGTCCATACAAGGACTGTTGAAATCGGCGAGGTTACGGTGTGCATCCTTTGGAACGGCCGAAGAATTCCTGCGCAACAAACCACCGGACGGGCCAAGCTGCCTTGTTCTGGACGTAAGCCTTCCTGGCGTCAACGGTTTGGATTTTCAGCGCCAGCTGGGTGACGCCGGTATCCAGATTCCCATCATCTTCATCACAGGTCATGGAGATATTCCGATGACGGTGAAGGCCATGAAATCCGGTGCCGTGGAGTTCCTGACCAAGCCTTTCCAGGATCAGGACCTGCTGGATGCGATCCGCCAGGCTTTAGAACGCGACCGTGCGACGCGCCAACAACAGAGGAACCTTGCCGGGTTGCGAAAACGCTTCGAGACACTGACCGCACGCGAGCGCGAAGTTATGGGCCTGGTGGTTTCTGGCATGCTTAATAAGCAAATAGCTTTTGATCTCGGCACCAGCGAAATCACAGTAAAGATCCATCGCGGCCACGTGATGCAGAAGATGCAGGCTGAGTCTTTGGCAGAATTGGTTAGAATGGCGTCAAAACTGGAACTTCCACCCGGCAAAAAGTAGCGTAATGCCAAAGCGTCCTTGTTGTGCAGCGCAGCTTACCAGTCGCAGTATTCGGACTCATACCAACGTATAATTGCGCCGCTTTCGGCGATCCTGCTAGATTTCAAGCATGGACACTCAGGGAAAAACCAAATTAGTAGCGATCGTCGTCGATGATGATTCGATGCGCAGCGCGCTGAAGGGCTTGCTGCAAAGCGCCGCATTTCCTGCCCAATCGTTTGCCTCGGCAGAAGAATTTCTGAAGTCCGGCCAACAGCATCAGATTGCCTGTTTGATAGCAGACATCCGAATGCCGGGAATGTCCGGTCTCGAACTGCAAGCGCAGCTCAACGCTGAACATTGCAGGATTCCGATCATCTTCATCACGGCACACGGCGACGAGAAAATGCGGATGCAGGCGTTGCGGGCAGGCGCAGTGGAGTTCATGGCAAAGCCGTTCAACGACGAAGCATTGCTGGAGAGTGTTCGGGCGGCTCTGGAAAATTGACCTCGCAAGTCGAAGCGTTCATCAGGTTGCGCAAAGGAGGCCTTTCGTGGCGGCTGTCGCAAGATTCGGATCTGGTGACCAGGACCGTAATCCGCGCAGATTCGAGCAGATCA
>Ga0137395_10001358_pt1 | contig 11322 bp, 5 predicted proteins | sample czobulk216metaG_FD_108283 | JGI IMG/M metagenome (GOLD analysis project Ga0137395, IMG submission 108283) | Vadose zone soil microbial communities from Angelo Coast Range Reserve, California, USA - czobulk2.16 metaG | ecosystem: Environmental > Terrestrial > Soil > Vadose zone | place: USA...
AAATATCTGATGAAGGCGTTGATCAAGCTCCGTAGCGGCCTGGAAGAGTAGGAGTCCCCATGCAACGCCCGCGAACGAAACTCAACACCCAGATCTACGAAGAGGCCTCCGCCTGGTTCGTGGAATCCCGCGCGGGAGATCTGGATGAGGCTGGCCGGCACGAGTTCGATGCCTGGCTGCGCAAGTCACCGGAGCATTTGAGCGCGTATCTGGAGGTCGCGGCGATCTGGAATGAAGGCTCTGCCCTGCATGCCGAGCAGAAGTGGGACCTCGAACAATTGATCGCCGAAGCGCTGTCGGACCCCGATAACGTCGTCGCGTTGGAAACGCAGGGACCGCCGCCCGCGGGCGGGCAGGGCGAGCAAACGACTTCGAGTTCGCACGGAAAGCGACGAATGCTCCGCCTCGCGGCTGCCGCGGCCGTCGTGACGATTGCTGCAGGTGGCGCGCTCTGGTGGGAGCGCAATGTCTACGCCACCGGTACCGGCGAACAACGCTCCCTCGTCCTCGCCGACGGCTCGACCGTTGAGCTCAACGCGCGTTCGAAGATCCGCGTGGCTTTCAGGTCCGACGAACGAGATGTCGAGTTGCTCGCAGGACAGGCGCTGTTCCACGTGGCCAAGGATCAGGCCCGTCCATTCCTGGTCAAGGCCGGGAACACTCAGGTGAGAGCCGTTGGAACCGCGTTCGACGTATACAAGAAGCCGTCTGAGACGGTCGTCACCGTGCTGGAAGGCCGCGTCGCCATCCTGAGCGACGTTGGTGCGTCCTCAAGCCTACACAACGCCGCCGACATGGGTAAGCCGGCAGGCCCAGGAAGTGCAGGCCCCGAACCGACGTTGGTCTATGCGGGAGAACAGGTGACGGTCACCGCACAGGTGACCAGGAAGACCGATCACCCGAACGTCGCCGGCGCCACCGCCTGGACGCAGCGCCAGCTCATCTTTGAAGGCGCGACGTTGTCCGACGTTGCGGAGGAGTTCAACCGCTACAACGAGCGACGTCTCGTGATCGAGGACCCGGACCTCTACGGTTTTCACATCAGCGGCGTGTTCTCCTCCACCGATCCGCAGTCCCTCATTCGCTTTCTGCGCGGCCGTCCCGGTGTTCAGGTCACCGAGACCGACTCCGAGATCCGGGTTGCAAAAATATTTCACTAGGTGAGGTCACCAATCGCTCGAGGACCGCTCTTCCCCGCATGAGCCCGTCGCACTCATGACGACGGCCCTACAACGCTCCATCGGAATCGGGGGAGTTCTCATGCGTCTGAGCGTCGCGATCGCCGCCGTGTCTCTGTGCTTGCTTGGCCTGTCGATGGCCGACGATGTCCGGGCCGCCATCAGGAAACCCACGGATATTCCTGCGCAAGCGCTGACCTCCGCGCTGGAGCAGCTTGCGAAGGATCGCAACTTCCAGGTCGTCTACGTCTCCGAAGACATCGGCAACGTGCACACTACGGGGGCCGTCGGGGAGTTCACACCCGAGGAGGCACTGAAGAAGCTGCTCTCCGGCACGGGCCTCACCTATCGTTATCTGGACGAGAAGACCGTCACGATCGTCGCAGCGGCCGCCACGCGGGCGCAGGTCGAAGGGCAGGGGGGCGCGACCTCGAACGCCCAGGAGGGGAAGAAGGGCTCTTCCGGCAATTTTCGGGTGGCTCGGGTGGATCAGGGGAAAGCTGCGAGCGGTAGCTCAGTAGAGAAGCAAAACGAACAAGCTTCTAAAAAGAAGCCTATCGTTCTTGAAGAAATCGTCATTACAGGTTCGCGCATTCCGCGCGCGGGAAGGGAAGGTGCGCAGGAAGTCAAGATCTACACACGAGAGAGCATTGAGCAGAGCGGCCAAGCTACGGTCACGGACTTCTTAAACACTTTGCCAGAAGTCTCCGTCTCACTTACGGAAAATGGAATTCAAACGCCGTCAAGTGGGACCACAGTGAGGTTGCATGGGCTCCCCATTGGCACGACGTTAGTGCTGTTGAATGGCCGACGTGTTGAGACGTCTGGAACGGCCGACGGCTACTTCGACCTGAACAATCTCCCGCTAGCGGCAGTTGAGCGGGTCGAAGTGGTCTCGGAGGGATCGTCCGCCGTTTACGGCTCCGATGCGCTTGCCGGAGTCGTAAACATTATCCTGAAGAACAACTTCGATGGTGTTGAGTTCAATACGAAGTACGGCTCTGCATCGGCACTCGATGAGTGGCACACGAGTATCGCAGCGGGGGCACGTTGGAATAGAGGTTCTGTGTCACTGATCGCCAGTTTTCAGTCTCGAGAAGAACTGCGAGGGTCAGAGCGTCCGCTGACCGCCAACAACGACTACAGACCATATGGAGGGTTCGACTTCCGAGCAAACTATTGCAATCCAGGAAATGTCTTTTCGACAAATGGCAACAACTTACCGGGGGTTGGTGCGCCTTTTGCGGCCGTCCCGGCAGGCTTTGTCGGAACACCCACGCAGCAGGAGTTTGCCGCCACAGCAGGCAGGCTTAATTCATGCAGCTACGGCGGGTACAATTCGTTGATTCCCGCGACACGTCGGGCGGGTGTCCTGGCCCAGGGCAGCTACAACGCTGGTTCCTCCGTTGAGCTGTTTACCGAGCTCATGTTTTCCCATGTCGAGGAGTTTCAGAAGTCTTCTCCACCTCTTCTATTTGGACTGCCGGGTTTTCAGAGTTTTACCGTGGCGGCTTCGAATCCGTATAACCCCTTTGGCGAGGTAGTTGGAATAGCCGATCTGCTAACCAGCCTCGGTCGACAAACGACCGATCTCGACACAGAATTCTTCAGGGCACTGGCCGGCGCACGAGGAAATGTATTCGACAATTGGCACTGGGAGGTAGCTGCGTGGGACTCTTGGGACAGATCGAACGTTGCAACATCGAATTTCGGCAATAGTTTGGCGATCCAAGCAGCGTTGAACTCAACTAGCCCTGCCGCTGCGCTCAATCCCTTTGTCGCTGGTGCTCAAGGATCGCCACAGCTACTGCAATCTTTGGTTTTCGATCTCCGTTCAAGGGCTAGTGCCCAAACGCTTGCAGCAAACGGGTTTGTTCGAGGGCCGATCGCTCAGTTGCCGTCGGGAGCTATTGAGGCGGTAGTAGGAAGTGAATACGATCGAGACAAGCTCTACACGGATACGATCAATAGCCCTTTCCAACCTCCCAATACACAGACAGATTTTCACAGAAATAGTTACGCATTCTTTGGCGAAGCTAAAATCCCGATTCTAGCAAATCATTCGAATCCAGAAGCCGGCGATACGCTTGCGACGACCATCGCAGGACGCTATGACAGGTATAGTGATTTCGGTAGCAAAACCACGCCGCAATTCGCCGCTGAATGGCGCCCTGTCGAATCCCTATTGGTTCGGGGCACATACGGTAGGGCATTTCGCGCTCCGAATCTCGTCCGCATAAATGCTCCCGTTGTGACCTTTACGGGCCAAGTGATCGATCCGTTAAGGGGCGGGCAGGCGGAAACCCCAATCCTGACAATTGGCGGAAATCGCAGTCTGCAGCCAGAAACGGGACACTCTCATACAGTTGGATTCGTTTATGCAGGTAGGGCGGTTCCAGATCTACAGCTTTCTATCACTCATTGGCGCGTCGACGAAGCCAACAGCATTCAACAAATAAGCCCTCAAATTCTCGTCAATAATGAACAGCTCTTTCCTGCGAATGTGATTCGTGCTTCAAATTGTCTGGGTGGGCCGCCTTGCCCCATAACTCAGGTGAATGCGACCTACGTGAATTTCGGCGAACTTGACGTCCGTGGGCTTGACTACCAGCTGCGCTACAGGATTTCCGCAGGCTCAGGCGACCTAAGCCCATCGCTCACCGCAACTCAGACCTACCACTATTCTGCTGCGCTACAGCCGGGTGTTGCGCTGACTGATCGGGTTAGCAAGGCCAACGACGACGGTAATTTTGCACCCCGATGGAAAGCGATAGCGGCCCTGGGGTGGAAGGTGGGGCCGTATGCGGCGAGTCTCGCGGGTCGCTATCTGGGTCACTATCAAGACTACAATAGTACCAATGACATCGGGAATTTCTGGTTCTACGACGCCAATTTCCGGTGTGCGATCGGTCAGATCTTTGTGCCCACTGGTGCGTATGCCAAGGACGCATATGTCGAAGTCGGCGGTGTGAATATTTTCAATCGCCTTCCCCGGTACTCGAACTACCTTTTTGGTTCTGTTGGCTACGATCCGACCGAAACGGACATCCGTGGTCGATTCCTGTACGTACAACTTGGCGTGAAGTTGTAGGGGACCGACTGGGTGACAACCTAGATTCGAGGTGGGCGGGCGAGGGTCGACAACGAATTGCGCGCGGAATGGCCGGTGAACTAGGTTGACCTGTGCTTGCCCAGCGCGGAAGCGGCAGACTGTCGTGATAAACTTTGTGAAACGAGACATGCGGGGAACCCGCATGGCCTCAATCGCTTTGATGTGGTTGATCGTGTTCAGCTCAGATGCCGTGACGCGAAGCCAAGAGAAACACAAAGTGACTCTGGCTGACTTGCAGAGTCTGCAAGGCATCGATTATTCAACGTTGTCGCCGGACGGCGGAATGTTGGCCTATACCGCCTATACGCCAGATATGAACGTGTGGCTCACGAGAACTCGTCTGGGAAGCCGGCCTCGCAAAATAGGAGAAGGGTTTCTCCCAGTATGGTCTCCGAACGGGAGGTGGCTGGCTTATTACTCCCGGAAGTCCAAAACACTTCAGCTTTGGGTGCTCGATTTAGAGGCCAACCGTGCGAAGCAAGTTACACACTTTACAGGCGGGATCAAGCCCGAGCCGTGGACGCAACTTAACGGCTGGACGTATGACCCGTTCCGCTACAGCTGGTCGCCAGATAGCAATTATCTGATTCTTGCGTCGATGGCTCGGACGGAGGTGGGGAGCACAGTCGAGACTCACAATGTCGGTAAAGAGCCAGGCGTCAGTTCCAAAGCGTCTATGCCCTTGGTTTTAACGAGCACGACACCGGCTGAATCGACGCTAAGCGGGATCGTCATCCGAGGCTTTATCAGTCATCGCGATAGAAATGCGCCACACTCTGATAACCCCCACGTTGATTCCGGATCAAGGCAGAGGGTAGTGAATCAGCTTTTCATCGTGGAGCTCCGCACCAGCTCCGTCCGACAATTGACCCACGACGAAGCAATATATTTCAATCCCGATTGGTCGCCTGACGGCAAGACGATTGTATGCGCCTCGGCTGACGGACGATCCTCTGCTGGACGCATTACGGATACGACAAATATTTATGCGATCAGCATTGCAAGCGGAGCGAAGACGGCAGTTACGAAAGGAGCCGGGGTCAAGCGGCTACCGCTATGGAGTCCTGACGGCACCCAAATCGCTTACATGCAAGACGGACTTTTCAAGATCCAGGCTGTCTTCGTTATTCCGGCCGCTGGTGGTGATCCCACTAATGTCACCTCGCGACTGCAACGATATGTTTTGGGGTTCGCGTGGTCTGCGAATGGAAAGTCAATCATCGTCAGCTACCAGGATGGAACTACGGATCCGATTGCACGGGTCGATGTCTCGGGGTTTGACATCATTCCAATCGCCGCAGGGAACTACGTTGCGAGGTACTCGATGACAACGGCTACTTCAAGGTCCGGGGACGTAACGTGGGCACAAGGTGATCCGACGAATGAAGGGGTTATCCATATTCTTGCGGCGGACGGGACTAACTCGCGCGTTCTGGTTGACTTGAATTCACAGATTCGCGATTGGGAGCTCGGGGCTCAGGAAGTCGTTCGGTGGAAGAATCGCCGTGGCGACGATATGGAGGGAGTGCTTTTGAAACCCGTTGGTTACCACGTGGGGCGTCGGTACCCTCTTATTGTCGATGCCTATCCCGGTCAGGTGAACGGATTTAAGGGATCTGCAATGTCGGGAAACCAGGCTTGGGCATCAATGGGGTACGCGGTGTTCTGGCCCAACGCTCGAGCTCCGCATGTGTGGATGAACCCATTTAAGTCGGCAGCCTTTGACCAAGCTGCTAAGGGGCCGCAAGGCTGGGACATCACTACGGACGATGTCGTGTCAGGCGTTGATGAATTGATCAACCGTGGGATTGTTGATCCAAACCGGATGTGCCTTTACGGTTTTAGCAACGGCGGTGGAGTCGTGAACTACCTAGTTACTCGAACGAGCCGTTTCAAGTGCGCCGTGTCGGTGGCAGGTGCGCTGTCGAATTGGGTCAGACCTACGCTTTTGGAAACCGATTCGATGATCCCAGCGTTTGAAGGTGGTTCGGATCCATGGCACGATCCGGAAGCGTACATCCAGCTCTCCGCTGTCTTTCATACGGCGAACGTGCGCACCCCAATGCTCTTGGCGGTCGGTGATGAGGATGGTGACTTTCTGCTCGACACCGTAGAGATGTACAACGGCTTGCGGCGTTTTGGGTGCGACGTCACGTTGCTGCGCTATCCGAATCAAGGCCATGGGTTCACTGGGGCCGCGGCGCGAGATTTCTGGGGCCGCGAAATGGCGTTCTTCGATAACTACCTGAAGCCTGAGCGAGCAAATTAGGCGCTCCTCCGAGTGTGGTAAGCATTGGGTTGGTTAGTATTGCGAGATTTCGCTCGTGACGTGTGCCGACGCCTGGTGCGCTGCCGAGGAGGCGACCGGCGAGTGTTGATCCCCCTTGTAAACGGTGACGGATGTCGGTTTCTTTTCCATTCACCACGCGGACCTTGTCGACGGACGAATACAAACCATCGAGGAGACTGACTACCGATGGCGCGGCGGCGGACCAGACTCGTGGTTCCGCAGCGCAACAGGCGCCCATATAAGTCATTGATTAGACGCGGCGCGCGCGGAAGCGCACCGCGCGGCTATCAGTCGCCCATACCCACTTTCACGGCTGAAGCGCTCTAATGTATTGGGAAGCACTCCTTATTTAGGGCCCAGGCTGTATCGACGGTGACCACGACGGCGGACAAGACGAGTTTCGTGGCCGCCATCGCCGCCCAGTACGGTCGGCGGCTGCGCCGGTTCCTGTCCGTCCGCTTACGCAATGTCCAGGACGTCCCCGAGCTCGCGCAGGAGGTGTTCTTGCGCCTGCTTCGCGTCGAACGGCACGAGGCGATCCGCAACCCCGAGGCCTACCTCTTCACCGTTGCGAGTCACGTGATCCACCAGTACGCGCTGCGCTGCACGCACAGTCCCGCCTTCGTCGACATCACGGAAGCCGCTTCCGAGCTCACGATTCCCGAGGGGGAAGACCCGGTGACCAAGGCCGATAATGCGCAGCGCATCGAGCATTTGGAAAGCTTCCTCTCGAAGCTCCCCGCGCGGGTCGGCGCTGCACTGGTCCTGCATCGCGTCTCAGGCTTCACCGTGCAGGAGGTCGCCGACCAGCTCGGCGTGCGGCGCGAAACCGCGAAGCGATATCTGGCGCGCGCGGCGCAATATTGCCGTGACCGGCACGTGGGGCGCGAGTAAGTCTCTTATGGATCACCGCCCCGGCAGCGCCCCGGAAGGCCGCGACATCGTCGCCGAGGCCTCCGCGTGGTTCGCGGAATTCCGCGAAGGCGGCGTGCCCGCGCCAGTTCGCGCACTCTTTGACGAGTGGCTGCGCCGATCCCCGGAACACATTCAGGCGTATCTGGAAGTCTCGGCGGCCTGGTCGGAGCTCCCCACGGCAGACCCCGAGGGGCGCATCGATGTGACGACGCTCGTCGTGCGTGCCCGCGCGAGCGCCGACGACAACGTGGTCGCGCTCGGCGGCCGCGGCGAATGTGCGAGTCCGCCTGGCGTGGCGCGCGGACAGATCGCACCGCGGCGCCGGTCTCTGCCCGCGCTCGCGGCCTCCATCTCGTTCGCTGTGGTGCTCTTAGGCCTTTGGTTCGTGGCGTTGCGCGCTGACACCTACAGCACCGGCATTGGCGAGCAACGCACGGTGCGGCTTGCGGACGGCTCGACGGTTGAGCTGAACGCGCTCTCGATGATCAGCGTCAGGCTTTCGAAGACGTTGCGCGACATTGAGCTGGCCCGGGGCCAGGCGCTCTTCCACGTGGCGAAAGATCGCACGCGGCCCTTCATGGTGCAAAGCGAAGGGGTCACCGTGCGGGCCGTCGGCACGCAATTCGATGTCTACCGCAAACGCAATGGAACCACGGTCACGGTGCTCGAAGGGGAGGTCGCTGTCGTGCCTAAGCGAGATTCGCGCACGAAGCCGCAAGAGGACTCCGCCCCGTCGATCCTAGGCTCAAGAGCGGACGAGGCTGCGGGTACGAACGGAGCGACCATTCTCGTCTCCGCAGGTGAGCAGGTCACGGTCACGCCGCACGAAGTCCAAAAGCGCCACAAAGCCGACGTCACCGCGGCGACCGCGTGGGTCGAGCAACGCCTGATCTTCGACGCCACGCCGCTGGGAGACGTGGCCGACGAGTTCAACCGCTACAACACCCGCAAGCTGGTGATCGCGGATCCGGCGCTGCGCTCCGTCGGCATCAGCGGGGTGTACTCCACCGCCGACCCAGCATCCCTGGTCGGGTTCCTACGCGCCCAGTCTAATTTGCAGGTGACCGAGACGGATGCGGAAATCCGCGTGACCGGTGGGGAGTAGCGCTGACCTGCCCCACTTTTCATTTGCGAACGCTCTACTTCCTCAAGATCAGGCTGCGCAGGGCAGCCGCGATAAAGAGCCTCATCCGGGGCGGGGGAGTGTTCATGCGTATCGCTGTGGTTGCGGCCGCCGTGTGTTTGCTCGTCGTGGGGATCTCCGTGGCCGACGATGCCAAGGCGGCTATGCGCATGCCCACACTGATCCGGGCGCAGGGCTTGGGTAGCGCACTTAAAGTTCTCGCCCAGGCCCGCGATCTCCAAGTGCTGTATTTCTCGGACAGTGTGCGCGATGTGCGCACGGGCGGTGCGACAGGGGAGCTGACGACCGATGAGGCGCTCACGCAACTCTTAAGCGGTACGGGCCTCACGTACCGCTACGTGAGCGACAAGGCCATCACGATCCTGCCGGTGGGAAGTGCGGACAATTCCCAAGTGACTCCGCCGCCCTCCGGCAGGCAAGGTCCGAATGATAAGGAGGGGAAGAAGAGCTCTTCCGACCAATTTCTCCTGGCTCAGACGACTCCTGGACAAACTTCGGGCCCTTCTACCGTAGAAAAGCAAGACGAACAGGCTTCCAAAAAGAAACCCATTCAGCTGGAAGAAGTCGTCGTTACCGGTTCACGCATTCCACGGACCACAATGGAAGGTCCTCAGGATGTAAAGGTTTATACGCGGGAGAGGATCGATCAGAGCGGTCAAACAACAGTCCTCGATTTCCTCAATACACTGCCTGACGTTTCTAAATCATGGACCGAGAGTGGCTTTCAGACCCCGGGCTTCACTACGGTCACCCTGCATGGTCTGCCAATAGGAAGCACAGTGGTTCTTCTAAATGGTCGAAGAATGGGTGCGACCGGCTTTGGAATAAATGTTTTCGACCTCAACAACATACCACTCGCCGCAGTGGAACGATTGGAAGTGGTCTCCGAAGGCTCCTCAGCAGTTTATGGCGCCGATGCAATCGCGGGGGTCGTAAACGTCATTCTAAAAACAGATTTCAGCGGTCTTGAAGGGAGTACCCACTACGGATCGGCATCTGGAATGGGTGAAACAAACACCGCGCTCGCTTGGGGAAAGCGCTGGGAGCGGGGCTCAATTTCCATAGTCGGTAGTTATCAGAAGCGGAGTGAACTCGAGGGATTCGAGCGCCCGATTACCGCCAATAACGACTACCGGGCCTTCGGTGGAATCGATGCACGAGTCAACGAGTGCAATCCGGGAAATGTTTTCTCAATCAACGGCGGCAACCTGCCCGGGGTAGGGGCCCCGTTTGCAGCGGTGCCGGTCGGATTTACTGGGACCCCCAGCCAGCAGGAGTTTGCCAGAACAGCCGGTACCCTTAACGCCTGTAGCCTAAACGCCTATAACGCCTATATACCCGCCACACATCGGGCAGGGGTTTTGGCGTCTGGGACTTACAGCTTGACACCCTCCGTCATCCTATTTACCGAATTAATGTTCTCCCATCTCCAGGAGTTTGGCGCAACGAACGGTCCCGGTTTCGATGGTGACCCCACTTTCCAAAGCTTCACTGTTTCCGCTTCGAATCCATACAATCCCTTCGGCCAAGACGTCGGTATCACCTATCTTCTTACCACCCTCGGAAGAGAAGACACCCCTTACGATACAGTCTTCTTCAGACCATTGGTGGGCGCGAGGGGCAGCTTCCTGGGATCATGGCAATGGGAACTTGCCGGATGGGAGTCGCGAGACAGAACGACCAATAGCCTAACTAATAGGCTCGACAGTTCAGCAGCTCAAGCTGCTTTGAACTCAACGAATCCGTCGACCGCGTTGAATCCCTTTGTGCCCGGGTCCCCGGGCTCGCCCGCGCTGCTCCAGTCGCTGGTCTTCACGCAGCGTTCAAAGTATACGGGCGACATGGAGGCTGCCAACGGGTTCGCACGCGGCCCGATTCTTCAGCTACCATCCGGGCCGATTCAACTGGTCCTCGGCGGCGAGTACACTCGGCAGAAGCTTTACAACGACCAGATCAACAACCCATTTCTTCCTCCAAACACGCAGACGACTTACCACCGCAGAAGCTATGCGCTATTCGGCGAGGCAAGAATCCCGGTCATCGCCAACCGCGGAAACTCACAAGCGGGGGACGTGCTTGCGGTAACTCTCGCGGGCCGCCACGACGACTATAACGACTTCGGCAGCAAGACCACCCCTCAGTTCGCAGTCGAGTGGCGTCCGGCGGATACGTTGCTGGTTCGCGGCACCTATGCGCGTGCGTTCAAGGTGCCGGGACTTAATTTCATAAATGGGCAGCAGGTTAGTTTTCAAGCGCCGGTGGTTGATCCACTTAGAAGCAATCAAGTAGAAATCGTTACTCAAATTGCCGGTGGTAACCCCAATCTTCAACCGGAGACCGGTCTGTCTCGCAGTTTTGGATTCACCTACTCGAGTCAGGCGATGCCCGATTTTCGACTGTCGCTCACGCACTGGGATCTCGGCGACGACGGTAACATTCATGCTTTGCCTGCTCAAACCATCGTCAATAACGAGGGTCTGTTTCCCGCGTATGTCCTCCGCGCCTCGAGTTGTTCCGGTGGGCCACCTTGCCCTATAACGCAGGTGATCCGCACATTCCTGAACTTTGGCACGATTAATGTGCGAGGTTTTGATTACCAGATGAGCTATACGCTGCGGACGAGCTTCGGACAGTGGCTGCCATCCCTCAGCGCCACGGACACCTATCGCTACACTTCCGCTCT
>Ga0137395_10001364_pt1 | contig 11296 bp, 10 predicted proteins | sample czobulk216metaG_FD_108283 | JGI IMG/M metagenome (GOLD analysis project Ga0137395, IMG submission 108283) | Vadose zone soil microbial communities from Angelo Coast Range Reserve, California, USA - czobulk2.16 metaG | ecosystem: Environmental > Terrestrial > Soil > Vadose zone | place: USA...
CCGCAACGTACGGCCGTATTCGTGCCGCTGCCGCGCGCGCCCGCTGCGACGTCGCCATTCTTCAGGACCTCGGCGGTCCAAAGATCAGGACCGGCGCGAACAAGGACGGCCGTCCCGTGATCCTGAACAAAGGCGAGCACGTCTCGATCGTCACCGGCGATGTCCAATGCGAGCCGGGCCGGCTCTCGACCACGTTTGAAGGTCTCGCGCGCAACGTCAAGCCGGGCGATTCGCTGCTGCTCGCGGATGGCCTCATCGAACTGCGCGTCGAGTCGACCGACGGAAAGAGGATACAGACGACCGTCGTCGAGGGCGGAGAGCTTGGCGAGCACAAAGGCATCAATGCGCCAGGCGTAGCACTGCCGGCGTCGGCCATCACGCGGAAGGATATCGATGATCTGCACACGGGCGTGTCCCTGGGCGTCGACATGGTGGCCCTCAGCTTCGTTCAGTCGGCCGACGATCTGCGTGAAGCGCGACGCCTTCTGACCGAAGCTCATGCCGGCGACACGCCGCTCGTCGCGAAGCTCGAACGTCCGCAAGCGCTCGATCATCTCGACGAGATCCTGGCGTCGTGCGAGGGCGTGATGGTCGCGCGCGGCGACCTCGGTCTCGAGATGCCTCTCGAGCGCGTCCCGACGGCGCAGAAAGACATCACACGGCGCGCGCGGCGGCAGGGCATTCCCGTCATTCTGGCGACGCAGGTTCTCGAATCGATGACGGTCGAGCCGCGGCCCACGCGCGCCGAGGTCAGCGATGCCGCGAACGCCGTGGACGACGGCGTGGACGCGATCATGCTGGCGGGCGAAACGGCGGCCGGCGCCTTTCCGGCGAGGGCTGTTCACGTGCTCGATGCCGTGATTCGGGAAGCCGAGAGCGGCCCACGCACCCGCGTGTTACCGGCGAGCGACGACGCCGACGGGGATCAGGCGCAAGCGCTGTGCGAAGCGGCTGTCACACTCGCCAACCGGGCTGGTGCCGCCGCGATCGTGGCGGTCACGCGCGGGGGTAGCACGGCACGGCGGCTGGCGGCGCTGCGGCCGCACGCGCCGATCATCGCCGCCTGTGACCGCGCGGATGTGGCACGGCGGCTCTCGCTGTACTGGGGCGTGCTGCCGATGGCGATGGACATCGGCCAGAACATCGACGATTCAGGCGCGCGCCTTGGACAGGAGTTGTTGACTCGGGGGCTCGTGCCAGGCGGATCGGCCGTGGTGTTTGTCCGCATCGACTCGGACATGGCTCGTACAGACGCGAACTATCTCAAGATTCAGCAGCTCTGATGCGCAGCACTCACTACACCACCGCCGGAATCATTCTGCTGGCGTTCCTGCTGGCGGCCCTGCTCGTGCGACTGGCGGACATCGTCGTCAACCGGCTGCTGGGCCGCCTTGACATCGTCGGCGCCGAGAACCAGGCGGCGATTCGCGAGCGGGCGCGGAAGCTGTCTCGGGCGCTGACGCTGATGGCGTACGGCGTGGCGGCTGCCGCGAGCATCTCTTTCGCGCTGTCACGTTTCGGCATCGCGGAGCCCAGGTGGAATCTGCCGCAGTTCGGCCGCTGGTTCGCCCGCCACGGCGTCAACATCATCATCATCATCGTCGGCGGGACCATCGTCATCCGCGGCGCTCATCTTGTTATCGGGCACCTGCAGTTCAAGATCGGGCGGCGGCAGTCGCACAGCGATCTCGAGTGGCAGCGGCGGGCAACGACGATCACGGGCATTCTGTCGAGCCTGGTGTCGGTGTCGGTCGGCTTCGTGGCGATTCTCATGTTGCTGCGCGAACTGTCGATCGACGTCCTGCCGGTTCTGACCACCGCCGGCATCGCCGGTCTCGCGATTGGCTTTGGCGCGCAGAATCTGGTCCGCGACGTCATCTCGGGGTTTTTTCTGATTCTCGAAGATCAAGTGCGAGTCGGGGATCTGGTCAAGATCAACAGCTCGTCCGGCATCGTCGAGCAGATCAACCTCCGCACGCACGTGCTGCGCGACGATGAAGGAGGGGTGCAGGTGTTTCCGAACGGGACGATCACGGCCCTGGCGAATCTGAGCAAGCACTACGCGTATGCCGTGATCGACGTGCGGGTTGCGTATGGCGAGAACATCGACCGGGTGATCACGACGATCCGTGAAGTCGGCAGGACGCTCGAAGCCGATCCGGCATGGCAGCCGTTGCTCCTGGGTTCGCTGGAAGCGGCCGGCGTGGATTCGCTGGCCAATGGATTTGCTCTGCTGAAGGTCCGGTTCAAGACGCTGCCTCTCAATCAAGGCAAGGTGGCGAACGAGGCCCGCCAACGCCTGCTCGCGGCGCTCGTCGCGCAAGGCATCCGGCCATATGCCGGTTGACCGGCAGACCAACGACTATCACTTCGTCACGCGCAGGGAGATTCCCGGCACGTGCGAGGAGGTGTCCGCCGTGCTCGGCAACCCGCTGGATCTCCCGCGCTGGTGGCCGTCCGTGTATTTGAAGGTCGAGCAGATGAGCCCGGCCGACGAGAGAGGTCTGGGCCGCCGCGTCCGGCTCATCACCAAGGGTCGGCTGCCGTACACGATCCGATGGGAATTCGAAGTCGTGGACTCGCGGCACCCGCACGGTTTCACGATCGAAGCGAACGGCGACTTCGAGGGACGCGGCGTCTGGACATTTGCCCAGCACGCCGGCGTCGTCGACGTCATATTCGACTGGCGGATTCGCGCGGAGAAGCCCCTGCTGCGGTATCTGTCGTTCCTGCTGAAGCCGATCTTCGAGGCGAACCATCGCTGGGCGATGGCGCAAGGCGCGGCCTGCCTGACTCGCGAACTGGCGCGCCGCCGATTGGACCAGGCGCGGCTGCCCTGAGCGAGTCGACGGAGTGTCAGTCCCAGGCGCGCGCGATCGTGCCGGGCGCTGTCCATCGCAGGAACGACGTGCCGATCAGCACGTCGATCACGCGCCGGCAGCGGTCTTCGTCGAGGCCCCAGAGTCGGCAGGCCTGCAAGACGGTCAGCCGCAATCCGGGCATTTCCAGGAACTCCGAGCGAATCCGGCCAACCAGTTCATTCATCACTCACCTGCCTGTCGATGTGGAGAGCAAAATGCAGTCCACTGACAGCGAATCCGAGCCCGGTCAGCGTCATCGCGTGTGACAACGTGTTTTCAGGCCGGTTTCTGAACGGAGGAGACGATTGTCGCGTCCTGGTGTTCTACAAAAAAGTCATGGAAATCAACTCATTCAACGAAAGTGTCCCGGCTTCGTCCCGCGACGCCGATCCCGTCCGGGAATCAATAGGTGCCGATCTGACAAGAGTGTTGTAAGAATCTGCTAGATTGACAAGAATGTATCTGTGGCCACGGAGACCATCGGGATGAAAGCTAGCGCGGCGGCGATGGCAGCAGCGCAGGGGCGCGAAGCGCGCCGCCTGTCGACGCTGCTCGAGGTCAGTCAGGCACTTTCGGGCACCCTCAATCTCAAGTCGGCCCTCCATCGCGTCCTCGAGGTGCTGGCCAAGCACCACGGCGCGGTTCGCAGCATGGTGACGCTGCTGCGCGAGGGCGGCGAGCTGTTTGTCGAGGCGTCAGACGGCCTCGACCGTCCGGCGCAGTCGGTGCACTATCGGATGGGCGAGGGCATCACGGGACGTGTGGTCGAAACCAGCAAGCCCGTCGTCGTCCCCCGAGTCAGCCGCGAGCCGACGATGCTGAATCGCGCCGCGCGGCGTACCGACAGCGACGACCAGGAGCTCAGCTTTATCTGCGTGCCGATTTCACTGAACCGCCGGGCGGTAGGCGCGCTCGGCGTGGATCTGCGGTACAAGGCCGAACGCGATTTCGACAGCAGCCTGAAGTTCTTTGGCCTGGTGGCGTCGATGATCGCGCAGGCGGTCAAGATTCAGCGGCTGATCGAAGAGGACAAGCGCCGGCTCGTCGACGAGAACGAGCACCTCCGTCAGGAGCTGCGCGACAAGTACGACTTCTCGAACATCATCGGCACGAGCGGCCCCGTGCGGCAGGTGTACGAGCAGGTCGCGCAGGTGGCCACGACGAACACGACGGTGCTGATCCGGGGTGAATCGGGGACCGGCAAGGAGCTCATCGCGCACGCCATCCACTACAACTCGCTGCGCGCCAAGAAGCCCTTCGTCAAAGTCAGCTGCGCGGCGCTGCCCGAAAGCCTCATCGAGGCGGAGCTCTTCGGCCACGAGAAGGGCGCGTTTACCGGCGCGGAGGCGCGTAAGAAAGGGCGGTTCGAGCTCGCCGAAAGCGGCACCCTCTTCCTCGACGAAATCGGCGACATCAACCTGTCGACGCAGGTCAAGCTGCTCCGTGTGCTGCAGGAGCGGGAGTTCGAGCGCGTCGGCGGCACCGAGACGGTCAAGGTTAACGTCCGTCTCATCGCCGCCACCAACAAGGACATGGAAGTGGCGCTCGCCGACGGCTCGTTCCGCGAGGATCTGTACTACCGCCTGAACGTGTTCACGATCTTCGTGCCGCCGCTGCGCGACCGGAAGGCCGACCTGCTTCTCCTCGCCGATCACTTCCTCGAGAAGTTCTCGCGCGAGCACGGCAAGAGCATCAAGCGCATCTCGACGCCGGCCATCGACATGCTGGTGAGCTATCACTGGCCGGGCAACGTGCGTGAGATGGAGAACGCCCTCGAACGCGCCGTGCTGATGTGCGAAGGCCAGGTCGTGCATGCGCACCACCTTCCGCCCTCGCTGCAGACGGCCGAGGCGTCAGGCACGGTGACGCGCGTCTCCCTGGCCGACGCCGTCGTCGCCTATGAGAAGGATCTGATTCAGGACGCGCTGAAGACGACGAGAGGGAACCGGGCAAAAGCGGCGCGCCTGCTCGATGCGACCGAGCGGATTCTCAATTACAAGATCCGCAAGTACGCCGTCGACGTGCGCCGGTTCAAAGGCTAGCGACGCCGAGACACACCCAGCCGGCCAGAAACGCCACGCCGCCAATCGGCGTGATCGCGCCGAGCGCGGTCACGCCCGTGACGGCCAGCAGATACAGGCTCCCCGAAAACAGCACGATGCCGGCGACGAACAGCCATCCGGCCGCGACGACGGCGCGGCTGTCGAGCCGCCCGGCCATTGCCGCCGTCAGCAGCAGCGCGAGCGCGTGATACATGTGGTACCGCACGCCTGTTTCAAATACCGCGAGCATCTCGGGCGTCAGACGGCCGCGCAGGCCGTGCGCGCCGAAGGCGCCGAAGGCCACCGCGACGAAACCCGCAACCGCGCCGGCCAGGAGAAACGTGCGCTCCATATGTACTTTCAACTTTCCGCTTTAAGCTTTCTACTTTTCCAGGAGCGCCTTGAGCGACGAGAGCGAGTGTTCCCATCCCACCGAGATGACCTCGTAGTACCGCCGCCACCGCACGTTTTCCTCGAAGCCGCGCTGGCTCACGCGCACGAGCGTCGACGAAGGGCTGCCGGCCGCCGGCGTGCACGTGACCTCGAACGCCATCGGACCGATCGGATCGCCGTCAGGCGGCAGGAAATACGCATCGGCCACGAAGAATCCGTGACCCGCCTGAAACTGCATCACCGTCCCGCGAAACACTCCACCGAGCCGGCCGAGCACGTCGTCTCGAAACTCGGTGGTCGGCCATGCGATCGCGTACGGACCGAGCACGCGCGGCATCGTCACGGCGTGTTTGACCTGGCACCACGCGTTCAACGCATCGGGTTCGAAGAAGGCTTGGAGAATGCGATTGGGCGGCGCCGCGATCACGACGGACGCGTCCAGCTCGGGCGCGGCTTTGCTGCTCATCTCAGACGGCGGATCATAGCATCCCCATCACATGCCAATGATAGAGTGGCAGGCATATGTCCCAGCAGCCGTTGGCGTATCAGTACGGCGAGTTTCTCGAAAGCGCTGAAGCACGTCCCATCAGGATTCTCTCCGAGTACCTCGAGCCGCTCCGCCGATTCAGGGAGCAGAAGATTCAGGACACCGTGGTGTTCTTCGGGTCTGCGCGCGTCGACTCGCGCGAGCGCGCGGAACGAGAGCTGGCGACGCTGCGGGCACGCGGTGTGCGCGACGCGAATCAGAAGTACGAAGCCGAGCTGACGAAGTCTCGAAAAGCGGTCGAATGGGCGCGGTACTACGAGGAAGCGCGCGAACTCGCGCGGCTGCTCACGCGGTGGAGTCTCACGCTTCAATCCGACCACCACCGCTTCGTGGTCACGTCCGGAGGCGGACCGGGGATCATGGAGGCGGCCAACCGCGGAGCGTCGGAAGCCGGCGGGAAGACGATCGGCCTCAACATCCGACTGCCGTTCGAGCAGGGCGCCAATCCGTACATCACGCAGGGACTGCATTTCGAATTCCACTACTTCTTCATGCGGAAGTTCTGGTTTGCATACCTGGCGAAGGCGCTCGTGATTTTTCCGGGAGGCTTCGGCACCCTGGACGAGCTCTTCGAGTTGCTGACGCTCGCGCAAACGGACAAGCTGTCGAAGAAGATCGGCGTCATCCTGTACGGCCGCGAGTACTGGGACAGGGTGCTCGACTTCAAGCCGATGGTGGAGTGGGGCGCGATTGCTGAAGAGGACGTCTCGCTGATCCAGCATGCCGACACACCTGGCGACGCCTTCGACCTTCTGCGCGGCCATCTGGTGGAACACCATCTCGAGTCGGGGATCGAGCAGGAGGCGGCGGCGCCTGGAATCGCGAAAACGCGCGGGTAATCACCAGGTCACCAGACCGTCATGTCGAGGTCATCCGAGCCGGTCGTCTCACGGCGTATGCTCGAGACTGCGAACATCGCCGACAGGGAGGATCGTTGACATGGCCACGGAAATGGATCGTTCCGCGCGACAGGTGATGATCGAGCAGTACAAGAAGGGCTATCAGGAAGTGGCCGAGGCCGTCGCCGGCGCAACCGACGCGGAGCTCGACGCGCGCCCGGCGCCCGGCAAGTGGTCGGCGCGCGAGATCGTGCATCACCTGGCCGACAGCGAGATGACGTCGGCTGTCCGCATCCGCAATCTGATCGCCACCGACAACGTCGCTATCGTCGGCTACGACCAGGAGGTGTTTGCCCGGCGGCTCCATTACGATCGTCCTATTGCCGCGTCGCTGGCGGCGTTCAAGGCGGCGCGGGAGACGACCGCTGAGCTCCTCGATCGGCTCAGCGAAGCCGACTGGAAACGCGAAGGCACGCATACCGAGCACGGACGTTACGGCATGGACACCTGGCTTGGTATCTACAGCGTCCACGCGCGTGATCACGCGGATCAAATCCGCCGGGCGCGGGCATCTGCAAGAAGAGGCTAGAGGTCAGAGGTCAGAGGTCAGAGGTTAGAGGTTAGAGGTTAGAGGTTAGGGGTTAGGGGTTAGGGGTTAGGGGTTAGAAGTGGCTGATGAACCTCATCATCACGGTCAACGGCAGCGGACGGTGTGGGGCGCGCGAGCCGATGAGGTGTGCGAGGCGATCGGAATCCTGCCGTGCGCTATGCCGTCGCCGAGCTCGGCCATCGATCGCGTCCGCGCCCGGTCGCGCAGGTCGCCGCGCACATCGGTCTCAGCCAGCGGCGGTTCATCGAGGTCTTCCGTAACGAGGTCGGCCTGACCCCGAAGGCTTTTTCGCGCGTCTGCCGGTTTCAGCACGTGTTGGGACGGGTCGAAACCGCAACCCATGTGGACTGGACGAGCGTCGCGTACGACTGCGGCTATTTCGACCAGGCGCATTTCATCCACGATTTCCGCGAGTTTGCCGGCGTCAGCCCGACGAGGTACCTGCGGCACCGGGCGTCGCGGAACCACATCGCCGTCCACGACTAATCTGGGGCTCTGCCCCGGCGGTCAAATTCTTACAATCGCGACGCCCGTATTTGGGGCAGAATGCCGCGCGTGCTGGCTCGACTCCATCTACGGAAGGAATGGAAGTTTTTCAGCGTCCTGCCGAAGGCCGCGCCGGGCCTCGCCGTCGCCTGGTGGCTGCTCCTCATCGTGCGGGGCGTCATGCCGGCGGTGCTCGCCGTCGCGATGGGCGGGCTGGTTGCGGCGGCGCAGAACGGCTCGGCTGTCGGCTACCAGCTCGCGGTGGTCGGCGCGCTGTTCATCCTGTTGCAGATCGTCGCGCCCATCCACCTGGCCGTCAGCTGGAACCTCGGCGACCGCACGGCTGCGTGGCTCTATGACAGGCTGACCGACGCGTGCGTGAGCCCGCCGGGGATGGGTCACCTTGAAGATCAGAAGCTGACCAGCGACTTGACAGTCGCCCGCGATTTCGATCTCGGCATGACCGGCCCGCCGCTGTCGATCTCGCTCGACTTCATCGCGGGCGGCCTCGTCAGCCTGTTCGGCGGCATCGCCCTCGCCATCGTGCTCGCCGGCTTCGCCTGGTGGGCGCCGCTCGTGCTGGGCGGCGCATGGCTCTCCACGCACTGGCTCCTGCGCGAGAGCGGCGTCTGGAAAGATCGGAACACGGAGGAAGTCCGCAGCGCTCAGCGCGACGCCGACTACGCGTTCAACCTCGCCGTCGATCCGCCGGCGAGCAAGGAGCTGCGGCTGTTCGGCCTCGCCGACTGGACGATAGCGCGCTTCATCAAGCGACGCACGCGGCTTCACGATCTGCAGTACGAGGCAACGCGGCTTCGGGAGCGGCCTGTGCTCTGGAGCCTGCTGATTGTCGGTGCCGCCAACGTGGTGGTTTTCTGGGCGCTCGCGAGCGCCGTCCTCAACGGGCGCATGAGCCTTGGCGAGCTGTTCGTGTACGCCCAGTGCGCCGTCGGCACGTCGATGATCGCGTTCGGCGGTTTGAACTGGGCGCTCGACGGCTCCGCAGCGCCAGTCAACGCGGTGCTGCGCCTCGGTGCGGCGATGGCTCCCGCCGGCGCGCTGTCCAACGGAGCGCGCGAGGCGGCGCGCCTTCCCGCGAAGGACATCCGCTTTCGCGATCTGACATTCGCCTACCCTGGCGGCTCGCCCGTGCTCGACCACTTCGATCTCACCATCCCCGCGGGTTCATCACTGGCGATCGTCGGGCAGAACGGCGCAGGAAAGACGACGCTGGCAAAGCTGCTGTGCCGGCTGTACGACCCGCAGGCCGGCGCGATTGAAGTGGACGGCATCGACGTGCGCAGCTTCGACATCGCGTCATGGCGAGCGCGGCTGGCAGCGGTCTTTCAGGATTTCATCCGGTTCGAGCTGCCGCTTCGCGACAACGTCGCCCCGGCCGGCGCTCCAGACGACACCATTGAAAAGGCGCTCGAAGCCGCCGGCGCCGCCAACCTTGCGGGGTACGAAACGATTCTGGCTCGCGGGTACGAAGGCGGAACGGAGCTGTCGGGCGGTCAGTGGCAGCGCGTGGCGCTGGCGCGGGCTTTGTGCGCCGTCGAACGAGGCGCGGGCGTGGTGCTGCTCGACGAGCCGACGGCGCAGCTCGACGTTCGCGGCGAAGCGGAAATCTTCGAGCGGATCCTCACCGCCACCAGGCGATGCACGACGATTCTCATCTCCCATCGTTTCTCGACCGTCCGCCATGCCGATCGCATCTGCGTGCTCGAGCACGGCAAGGTCGTCGAGCTGGGCAGCCACGACGAGCTGATGGCGAAAGGCGGCCGCTACAAGACCATGTTCGATCTGCAGGCGCAACGATTCGGCGGCGAAGCTGAAGAAGCCGAAGAAGGCCAGGTCTATGACAGCCTCGCGTAAACGTCCGCCTGCGGAAGATCTGCCGCCGACGCTGTCGTCGATGTGGCGGCTGTGCAAGCTCGGGCATCGCTACGAGCCCTCGCTGATGCTCATCGCCTTCACGCTGTCGCTCGGCGGGGCGCTGCCCGACGCGCTGATGGCTCTCTGGTTCAAGTTGATCGGCGACGGCGCCGTTCGCCGCGACACACGGCTCGTCGTCATCGCGGCGGCGGCACTCGGCATCTCGGCGACGGCGACGTGGTTTCTGAGCGTCGTCACCACCCGCGTGCAGCGCCGGTTCCGCGACCGCGTGACGATTGCCCTCGAAGCGCACGTCGCCCGGCTGCAGGCGACGATTTCGACGATCGCGCATCAGGAAGTGCCGGAGTACCTCGATCGAATCGCCATGCTGCGCGACCAGGTGTTCGTCCTCGACCATATGTACTGGTCGCTGTTCACCACCTGTGCGTGGATTCTGCGGCTCGGCGTGACGATCGCGCTGCTCGTGTCGATTCATCCAGCGCTCGTCTTGCTCGGGGTTTTTGCCCTGCCCACGGTGTTCACGTCTGTGTGGCGTCCTGGTGTGGAGCGAGGGGCGCAGGAGCGCGCCGCTCCCCACAACCGTCTGGCCCGCCATTTGTTCACGGTTGCCACCACCGCGTCGCCTGGAAAGGAAGTGCGAGTCACCGGCATCGGCCAGCAGCTGGCCGGCGATCGCCGGCGCGCGTGGGAGTTCGGGTTCGGACCGATATCGGCGGTACGCTGGGGTTCGGCGGGATGGCACACGGCCGGATGGGCTGTGTTCGGCGCTGCGTACGTCGGCGCCCTCGTGTTCGTGGCGGTTGGTTTGAAGGCGTCGGCAGGCAATGTGATGCTCGTGCTGGTCGCCGGCGCGCGCCTGTCGGCGTATGTCGGCGCCACGGTCGGCGAGATCGGATTCCTGCGCGGCTTCTGGTCCTACGGCGCACGGCGGCTCGCGTGGCTCGAAGACTACGCCGCCTCGCTTGCCGCCTCGGCCGACCTGCCTGTACCGGCCCGATTGACCAGCGGCATTCGATTCGAGCACATCTCGTTCTCGTATCCCGGCACCGACCGGCTCGTCCTGAACGATGTGAACCTCGATCTGCCGGCCGGCGCCGTGGTGGCTGTTGTCGGCGAAAACGGCGCGGGCAAGAGCACGCTCGTCAAGCTGCTCGCGAAGATGTACGAGCCGACGGCTGGACGCATCCTCATCGATGGCGTCGACCTCGCGCGGATGCCCGCGGCGGCATGGCGCGAACATCTGTCCGGCGCCTTCCAGGATTTCTTCCGGTTCGAGTTCCGGGCGCGCCGGACCGTTGGCGTGGGCGACGTCCCGCGGCTGGATGATGAGCCCGCGGTCGTCATGGCCGTCGCCCGCGCTGGCGCGGATGACGTCGTGGTGAAGCTGGCGTCGGGGCTGAACACACAACTGGGCCCGACGTGGCCCGGCGGCGTGGAAGTGAGCTTCGGACAATGGCAGAAACTCGCGCTCGCGCGGGGCTTCATGCGGGACCGGCCGCTCGTTCTGGTGCTCGACGAACCGACCGCCGCGCTCGATGCCGAAACCGAACATGCGCTGTTCGAACGCTACGCCGCCGCCGTCAGCGATAACGAGGGCCGGCTGACGGTTCTGGTCTCGCACC
>Ga0137395_10001367_pt1 | contig 11289 bp, 10 predicted proteins | sample czobulk216metaG_FD_108283 | JGI IMG/M metagenome (GOLD analysis project Ga0137395, IMG submission 108283) | Vadose zone soil microbial communities from Angelo Coast Range Reserve, California, USA - czobulk2.16 metaG | ecosystem: Environmental > Terrestrial > Soil > Vadose zone | place: USA...
ACCGCCGGACACGCTCGATCTCGAACGGCTGGAGCGTGGGGAACATCTGCTCGCGTCGCGTGTCGATGATTGATGGCGTCGGCACTGAAATCATGTGTTGCCTCTACGATGATGTGGCATGCTGCACTGGCATGCAGGTACGGAGCGTCGGGTTAGCTATCCAGCAAGCCGAGAGCGGCTGTGCCCAATGTCGCAAAGCCGTTAGGCTCCCTTGAGCCAAGAAGATCCCTTACTTGAAGCTCACATCGCTGATGTCGATCGCGACCATCAGCATTTCAGGGATCGGCCGGCGATCGGGGCCGCGCGTGTAGGCGCGACGCTTGGTCGGCAGGTGAACGCCATTCGCCACCACATAGTCTGAGGTCAGCTGCGCCGCTCCAAAGCCGCCTGCGATGTTCACGTTATAGTCGTGGCGGCGCAACATCAGGTCCTCACCGAAGAAAAAATCCTGAACGAGGCTGTGCGTCTCGATCGAGCCGGGGAAGAATGCGCGCATCACGCGCCACAGCTCAGAGCCCTCCTGCCAGGGCTCGGTCTCCTCGACCCGCACGCCATCCATCGCCAGAAGAAAGGGTGTGGTGAGATACGTCCACAGGGCGTAGCCATTGAAATAAGCACGGTGCAGCGCGTCCCATGGCGTGCTCATCTGATGGCCCGCGAACGAATCCTTGGGAGCACGGCGCTCGGCTATAAGCGTGCCATCGAGCTTCTCGATAGCGATCCTCTCTATAGTGAACACGGTGCGTTGATCGGAAGCCCCGTAAGGGAAGACCGACGAACGCTCCTCGTGCAGCCACACGGACATGCGACGCGGGTTTGGGTCCTGGAACAGCCCCTTTAGCGGAAAGAGCCCCCCGCCGCTTACGATCCTGGCGTCGACGCGTTCGTACTCATTCCAACGATCCATACCCCCATGAGCGTCAACAATCCTGGCGAGCAGTTTATTCATCAGGTGTCTCCGTCGGAGCAGTTCGGAGTGCTATCCGATCAAACAATTGAACGACGGCTCGCCCCGTTCCGTTCACGCTGGCCGCTTCAATGCGGCGGTGTTGACCGGCAGCTTCCGCAGCCGCTTGCCGGTCGCTGCAAAGATCGCGTTGGTGACTGCCGGAACGATGGCCGAAGTCCCGGCCTCGCCCATTCCGCCTGGTGACTCCCGACTCGGGACAATATGAACATCGACGGCCGGCGCCTGGTTCATGCGCAGGATTTGATAGTCATGGAAGTTGCTTTGCTCGACGCGCCCATCCTTGAGGGTGATCTCGCCATAGAGCGCCGCCGTGATGCCGAACATGATCGCGCTTTGGATCTGCGCCTGGATGGTATCGGGATTGACAGGAATGCCGCAATCGACCGCGCAGACGACCCGGTGGACGCGAATCGCTCCGTCCCTCGACACCTCGACTTCGGCAATTTGCGCCATGTAGGTCGCAAAAACGAACTGGAGGGAGACGCCGCGGCCGAAACCTTGCGGCAACGGCTGTCCCCAGCCGGCCTTTTCGGCGGCAAGCTCGAGAACGGCCTTGGCGCGCGGCGATTTGTCAAGCAGCGCCCGCCGATAGGCGACCGGATCTTGCTTCGCCGCCGCCGCAAGCTCGTCGATGAAGCTTTCGGTCACGAAGACGTTGTGCGACGGCCCGACGCTGCGCCAGAAGGCGGTCGGAATGCCTGGAGGTTCCACCTGCACATACTCGACGTGGATGTTCGGGAGGGCATAAACCAGATCGATCGCGCCCTCGGTGGTGTCGGGGTCAAGACCATTGTTAAAGAAGGGTGGCGCCCATCTCGCGATGACAGAGGAGCCCGCGAAGCGATGATCCCAGGCGACCGGCATCCCGTTCGCATCGAGACCGGCGGATATCCTGTCCAACCAGTAAGGCCGGTACATGTCGTGCTGGATGTCTTCCTCGCGGGTCCATACGACTTTGACGGGGCCATCGACATGCTTGGCGATTTCGACCGCGCGCGTGACGCCATCGATCTCCAGGCGCCGACCGAATCCACCCCCGATCAGATGATTGTGCACGATGACTTTGTCCAACGGCAGGCCCGTGATCTTTGCGGCAGTCGCTTGGGCGCGCGGGATGACTTGGTTGCCGACCCAGACTTCGCAGCCGTCCCTGCGGACATGAACCGTGCAGTTCATCGGCTCCATGGTCGCGTGCGCGAGGAACGGAACCTGATAGATTGCCTCGACCTTGGTGACCGCGCTCGCCATGGCCTTGTTGGTGTCGCCGATGTTCTGCGCCACTGCTCCCGCATTGAGCGTTGCCTGTTCGAGCTCAGCCACGATCGCTTGCGTGTTCACCTTGGCGTGCGGACCGTCGTCCCACTCGATCGCCAGGGCCGCTAGGCCTTTCTTCGCAGCCCCCATGTGATCGGCCACGACCGCGACGGCGTCGTCGAGCCGCACGATCTGGCGCACGCCCCTGACAGATCTGGCCGCCGCATCGTTCACGCTCTTCACGCGACCACCGAACACGGGCGATTGCACAAGCGTCGCGATCTTGACGCCGGGTGGACGAACGTCGATGCCATAGACTGCCGTTCCATTGACCTTGGACGGTGCATCCAGCCGCTTGGCGGACGTTCCGATCAGCTTGAAATCCTCTGGTCGCTTGAGCACTACCCTTTCGGGGACCGGCATGCGGGCGGCATCGGCGGCAAGCTCGCCGTAGGTGGCGTGTCGTCCTGTCGGTTCGTGCAGCACCTCGCCACTTTGCGCTCGGCAGGATGCCGGTTCGACACTCCATCGCCGTGCGGCTGCGGCGACTAGCATCGTTCGCGCGGTCGCTCCCGCCTGACGGAGCGGCTCCCAGGACGCCCGGACCGCGTTCGAATTGCCGGTCGCCTGTATGCCGCCAAATAAAGGATTGCCGTAAAGCCTTTCATTGGGTGGAGCGTGCTCCAGCCGAATCCGCGAAAGATCGACTCCCAGTTCTTCCGCAATCAGCATCGGGATCGACGTATACGTGCCCTGGCCCATCTCGACATAGGGCATGGTCAGGACAATCTGCCCGTCGCCTCCGACGCGGATGAAAGCGTTGGGGGCGAAGCTATCCCCCTCGGCCGCTTCGCCGCGATTTGCGAACGGCAAGCACAGGCTCACCATCAGGCCTCCACCTGCAGCCGCCCCGGCCTGCAGGAAGCTGCGCCGGGAGAAATCATTTGTTGATGGCGATCGGCTGAGGCCGGCCGCTCCGGAATTGAGACGATCGAGGATCATTGTCCGCCTCCGTGTCAGTTTGATTGCGCGGCGTGCTTGATTGCTTCGCGAATGCGAACGTAAGTCCCGCAGCGGCAAATGTTGCCGGACATCGCGTCATCGATATCAGCATCCGTCGGGTGCGGGTTGCTGGCGAGAAGCGCCGAAGCAGACATGATCTGGCCCGACTGGCAGTAGCCGCATTGAACGACCTCCTGCTCGAGCCAGGCCTTCTGGATCCTGGTGCCCACCGCTGTCCCGCCAATGGCCTCGATCGTGGTGATCTCGGACTTGCCGATGCTGTCGATGGGAGTGACGCAGGACCGGGTAGCGGCGCCGTCGACATGCACGGTGCAGGCTCCGCAGAGCGCCATCCCGCAGCCGAACTTTGTCCCGGTCATGCCGAGCACATCGCGCAACACCCACAAGAGAGGAGTGTCACCGTCAACATCGACAGTGCGATCGATGCCGTTGACCTTGATCGTGATTGCCATGGTTACCTCCAGAAGACTCATTCCTTCGTGCGATTCTTGTGGACGAGAGCCGCGGGCCACGTGGCCGCCAAGGCCGCCGACGCGGATACGGGGCGGGGGTGCCGGCTGTCGTCATCGATGGGGACTGTCATTTCCCAGATCATCATCGCTGGGCGATCGGTCATGCCTGGGCTGCGGCCGCGACCGCGCCTGAACCGTTTGCCAGCGATCCTCGCCGCCGCGTTCATATCTGCTCTGCCACTGACCATGGCATGGGCGGCAGACCTGCCGGTCAAAGCGGCTGCCCCATCCGTCTACAACTGGGGTCGCTGAGGAGGCGAGACCTTCGAAGATCGTTTTCTCGGCGTCAGCTTCGTTCAGATGAAAGGGTTGCGGATCGAACTCGGCGGCAAAACGCTTGATATCGTCTCGGCTAACTTCGGCTTCGCTGCCCCGGTACCGCGTGCCAACTTTCAAGTCATCGAACCAGTCGATCATGGCGACCCCGCCCGCTATGTGTCTAGTCTGTTCCATTCAGGCCTGCACTGTCAGTTTTGCTCGCGCGGACCGCCTTGGCGGCATTAGCGATCGTGGCGAATCGCGGCTAGGTTTCAAGAAGCGTGCCGAGCACTGCGGGCCATCGACGCTCGAAGCTGCTGTCCTGTTGGAGACCGCGCTTTAGCAGAGCTTCGATTCGCTGCTGCGTTTCAGTCCACGTCAGCGCGGTTTGGAAGGAGTTGAGAGCGTCGAGGAGCTGGTCGGCGGATGGCAACGAGACCTGGTTGACGAGACTCTTCGCCGCCGCGACGGCCCGCCCGTCGAAGGAGGCGATCCGTCGCGCGAGCGTGTCGACGAAGCCGTCCAGTTCCGCGTCTGGAAGTGCACGGTTGACGTATCCGTATCGCTCCGCGGTATCGCCGTCGAAGTCGTTCGCGCCGAGAATGATTTCGAGCGCGCGGCCGCGGCCGACTAGATGTGGGAGACGTTCCGTGCCGCCGCCGCCGGGATGTACTCCGACCCCGACTTCGGGTTGGCCCAGCAGCGTGTTTTCGCGCGACGCGAAGCGCATGTCGCAAGCGAGCACGAACTCGCTGCTCGCGCCTCGGACACAGCCTCGGATCTTCGCGATGCTGGCCACTGGAGATCTGGTCATACGGACGAACGTATCCGTTAGGATCGGGAGACCTGAAGGCCCGACTGCGGTGGTGATGTTACCCGTCTTGCCGGTCAAATCGAAGTGGGCGAGGTAGAACTCAGGATTCGCGCTCTCGAACACTACGACCCGCAGGCTCGGGCTGGCGTCCATGCGCGCAAGCAAATCCTGGAGGGCCTGGAATACTATGACGTCGATGATGTTGAAAGGCGGATAATCGAACACAACCCGCCAGTATGCAGGCGTTTCCTCAATGACCCGCAAGGGCTCAGCTGACTCAGCCACGACTTTCACTCCTTGTTTCGACCTCGATAGAGCACGACGGCGAGGTGATGTTCGCCCCTTCATAGGACCGCATCCGAGCAAGCGCTGGCTCGCTGACGCACAATTTCAAGAACAGATTTCGTTCGAGCGCCACTCCCTGTGCCAGCGGCGTCTCGGTCGCGTTGCGCACGAGACGCTTGATACAGGCAACCGATTCCGGCGGGTGGGATGACAGGCGGCGCGCGATCTCCATCGCACGATCGAGAGCCTTGCCGCTGACGGTCTCGTGCACTAGCCCCTGCCTTGCAGCTTCTTGTGGGTTGACGGGATCGCCCATGAGGATGTGCATGAGCGCCGCTGGCGTTCCGATGATGCGTGGCAACCGCTGCGTGCCGCCGGCGCCCGGAAGCAGTCCAAGGTTTGCCTCCGGCAATCCGATCAGGTATTCGCCATCCTCGGCTATGCGAAGATCGCAGGATAGCGCGAACTCGAATCCACCGGCCAAGCATGTTCCGGAAATGGCGGCGATCACTGGCTTTCGACATGCTCTCGCACAGCGCCATGGCCTTGTCGAATCCTCCATTGTAGGTAGCGTTCTCGGGCCGCTCGCGGCCGGAAGCGCGCAGGGACTCCGCGAGGCGCAGGAGAGAAGTGATGGAAAAGTGACGAATAAAATAGCCGGGTGCGCGGCCCGTCACAACAACGACTCGAACATCGGGATCGCCGGCGAATCCTTCCAACGCCTCGGTGAGCGCGTCGCCCATCTCCTCGTCGAAATAAATTCGGCTTGCACCGCCCAGCGTAACGACAGCGATTCCATCGGCTACTCTTGTCGTCAGAACATCGGCGTTCACGGCATCCTCCTGAGTTGCGATAGTTTCTTTTTCAAATGTCGCTTTCACTGTCGGCGCCGGGCGATTGACTTGCTGTCTTGAGCGACATCGCTTGCCTCTGATCTAGCACTGGATGGAATCTTCAGTTGAGGTCGGCGAACGCGAGAAGATCTGCGTTGAGCCTATCCTGATGGGTTGAAGCCAGTCCGTGGGGAGCACCTTCGTAGACCTTTAGCATCGCGTTGGGAACGATTTTGGCAGTCAAAGCGCCCGCATGCGCGAGCGGCACGATCTGATCGTCATCGCCATGAATGACCAGCGTCGGCTTGTCGATCTTCTTCAAATCTGCGGTGTAGTCGACCTCCGAGAACTCGTGAATGCAGGCATACTGGCCGATTATCGAGCCCATCATGCCTTGGTTCCAGAACGTCAACTTGAGTCCTTCGTTTGCGGTCGTACCTTTGCGATTCATGCCAAAGAACGGGATGGCAAGTTCGAGATAGAAGTTGGAGCGGTTGTTGAAGACCGCCTTACGGTTGGCATCGAAAACCGAGAGGTCGACGCCGCCTGGCCACTCGGCGGTCGAGGCCATGATGGGTGGGACCGCCCCGACCAGCACGACTTTCGCGACACGTCCGCTGCCGTGCCGGCCGATATAGCGGGCGACTTCGCCGCCACCGGTCGAGTGTCCGACCATGATCGCGTTCTTGAGGTCGAGCGCATCCATCACGGCCGCGAGATCATCCGCATAGGTATCCATGTCATTGCCGTTGCCGGGTTGATCTGAACGGCCATGGCCACGGCGGTCGTGTGCGACCGCTCGGAATCCATTCTGCAGCATGAACAGCATTTGCCCGTCCCACGCGTCGGAGCAGAGCGGCCAGCCATGCGAGAACACAATCGGCTGCGCAGTCTTCGGGCCCCAATCCTTGCAAAAGATTCGCGTCCCATCGGCGGCAGTGACGAAGCTCATGACAAACTCCTCATTTGAGCAGAACGGGTCACGTCGCTACTCCTTGACGGATGCGGCCGCAGCCAAGATGACTTCGGCGACCTCTTTAGGCTTTGATAGCATCGCCACATGGCTTGATTCGACGGCCGTGATTTTGGCGTTGGCGGCCTTGGCCATGGCCATCTCCAGATCGGGCGGAATCATACGATCCTGCTTGGCGACCACGTACCAGCTTGGTTTTGCCGCATAGGCCGTCTCTGTGACCTTATCGTCGAAGGCGCCGCCGAAGGTGGGGCCCTGCGTCGCCGCAAGAATGGCAATCTCCTTGGCGGGGAGATCCTGGGCAAAGAACTTGGCTATGCCCTCGGGCATCAAGGAGAGATAGCCTCCACTGTCAGCTTTGATGCTGCCCGACCAGGGCGGCGCAGGCTGACCTTTGCCAAGTCCATTGACGGACTCGCCCTTCGGCGGCGCGAAGGCCGCGACATAGACCAGTGCTGCCACTTTCGGGTGGACGCCAGCCTGGGTGATGACTACCCCGCCATAGGAATGCCCTACGAGTATGACCGGTCCGGTCTGCGCTTCGATCGCTCGCCTTGCCGCATCGACATCGGCCGCAAGGGACGAAAGAGGATTCTGGACCGCAATGACATTGAGGCCCTTGGCTTGCAGAAGAGGGATGACCTTGGCCCAACTGGAGCCATCGGCAAAAGCACCATGAACCAAGACGACGCTCTTTGCGGCTGCTTCTGCAGCAGGGGCTTTCCAGGCTCCGAGGCTTGAGCAAGCGATCAACGCGATGATGGCAATGCGTTGGAAGCAGTTCATGAGACACGTCCTATTGGGGCTTGGAGCGTGCGCTGAATCGCGCTAAGTGGGCCTGGGACACCGGCAGCGAATTCAGCGGCGACGCAGTGACGTTTGCACCTCCCGATCGTCCCTGCTTGCGAAATCCCTGGCAAAACAAAAGGTGTGAAAAGTTGTAAAAGATGCAAGTCGGTGATCCGGGATAGCTCGCCAACGGAGACGTATGGGCAGTCAAGAAAAGGTTTTCTCGTTTGGCGCCTTCCATTTGGTGCCATCACGCCATCAGCTTCTGGAGGGCGATCATCCTCTGCGCGTCGGCAGCCGCGCATTGGGGCTACTTGAGTTGCTGGTCGAGAACGCGGGCGAAGTCGTCACGAAGCAGCGGCTCATGGCGGCGGTCTGGAATGGCACCTGGGTCGATGAGGCCAACCTCCGGGCAAACATCGGCGCACTCCGGAAAGTGTTGAGTGATGGCCGGGATGGCCGCCGCTATATCGTGAACGTGCCCGGGCGCGGCTACCGTTTCGTCGAACCGGTCGTTTCCGGACAGAGACCGGTCACGCCTCGACCGAATGGCAAGAGCGGCTCTCACGAGCGGACACTTCCGATCGCTCCAAGACTGATCGGGCGCTCGGCAACCCTACAAGAGGTTACGGCGCAGCTTGCGAAACACCGTTTGGTGACGATCACCGGCTCCGGCGGGATAGGCAAAACGAGCCTAGCTTTGGCGGTCGCTGAAAAATGGGCGGAGTCACACAGCAACCTAATAGTCCTCATTGACCTCACGACCGTGAAGGACGTCGCTCACTTGTGGACCGCCGCCGCGAGAGCTCTCGGAGTGGAGTCGACGCCGAACCCTCAGTCGCAGGTCATCCGATCAGTTCGGTCACATGAACACCTTATTGTCCTCGACAATTGCGAACACATCGTCGCCGCAGCAGCGGAGTTTTCCGCGACCGTGCTGAAGTCGCGTGCCGGCGTACGTGTGCTTGCGACAAGCCGCGAACCTTTACGGGTCCAGGACGAATGGGTGCACCGTCTGGCGCCGCTCGACTCTCCCGATCGAGACGTGAGTGTCACCGCGCAGGATGCCATCAGGTACTCCGCCATTGAACTCCTTGCGGAGCGAATCGCGGCAGTCGTCGGCGGATACGAGCTGAACGATCACGATGCACCTTTCGCCGCCGAAATCTGCCGGAGCCTCGACGGAAATCCGCTCGCCTTGGAATTGGCAGCAGCGCAAGCCGAAGCGTTCAGCATGCAAGAGCTCGCAGAGGGTCTTCGGAACCGGTTCGAGTTTCTCTCCAAGGGACGGCGCGGGAGCCCCCTCCGCCATCAGAGCCTCTACGCAATGCTGGACTGGAGCTGTCAGGTTCTCAGCTCCGACGAACGCTCCATGGTGGGCCGTCTTTCTGTTTTCCCGACATGGTTCGGGATGGCCGATGTCATCCAGCTCGGAATCCGTTTTGGGATGACTGCCACGGCAGTTTCCGGGTGTGTCAGCAACCTCGTCACCAAATCGATTGTGATGGCGCGCATTACCGCCGAAGGCGCACGATACCGTCTTCAGGAGACGGTGCGCGCCTTCGGCCGAACGAAGCTGGAGCGCGCCGGGGAGACGAACGATGCGTTCCGGGCTTTGGCGGCGCACGTCACCGAAGCGCTGACGCTCGATCCGACAGCCGATGGAGCCGCGCGGTCCAGCTGGCTCGCGCGCTGTGCGCACCACATGGAGAACGCTCGTGCCTGCCTGGACTGGGCGATACGGGACGGCCAGGATTTGACAGTGGGCGTCAACCTGATTTCGAAGGCGCTTCCATTCTGGATGATAACGTCACACCTCATTGAGCACCGCGCGTATCTTGAACCCGCACTTGCGCATCTCCTCACATGGCGCCCGCGTCGCCGCCAAGACGAATTGGCGATCGAGATAGCCATCGGCTTGTCGCGCTATTTCAGTGGTGGGCCGACCCCCCACATTGTCGATCGCCTTAAGCATGCGCTTGCGTTGGCGCGCACACTCGGTTTGAAGCCGCAGGAACTGAACATTCTATGGATGTTATACGGCATCGCAGGAAACTGGGGGGACTATCTTGCCCAGATGCGTTTTGCCAAGCAATTCGGCACGGCGAGTTTGCATTTCCGCGAACCTCGCACCAAGGTGAGACGTCACCGTATGCTGGCGCGGGCCTACCACGATGTCGGGGACCAACGAACCGCAGTGAAGGAGATCGGACGGGTTATCGCGGTTCCACTGCCCGCAGCGCCTGCGCAGCTCGATGCCTACTCGATTGAAGATGGCACGGCGGCTTTGGCCATTCGCTCGCGAATTCTGTGGGTGACGGGAGCAATCGATGATGCAAAGACGGTCGCCGAAGAGTGCCTTGCCCGGGGCCTTGCAGTCGATCATGCCCAGTCGATCTGCTGGGCGATAACGTTCAACCTCTGTCCGATTGCGATCTGGTCCGGCGATCTTAAGAACGCGAGGCGCCTTACCTCGCTTGCGATGGCCCATTCGGAAAAGACCTTCGACCATTGGAACGAATGGGCCCACATGTATTGTGTGTTCCTCGATCAGCCTGCGGATGCCCATGCAGTGACCGAATTAGTCAGGCGGATGATCCCTTCGCAACGGGACATCTTCGCGACACTCTCACCAGTGTTTGCCGGCCACGACATCAGACAGCGGGCGCTGCGGCGGCCGTGCTGGTGCTCCCCCGAGCTGACGAGGGTCGCCGTCGAGGTTCAGCCCGCCCAAACTACAGGAGAAACAGACGATCGCCTTCTGCGTAAAGCGGACCTTCTTGCAATGAGGCAAGGTGCCTTGTCGTGGCGCTTGCGAATTGCAACAACCCTTGCCCGTCGCTACCTGGCAAGGGGCGAAGGATCCAAGGCGCGAGCGGCACTGGCGCCGGTCTACGAGGAGTTCAAGCAGGGGTTCCAGACGAGGGATTTGCAGCTCGCTGCAGAGCTTCTGGCTGACCTGTGAACGTTATCACAACCAAGGTGAGGCGCGCGTTATCGTCCGGTCTGCTCCCTGCGCGCGTAGTTGACCGCCGATGGGCGCCCTTCACAGAATTTCATGGGATTTTTTTGCAGTCATTTCGCAAATGGCCCGCAGTGTCGACGTGGGAGTCGCGCTGGGCGGTTTGATGCGGCACAGACTTGCGGACGGCTCGCCGCTCGTGTCCTAAAGTAACTGCCGGTCTTGGAGGCCGGCAGTTTTTCTCTTGTGACTTGGAGGTGCGCTGAGGCTGCTAGCCTCAATGTCTTGAGAAAGTGACTGCGATCATCGAGGCAAATGCCATTAAGATAACGGCGGTGCCGTACGCATAGGCGGTGACTGTGAGTCCCACCATCGGCACTGCGAAGCCCGCGAGAACCGCAGGCAGACTGAACGACAGGTAGCCTTCGACATAGAACGCCGCCAAAAGTCCGGCACGTTCGTCCGTCTTCGCGAGAGGCAACACAGTCCGCATGGTGCCGGCGAATGCTGCGGCAAAACCCGTGCCCGAAACGATCGTGCCGATCAGCATCAGCCACACCAGTTGCTCGTGGACGCCGGCGAGCGTGATCGCGACGCCGGTAGCGAGCGTGACGAT
>Ga0137395_10001371_pt1 | contig 11270 bp, 8 predicted proteins | sample czobulk216metaG_FD_108283 | JGI IMG/M metagenome (GOLD analysis project Ga0137395, IMG submission 108283) | Vadose zone soil microbial communities from Angelo Coast Range Reserve, California, USA - czobulk2.16 metaG | ecosystem: Environmental > Terrestrial > Soil > Vadose zone | place: USA...
GAGCTCGATGCCGCCCGAGCCTGCGCCGAGATCGAAGCCGCCATTCGAGACCAAGTGACTCAGAAGCTTCGACTCCGCGGCGCGGTCGTGGGGCTCTCGGGAGGAATCGACAGCAGCGTCGTGGCCGCCCTCTGCGCCCGGGCGCTGGGACCCGACCGCGTCCTGGGCATCTTCATGCCGGAGGCCGATACCTCGGGCGAGACCACAGGCCTCGGCCGATCGGTCGCGAAGTCCCTGGGAATCGAGAGCGTCCTCGAGGACATCTCGGGTGTGCTCGGGGCCGCCGGTTGCTACCAGCGGCGGGACGACGCGATTCGCACGGTGTTCCCCGAATACGGGGCCGGGTACAAGAGCAAGATCGTCCTGCCCGGTCTCTCGGAGCGGCGCGGCTACGCGGTCAACTGGCTGGTGGCCGAGGATCCGCGGGGGAAGGAGATCCGCGTCCGCCTCACCGGGGAGGCCTATCTGGGAATCGTCGCGGCGACGAACTTCAAGCAACGGACCCGGAAGATGCTCGAGTATTACCACGCCGATCGGAAGCACTACGCCGTCGCCGGGACGCCGAACCGCCTCGAGTACGACCAGGGCTTCTTCGTCAAGAACGGCGACGGCGCCGCGGACTTCAAGCCGATCGCCCATCTGTACAAGACTCAGGTCTATCAGCTCGCGGAATATGTCGGCGTCCCCGCGGACGTCCGGAGCCGCCCGCCCACGACGGATACCTATTCACTCCCTCAATCGCAGGACGAGTTCTACTTCTCGCTCCCGCACGGGCAGCTGGACCTCTGTCTCTACGGATGGAACCACAGGATTCCCGCTGCCGACGTGGCCACGGTCGCCCATTTGACGGAGCCGCAAGTCGAATGGGTCTACCGCGACATCGAAGCGAAGCGGCGGGCGACACGGTACCTTCACTCGAAACCCCTCCTGATCGAGGATATGCCAGAGGTCGGGGTCTGAAGGACCCCACCCATGGCCTATTCCGTCCATTCGGTCGACGTCGAGTCCGGGCGTCAGCGGATCGGCGACGCCTGGGGCAACGCCGATCGCGAATCGTTCGAGTCGAAATTCCAATGGATCTATCGGGACAATCCCGCGGGCCCCGCGATCGTCTGGATCCTTCACGATGAAGGCTCCCGTCGGGACGTGGGACTCGCCACGATCTTTCCCCGGCTCTTCCGCATCCGTGGCCGCTCCGTGCGAGCCGGGATCGCCGGAGACCTTCAGGTCCACGAAGGGCATCGACAGGCGGGCCCCGCGCTCCAGCTTGAGCGCGCGGCCGTGCAGGGCGCCTGGGAGCGCGGCATCGAGTTCATGTACGGGTTTCCGAACGCGCTCGCCGAGCCGGTCATGAAGCGGATCGGCTATCGCAGGGTGGGACCCCGCACACGCTACGTGAAGATCCTCCGCACGGCGCCCTACTTTGCCCGGCACCGTGGAGCGGCGCTCTGGGGGCGCCCCTTCGGGTTCATCGTGGATCAGTTCCTGCGAGCACGGGATCTTCAGGCAGCCGGCCCATCCAAGGGGAAGCTCGCGAGCGGACCGCTTGCCGGATTCGACGATCGGTTCGACGCGCTCTGGGCCGCAGTATCGGACGCGTACCCGGTGCTCGGGGAGCGCGATTCGAGCTATCTCCGATGGCGCTACCCGACGGTCGGGCGGGAGACGCACGGCGTCTTCGGGCTCTGGGACCGCGGAACGTCCGACCTTCGGGGGTATGTCGTCCACCGCCGCCAAGGCGGCTCCGTCGATATCCGGGACGCGATGGCCCCGCCCGACCCGGAGATCTGGTCCGCGCTTCTCGCCGCGTTCTCCGCCTGGGCGCGGGGCGGGGGAGTCCACTCGCTGGTTTGGACGGGGCTTCAGAACGAGATGCTGGAGCAGCTCTGCCTCAAGCGGGCCGCCTTTCTCCGGCGACCGGATCCGCTCCACGTGTACGCCTTTCCGGGGCCGAGCCTGACCGCGGCCGATCCCGGCTTCATGAATTCGGCCCACTGGACGCTGTTCCAATCCGATGACGACTGTCCCTAGCCCCCTCTGGTGGAGCCTCACGGTCCTCTTCTGGGTTCTCGCGGGAATCGTCTTCTACACGTTCCTGGGATATCCGGCGGCGTTGCTCGTGCTCTCCCGCTTGAGGCCTCGGCACGTGCGCCGCGGGACTGGAACGCCGCTCGTGAGCATCGTGACGGCTGCGCGCAATGAAGCGTCCTGCATCCGGGCGACGATCGAGAACAAGCTGTCCCTCGACTACCCGGAGGATCGTCGGGAGATCATCGTCATCTCGGACGCGTCCGACGACGGCACCGACGAGATCGTCCGTGAGTTCGCGGACCAAGGAGTCCGTCTCGTCCGTCAGAACGAGCGCGGCGGCAAGTCGGCAGCGCTCAACCTCGGGCTCGAGATCGCAAAGGGGGAGATCATCGTCTTCTCGGATGCGAATTCGATCTACGAGCGCTCGGCCCTCCGGGAGCTTGTCCGCGCCTTCGAGGACCCCTCCGTGGGCTACGTCACCGGAAAGATGGTCTACACCCACCCCGACGGCTCGATCGTCGGGGAGGGCTGTTCCGCGTACATGCGCTACGAGAATCGGCTCCGGGAATGGGAGACGAAAGTCGGATCGATCGTCGGGGTCGATGGCGGGGTGGATGCCATGAGACGGGGGCTGTACCAACCACTCCGTCCGGATCAGCTTCCGGATTTCGTTGTGCCACTGCATGTTACGCGCGCAGGGTATCGTGTAATCTATGAGCCCGCGGCGGTGCTCCGCGAGGCAACGACCACCAAGCCGACGGACGAGTACCGTATGCGGGTCCGGGTCGCGCTCCGGGCGCTGTGGGCGCTCCGAGATGAACCCGACCTCTTGAACCCGTTTCGCTTTGGCGTGTTCTCGTGGCAGCTCTTCTCGCACAAGGTGCTTCGCTACGGTGCGTTCGCGCCGCTTCTCCTCTTGCTCGTCGTGAACGGCATCCTGACGGTTCAGCCGGGGATCTACCGGTTCCTTTTCTGGATTCAGGCCGCAGGCTACGGCGCGGGGGGTCTTGGATTTCTTCTATCCGGACGCGGATCCGTTCCCGGGCTTCTCTCGCTACCGTACTACTTCATTCTGATCCAGGTAGCCTCCTGCCACGCCGTGCTCAAGCTCCTGGCCGGGCAGACGATCGTTGTCTGGAATCCGCGGACAGGATGAGCCGCCGCGTGAGGCGATAAGAATGCCCGAGACGAAATCGGAATCGAAAGGCGAGTTCAAATTCCTGCTGAAGCACTCCTCGGTCTACGGCATTGGAAACCTGCTTTCCAAGGCGGTCGGCTTCATCCTGCTTCCGCTCTATACGCGGTACCTCACGCCCACGGACTACGGGATCCTCGAGCTGATCGACGTTACGGCCGGGATGATCGGGATCATTATCGGTCTCGGCGTCGCGGAGGCGGTCAGCCGCTTCTATTACGAGCCGACCTCGCTCAACGAGCGAAACAAGGTCGTGAGCACGGCCTACTGGGTCGCGACCGTCCTCACGGGTGCCGGCGCGTTTGTCGCTTCTCTCTTCGCGGTGCCGCTCGCGGGGCTCGCCCTCGACTCGTCGAAGAGTTCCCCGCTCCTCCTGGTGAGCTTCGCGGCGCTCGCGATCGGGGTCATCGTCGACATAGGACAGCTGAATCTCCGCCTCCAGTACAAATCGGTCGTCTTCAACGCGATCTCGATCCTGAGCCTCGTGCTGGGCGTGACGTTGAACGTCGTCTTCATTGTCGCGTTCCACTGGGGCGTCATGGGAATTCTCCTGAGCTCTTTGGTGACGCGGATCATTATCGGCCTGCCGCTCACGATCTGGACCCTCACGCGAACCGGCCTGGGGCTGGATTGGCCCCTAGCGAAGCAGATGGTCCGGTTCGGAGCGCCGCTCGTCCCGTCGAGCTTGGCGTCCACACTGGTCAACTACTCCGACCGATACTTCATCAAGCACTTCGCGTCGATCGCGGACGCGGGCATCTGGGGTCTCGCGAACAAGATGGGCACGGCGATCCACATGCTGATCACCTCTCCCTTCATCATGACGTTCTTGCCGCGCCGATTCGAGATCGTGAAGCGCCAGGACGCGCCCGAGACGTTCGCCCGCGTCGGCGAATACTTCTTCCTCGCCATCACGACGTGCGGGCTCTTTGTCGTGCTCTTTGTCGACGAAATTCTCCGGCTCATGACCACCCCCGGGTTCTACTCGGCGGGCGCTCTCGTGCCGTGGATCGTCCTGTCGATGGTCCTGTTCGGAATGAAGTACCACTTCGAGTTTGGAATCCTCTACGCAAAGAAGACACACCATTATGCGGTGATCAACATGGCGACCGCGCTCATTCACGTTACGCTCAACCTCATTCTCGTCCGCGCGTACGGAGTCTTCGGGGCCGCGCTGGCGGCCGTCGGGACCGTGACCTTCAATACGGTCGCGGTCTACGTGGCCGGCCAGCGGCTCTACGCGATCCCGTTCGACTTCGGTCGCCAATTCCGGGTCGCCGGGATCGCGGCGCTTCTCTTTTCCACCGCGCGGGTCATTCATTTCCCGAGGCTGGCGGAGACTCTTGTTTTCAAGGGAGGGCTCTTCCTCGCATTTCCCGTGCTTCTGTTCTTGACGCGCGCCGTCTCGCGAGAGGATGTCGAGCGGGCCCGAAGCTACATCGCTCGTAGGCTCGGCCTCGAGAGGGCGTAGCGTGGATCTCCGCGCGTTCTTGACCCGGAACCTTTTCTATCCCCTCTGGGATCTGAAAGACCGAAGCGGGCGGCTCTCGGAGTGGCGCTCGCTCGAGCGGAGCCAATGGCATCCGCGGGAGGAGCTGGAGCGCCTTCGCTGGGTCCGGGCCGGCCGGCTGGTCGAGTACGCCTACCAGCACTGTCCGGCCCACCGGGCGAGGCTCGAGGGTTCCGGGGTGACGCGCGCCTCGGACGTCACACCCGAGACCTGGACGCGGATACCGGTCCTGACCAAGCAAGAGATCCGCGAGCACGAGGACGGCCTGCGGTCGGACCTCTATCGAATCGAGGATCTCGTCCTCGCGAAGACCGGCGGCTCCACCGGCACGGCGCTCCGCGTCTACTACGACCAGGCGTCGCAAGCGCGCCACAACGCCGCGGCCCTGCGGAGCGACCGGTGGTCCGGATGGGAGATCGGGATGCGGAAGGTCGCCGTGTGGGGCAACCCTCCCGTGGCCCGAACCATCAAGGCCCGGCTTCGAAACGCTCTCCATGACCGGATGGAGTACCTCGATACGATGGAAATCCACGAGGCCTCCCTGAACCGCTTCCTCGAGATCTGCCGGCGGCCGGAGCCCTTTGCGATCATGGGGCACGCCCACTCCATTTTCATAGCCGCGCGCTGGCTGGAAGCGCGAGGCGAGATGTCGGTGCGTCCCCGTGGCGTGATCACCACGTCAATGATGCTCCTTGCCCCCGAACGGGAGACAATCGAGCGCGTCTTCGGATGCCGGGTGACGGATCGCTACGGGTGCGAGGAGGTGGGGCTCATCGGGTGCGAGTGCGAACGACACCACGGCATGCACGTCCCCGCGGAGCACGTTCTGGTCGAGTGCCTCCGGGACGATGGGACCCCCGCCCTGCCGGGCGAGGAGGGCCGTATCGTCGTCACCGACCTCGTGAACCGGGGGATGCCGTTGATCCGCTATCGGGTCGAGGATCGCGGAATTCTCAGCGATCGCTCGTGTCCTTGCGGCCGCGCGCTGCCGCTTCTCGAGAAGGTGACCGGTCGAACGGCCGACTTTCTGGTACGGGCCGATCGGACGCTCGTCGCCGGGGTGTCGCTCGTCGAAAGGACGCTCACCGCGATCCCCGGGTTGGAGCAGATGCAAATCGTCCAGGAGGCGATCGGGAGGTTCTCGCTGAAGGTGGTGTCCAGCGCCGCTTATGGCGTTGCTTCCGAGGACGCCCTTCGCGCCGAGCTCCGGAGCGTGTTCGGCGGGGACACCGACGTTCGAATCGAAACCGTCGAGCGGATCCCGCAGGAAGCGTCGGGGAAATACCGATTTTCCATCTCCAAGGTGGCCTACTGATGACGGCGGCCGTCACAGCCGCATTGCTTCCGTTGGCACTGGTCTACCGCGCGAAGCGGGCCATAATCGGCGCCCTCGAGCAGGGTGGGGCCCTTGACATCGTCCGATGGCTCACGCGCCGGACACCCCGAATCCTGGTGTTCCATCGGTTTGGGCCGAAAGATACCCTGAGGGTCATGGGCGCGGATAACTTCGAGCGCCAGATCGCGTACCTGAAATCGCGGTTCCGGATCCTTCCGCTTGGAGAACTCGCGGCAACCCGGCGTGCCGGGAGCTCCGCCCCGACGAACGCGGTCGCGATCACCGTTGACGACGGCTACGAGGACTTCTACCAGTACGCCTTTCCTATCCTGAAACGGCACGCGGTGCCCGCCACGCTCTTCGTGGTCTCGCGCTTCGCCGCGGGGGAGCTGTGGCTCTGGCCGGACCTCATCCAATACGCGGTGGAACGCTCGAATCGGCGCGAGCTCACGTTCGATCTCGGCTCCAAGCGGGGGCACTGGAACCTCGAGAGCACCGAGGGGAGATTCGCAGCCTGGTCGGACATCGCGGATCATTGCCTGACGCTTGGGACCGCGGGAACGCGCGATCTGACGGCCGCCCTCCTGGGCGCTCTTGGGGTGGAGGCACCGTCATCGCCGCCGCCTGAGCTACGGGCGGCGTCCTGGGATCAGCTGCGGGAGATGGCGGCGGGAGGGATCGAGATCGGCTCCCACACGCGCTCCCACCCGCGACTGACCCTCCTCTCGCAGGAGGAGTCGCGCGAGGAGATCGAAGGATCAAAGAGGGATATCGAGGCTCAGATCTCGCGCCCGGTCGCTTCGTTTGCCTACCCAAACGGGAGGGAGCAGGATTTCGATGACCGATGCAAGCGGGAGGTGGCGGCGGCGGGGTACTCACTCGCCGTGGCCGGGTACTATGGACCGGACGTGCTCCGAGACGTTTTCGCCCTCAAGCGCCTTTCCATCGATACGGACTGGAACGACTTCCTCAAGGCTGTTTGCGGGATGAAGCACTTGGCCCGGGTCCTCCGGCGCTAGCAGGCAGCACCGCTTACGCGAGCCTCAGGAGCTCGCGCGGCCATTCTCCTGATTGGGCCGCCCAGTCCTTGCCACGGTGTGGACCTCGATCCGGCGGCGGTCGTTCGCCAGCCACGGGAGCACGAGCTTTGCAACCCCCTTCCAGGCGGGAAGGTAGCGCGGCTGCTGTCGGATCGCGCGCGCGTAGTAGGCGAGGGCGTTCAGCGGTCGCCGGTCGAGTACTCGAATCGATTCCCCGCGCCCCACGTACGTGTGCGCCCACGCCTCCGCCACCGTCGCGGGATCCACCAGACCCGGATTCGCCTCGATGAAACGGCTCATGATCCGCACGGCGCAGTTGAAGCGGGTCTCGAGGTTGTGGGACATCTGCCCCGGCCATTGCCGGTAGTAGTAGGTCACTCGGTCGAGGACGCGGAACTCGTACTTGGTGGAGATCCGAAGCCAGAGGTCGTAGTCGACGCTCATCGGCAGATCCTCGTCGAATGCGCCGACCGCATCGAAGCACTCGCGGCGGACGACCGAGGTCATGCCCGTGACGAAGTTCTTGATCAGAAGTTTGCCCGAGATCGCCCCGGAGTGGTATACGGGCCGCGTGGTGGGGAGGTACGTGCCGGCCGCATCGATACACTGGAAATCGGTATAGACGACCCCCACGCGCGGCGCGTCTTGGAACAGCGGAATCTGAAGCTCGAGCTTGTCGGGCGACCACATGTCGTCCGCGTCCAGAAATGCGACGAAGGGCCCCCGAGACTCGTGGATCCCCCGATTCTTAGCCCGCGACTGTCCGCCGTTTTTCTGGCGGTGGTAGAAGATCTGAGGACTACCCGCGAAGGCCTCCATGACCTTCTCCGTTCCGTCCGTCGACCCATCGTCCACGACGTGGATTTCGACGGGGGAGTAAGTCTGGGCGAGGGCAGAATAGATCGCGTCCGGTAGGTATCGAGCCATGTTGTACGAGGCGATGACGACGCTGACGAGCGGGGGAACGGCACGAGGCCGATCGTGCTCGGAGTCCTGCTGGGGGGGCGATGGATCGGACATCAAGCCGGCGTTGCCGAGGCGCCTACGGCCCCGGACGGACGACTAGATTGTTCACAGCTGCCGGTGAAATCGTATCGAGAACGGGTGGCGGGCAGGTGGCGCACGGCGGGACGCCCACCGCGTTGACCAAGCCATTCCGGTTGAAGACGTAGAGATATGCGTTCGCAAGGTTCGTGAAGGCCCCTTGGTTCACGGTGATGTCGATCGAGCTCGGAGTCCAGCGGGTCGGGACTTGGATCTCTCTCAAGGTGCACGCGGCGTACGTGGGCATGTTCCCGATCTCGACGTGAGCTTGGGTGGTATCTACGTAGCAGTTGTCCCAGAAGGTGTACGCGTCGCCCGACGGGCCGCAGGTTCCGACCGCGTCGTGGCCGAGATAGTTTCCGAAGTAGAAGTCCGACCAGTAGGAGGTGGTGTTCGGCGTGGTGTTCCAGGCGTGGGGGAAGTTCACCCATAGCACGTTATCGACCCACAAGAGCGCCGTTCCGTCATTCGTGTTGGCGGACGACATCTCGAAGTAACCCTGGAGGTGGGTCCATTTGTCACGCAGATACCCTGTACCGCCCAGGTTGGGCCAGGTGTCGGTCTTCCCGGTGCCCGATCCGTCTTGATCCATATGCGTCGAATTGTCGCAATAGACGTTGAAGTAGAGATTCGGCGTATAGGTGTTCGCGTGAATTCGGAACAGCTTGTGGTTCCTGGAGGGGGGCGATGCCGCCTTGTAGTAGTACCAGGCGTCGATGTAGAGGTGATTCAGGTTGTTCACGCCCACGATCCCGAAGTTCGAGGCGTAATCTCCATTCTCGAAGGCGCACCGGACACTCCTGGTCGAATTGGTACGCAGGACCGTGTTGGAGAAGGTCACCTCGTTGTCGTCTCGGTAGTACGCACCGGTGTACAGGGCCCCGGGCGTTCCCGTCTCGAAATCGTCCCAACGCATCGGCGCCGCGACGCCCTTGGAGCCGAATCCGGAGCCGGTGATCGTGAGAGGGAGCCCCTGTTGGGCTGTGCCGCTCACGCCCGAGATTACGGGGAGAACCTGCGCCGATACAAGACTTCCCATCCCCAAGGCGCAAAGAATCACGCTGCTAAGCGCGACGAACCGAATGCGTCGTCCCCGAGTCATGATGTACCCCTCCGGTTCATTCATTCCCAAATGTTACCTGCTATTAGGCGCCGGATGTTCCCCCAATATCACGTTCATCGGCAGCCAATCTGGAAATTTAAAGCAAGAAATGCGCCACGGGTAGGACCTGATATATAATACCCAAGTCGGGGCCTGCGTCACAGGCAAAAACCCACCACGGGGTCCGACGCACCGGCCTAATGGCTTACTACCTATACCTGTTGTTCATCATCAGCTACTTCCTCCACCTAGGGGCGCGCGTGCCGGCCCTGGGTGCGATTCGCTTCGACCTCGGGCTGGTCGTGCTGATTTTCGGGGCGATTTTCCTGGCAGGGAAGCGCCAGAGTCAGCCCAAAGTCGGCTCCACGAACACGATCCTCGCGATCCTCGGCGCCTACGTAGTCCTGACCATTCCGCTGGTCCGCTGGCCGGGGAGCGTCCTCAACACCGGCTTACCGAACTTCATCAAGGCGGTCGTCTTCTTCTACTACACCGTCGCCCTGATCGATTCCCCAAAGAAGCTGCGGATCTTCGTCTGGATCTTCGTCCTCTGCCAGGTGTTCCGGGTCGCCGAGCCGTACTACCTCCACGTAACCCAGGATTATTGGGGCTCGACCACGACCATGAGCGAAGGGGAGATGTGGGAACAGATGGACCGGCTCTCGGGGGCGCCCTTTGATATCGTGAACCCCAACGGCCTCGCGTTCGTCATCACATCGGTGTACCCGTTCCTGCACTATCTCAGCTTCACACGCTCGATTCTCGCGCGGCTGCTTTACTGGGTCTCGATCCCGGTCCTGCTCCAGTCGCTTCTCCTGACCGCTTCCCGTACCGGCTTCCTGGCATTCGGGATCATCATGTTCGGCATCTTCATGAAGAGCCGCAAGAAGGCGCTTCTTCTCATCGTGTTCATTGCCGGTGCGGCCATTGTCTTCAGCTCCCTGAACGAGCTCCAGAAGGACCGGTTCCTGTCTATATACCGGTCTGACGTTCCAGGTGCTGAGACGGCTCACGGTCGAAACGAGGCGGTCTGGCACAATTTCGCGGCGGGCATGGCTCGGCCGATCTTCGGCCACGGCCTGGGAACGTCGATGGAGGTGAACGCCAACCTGCTCGGGCGCGCCCAGCCGGCACACAACCTTTACGCGGAAACATTTCAGGAGCTGGGCGCGCTCGGGCTCATCATTGTCGTGGCGCTCGTCGTCAGCATCTTCGCCAACTTCCGACACGTGCGGCGGGATCTGGCACGAATTCCGCGGCTGGATCCGTACTACACCCAGCTGGCGAGCGCCATGGAGGTCTGGCTGCTCATGAATCTGCTCTTCAGCTGGGCGAGCTACGGGCTCTCCAGCTACGAGTGGTACCTCTTCGGGGGACTCTCCGTGGTGTTCCGACGCTTTGTCGCCCAGGCAATAGCGACCGGTGCTGCCCCTGCACCGCCCGAACAGGTGCCCCGTGCGTCCTGAGGGTCGAGATCTGATCCGCGTGCTGCACGTCCTACCTGGCCTCGGCTACGGCGGGCTGGAGACAGTGGCCCTCAACTTGATGGGGTCGCTCCCTCGCGACCGGTTCGAGGTATACGCCTGCACGCTCTCGCATGCCCCTGTTCCCCTCCTCTCCGACATTGCTCAGCGAGGCATCGAGGTCCACGAGGTCGGGGCGGAGAAGCGCGGGGGATTCAGCCCGGCCATGATCTTCCGTCTTTCCGCTTTGCTTCGCCGCCGCCAGATCGACATCTGCCATACCCACAACATTGCTGCCGAGATCTACGGCCATATGGGTGTGCTCCTCGCTCGAACCCCGATCCTCATTCATCACGAGCACGGCACGCTTCACAGCGACCACCCGGCGCGCCTGCTCTTGAAGCGGACGTTCGCTCCCGGTAAGGACCACTGGATCGCCGTATCAGACTACGTTCGCCAATTCCTGCTTGAGCGCGCGGGCGTCCCTGGAAACAAGGTCACGGTGATCCATAACGGCTTGCCGCCGGGAGACGGCGAGCAGGCTCCTCC